>Ga0307513_10004023_pt1 | contig 19726 bp, 18 predicted proteins | sample 15_EM_MG_FD_202174 | JGI IMG/M metagenome (GOLD analysis project Ga0307513, IMG submission 202174) | Populus trichocarpa ectomycorrhiza microbial communities from riparian zone in the Pacific Northwest, United States - 15_EM | ecosystem: Host-associated > Plants > Roots > Unclassified | place...
CCCTACTCCAACATGCGTGACGAGGGGCCCAGATCCGACCGGCAGTCACGGGCTTCCCTCCAATCCCGCAGTCGCCCCAGTCCAGAATGCGTCGGGAGGTCCGCAAAATGTCGATATGGAGGATCCAAATAGTGTTTTGCTGTTCATGAAACAGAATGAGGGTGGTATGTATGAGTGTTTGTGGAGTCACGGGGGGGATAGGGTCTGTAGATACACGGCCCAACTCACGCAAGTGAGACGCCATGTCACCCGTGTGCACTTTGAACTAAAGTGGGTTGTAGAGTTTCCAATTCTCTCCGCTACTAACACCAATAGCACCATAGGAAATACCAATGCCATGTGTGCCAAAAGCGATTTTACGGTGTATTCGATCTTAGCGTTCACGTGAATGTTCAGTGAGTGGACCGCAACCCAGAAACTGAAACTCGAAATTGATCGCCCCCACTCAGCAATGATGTCAGACCGTTCGAATGTGAGCAATGCGGTAAAGGGTTTAGGAGTCCTTCAAAAAGGTACCAGCATCGTGTTAAAGCGCATAACTACGCCCCTCGACCAAGGCGGAAGATCAACCTTCGGTGGAAAAAGAAAAGAAACAATCTGACGATGCCACACTAAGTATACGCTTACAAGTGATCAAGTTTTGTTTTGCGAGTACTATCTAGACACTCGTTAGCTTGCCGGACAACGTTTAATCTGAGCCTTGTTATGATCTGAATTTGTCGAGCGATTTTCGCTGGAAATGTGTCCGGGACCCAGGTCCTTAACCGGTCTATATTCAGTGATCGGCGGGCCGTTCCTCGGCATAACTCTTCGACAATGCACTAAAGCACTATACATCATTCCCACGTCTCTCGATCGTCCTGCCTCAGACGCTAATTGCACATCTCCGTCATGTCGTCAAGGACAAAGACATCCTTATGGGTTATTGCGAGGACAGTGACTCCTCCACCGATCCCCCACCACCAGTCTGTATCTTTGCCAGGATGAACTCGTCAAGCCCGTCCTCCCGCGGCTGCCCGATGCGGTTGAATACACCCGCCCGCTGGTGTTTATCACGGGGACTTGAAGTTGGGAAATGTACTCCGCTTCGAGAGTGGTTTACATCTTGTCGTCGCTGATTTCGGGTTGGTCATTACCAACGCGTCCAGTGAAGAATCCAGGACACGCAGCGCCTATCATACGAGCCCAGGTATACCAATAATGTTTACCTTTTTCCCGCGTTCTGAGACAACCCCATCATTTTCAGAATACCATGGTGGAGGATTCGTTCGCCTCTCGTACTCCACCTGTTCTGCCGATTTCCGACTTTATTTTGGACGAGAACGTGTATCTGAATACCGGTTCCTTCGCGTTCGATCCGACCTTGGATTCCTTCGGTTGGGAGCAACACACCTTGTCCGCCAATGAGAAGTCGTCCTGGATCCTCAATTGGAGCCCCGCCAACCTGTCATCTCTCCCACTAAGATAACAACCCCCATCCGTCCCTACTCCTTTCACACTGTCAAGGCCGATCGATATCCCAGCCCCTGCGATCCCGCCGTGGCGGTTTTTTCTGGGACCATACGGGGGTTCCACTTCTGTGGCAAAGCGGTCCTTCCTAACGCAAGACCGCTTCAACATTCTTTGCCTTCTCACCTCTCTCCAGCCCCAAACGCTCTCGGCGAACAAAGTGGCCCAGATCGTCAGATTCCTGGACTCCATTGTAAGAGGCCGCTTTTTTTTTCTGGCTCGTCCTGACTTACAACATGCAAACTGTCAACGCTGCTCCATCATCCCTAGAACAGTCGGAATTTAATTGATAATCTGTCTATCTCGAGCTGCACGCGATGTATGACTCGGTAGTGCCGGTACTTGCCACCGCCACGCCCCAAAACTTCGGACACCATGTTTGCCGGATCCCGGATCTGGGATACGATTTTCGGGGAGCTTAAGGCGTGTGTACATGGCATCTCCGTCCTTTTTTGTATCCCGTCCGTCGACAGCCTTCAAGCCAGTCATTACACCCCCAAAGAGCGTACGTCCGAAGAGATTACTCCGCCTTGCGGTCGTACTAATGTCGCAGAGCTGATCCACACTAGTCTCACTAACACCGCCGCAGGATCCTATTCCTTCGCCCGTTCATTTGAGTTTACTTGGGCCCGTGCTCTGGATGGTTGCCTGTTACAACTATCCGCCCACTTTATGTTTCCGTCCTGCCCACGCAAAGCCGGTCTAACAACACCCGATGTGACCGACACCGGAAAAGGCGTGTTTTTACTCCGTCGCCCAAGTACGATCGTCATTGACCATCTCTGCAAAACCTACATGACAGGTTTGAAATGTCTCAGATGCGAGCCATCGCCGCCTTCTCCCTGGTATGGGAGGCCCATGCTTAGGGACTAACGTGCGTATTTTTTTTACCACGCGAATTGTGTGGGAAGAACATCCGGAAGTGAGGACAGTTCCTCCAGGTTTCAGGATTTCGCCGAAAGGGAAGTGGCCACCATCAAAACTTTCCCCCACGACATTAACGCCCCTCTGTCAGTCCCAAACTCTGTTCTCCCCCCTAGGACTACCTCCTCTACACATATATATATATCAACCCCGTTATTACACGCCTCCAGTACCCCCTCTTCTAGGACTCTACAAGCTTTCTACGCCGAATGCAGAAAGAACTCAAGTTCTCCCGCTCTGACGGAGATTCATCTCTCTGGCCTGTTTGCGGACAACTCAAGGGTGGGAAACGTTGGGAACGTTTGGAGAACAGCAATGATCATTTTATCCAGTACTTGGATAAACTATCGGTACAGCTTACTGATCACTTCGGCCGACCGCGTAATTCATTTCCTTCGCTTTTGCTCCTACCCGCGTGCTCACCGACATGTTGTACAGATGAAGTCCACTCTCTACCGAGTGGCTACGCACTATTTGTTCAGCACACCGCAAACGGAACAAGAAAGGATCGTTATCTAATAGGCACGTAATAAGCTCACAGTCGCATCAACGTCTTTTCACACATCCCTAGGTTCCAGTTACGTACAAAAGTTCAGATCTCCTGCGGAATTTTCCCTTCACGCCTTATGGCTTCTCAACGATCCGTCTCTCGAAAACTCCAATTGTCAATGCAAGTATTGTGGCAAGAAACAGACCCGTTCTGTGAAATATTTGACACCGACCGTGTCCGGACCCACTGTACCCCCTCCGTCTCCTCATACGCGACGTGTCTCAAGAACATCCTCTTCCCTGACTCAAGCGTCACGGTCTTCCATTGGAAAGGGGGCGCAAAGACTGTTTCGGTTGATACGCGTCCCACTGGCTCCAGACCCAGGGGCTCTGCAGCTTAGCCTGCCCGAAATCGACAGGAATTGCCTTTACCGCAAGGGAGAGATTATCTGGCTGATTCTCGACAAACCACTACTGTTAGACTGCGCTGCCGGACCAGCAGACGGCTTTATCATCCGCTTCTGGCCGTCCATCATTGAAATGGTCGAGAACGACGGGAACCCTCTAGGCGTACCTCACGGCCAAGAGATTCCCACTTCCACTTTCCTCCGTGTCCGGTTATTCTCCTCTGGGATCGTATATGACGTCCCACAACACTGCACCCTCCCTTTCCCGGCGTATGTCCCAGATGGACTTTGGCTACAGAGGCTTCGACTTCAATCCTCCGACCCCCTTCCTGGTTCCCAGAACCCCTTCACGGGATTCATTAGGATTTCCGATAATCTCTCGGACGATAAGTCCACTCTTACCTTGAGCCCGGAAGAGTTACTCCCTCATTTCCTCTCCGACGTCGACATTTCACTGGAAATTGCTCGCTTTTGGAGCACTTCTTCTACGACATCCTCTCTCCAGTCTGCAGGGGAACCTACTACAATCCAGCCTCACACGTCCGCCATCCGCGCACACTGTCGTGAATTATGGTGGGGTGCTGAGCGAATCACGGTGGGGGACCTTGTTCGGTTGAGAATCCTAGAAAGTACTCTCTGTAAGGTTGGCGTGGATCAAACATGGTTCATACCTCGGCCACTCCCCGGCCCACCCATGGAAGCGACCCCGGTCACGCGTTTGGAGTTGGAAGATGCGCAACTCTTCTTCAAGTTACGGTCCCTGGCGATATCCGAAACAGGGATCGGCAAGGAACTCCGTGCATTTGGTGGTTTATATCGTCTCGTTCCCCACGGTCCTGGATTACCGCCGCCCTTGGACGCCGATACAGATCACGGGCATCCAGCGTTACCTCGCTCTCCAGAAGGGCTCGCTTTCCGATCCGTATTGGGTAGTGGGTGGGAGATTGAGCTCTCGTTACATCATTTCGATGGTCGGTACTACCCTCAGATACAAGAACTTCTGACAGGTCCTTCTGGAGTGAACGCCCACGTTCTGGAAGTGTTGGAGGGAGTTGCCTGCTGGGAAACTCCCCAATCAAGGCCAACATATAACAAGAGGGGTCCGAGGAAAGAAATTGTCGCACAGATGATTGGGACGTTACGGAAGGTGTAGGGAGGCAGACCCCTCCAGGATTAGGACCGTTCCGTTTCCAAAGTACCTAAGTATTGATGGAGTCGTCCCATATTCGCGAACCATTTGTTTTGGTAGAGAGTGCACTTTATGGGAATATAATGGTATTCGAAAGACTACGTGTCATAGTTACCAAGGAACAGTAACGAGAGGGACGACGGATAGTGGGTGACTATCCACATCTCTATCTCTCGTGGAGAGGTGTCAGTGTCAGCAATCGAGATTTGCACTGTTGATAACTCGCGGTCGGTAGAGCGGTCGGGATCTCCGCACCTTTCTCAAAAGTCTGAACCATCCAGGTTGTGGCTTCGAATGCCACAATCACTCAGTAAGAGGTCCGGAGTCCCTGCACCCTTGACGGTCACCGGCTCTTAGCTCCAGTGAAACCTCAAGTGCTCAAGCGCTCAAGCCTCAGGATCCGTACTGTTTCCCGCTTGATACATTTATTCAAGTTCAATGATGATGATCGGCCTCTTGATCATGAGTCGAGGCGACACGCGGTACGCCGTCAAACCTGTCGGACTCGGAGATGGTGCTACCGGGTTTGCTGCTTCCGGATATTGTGAAAGGTGAATGCCATAGGTTAATACGGTTGACAATGGGCTCCATCGTGACTCGAGCCGCCACCAAACTTCACCCATAAAGTGTCCGGTGAAGTTCCTACGTTGTGGGAGCTCGGCGGGGACCCGGAGGGGGGGCATTTCCAAGCTTTTACCCTTTCTCGACCCGCTGTCATCCTTGGGGATTGTCCTTCGCTGCCCTTCATCGAGGTATGCATGGGAAGGTATACCAATACAACGGCTTCCCCGAACTACTTTATTTCGTAATGGACAGTTCTCGATGGGACAGCCAATAACGAACAACCGGAACCGCCTCAAAGGGTAGCTTTCACAAACTTTTCGTGACGTCCGAGCGCCCTATTTAAACCGCCCGTTGGTAAACCGCGGAGCCAGCATCCCCTCCCTTACTCCCTTGCAGCCTTGCTCAATTAAATGACCATCCCACCCGGACACAGGTACGTACTCACTCATCAACCCCCACTTCGTGGCTCGCTCACCAGCGACTTTATGAAGACACTCCCCTATCCGCCAGATCTCTGTCGAGATTCTGTGCCTGATTTTCTACCTTTCCAGGAGCAATCTACAGCCTCATCTCGGCTCATTTGATGTCCATCGCCAAAATCTCTCCATCATCCAGTTGACGGCGGTGTGCCGTCACTGGCGTTCTGTAGCAATTGAACACGCCGTTCTGTGGAGTAATATCGCTTTCACGACCTCAGCCCTCCCTACGATCGACTGTGCTACAACTTTCCTGCGGAGGTCCAAGGACACCTCCCTTTATGTGCACATACGAGACGTGACCACAGCCAGATATTCTCCTGCGCGGGACCCCCCATACATTCTGTCAAACCTTTTGTCCCTCATTTCCTCCCAGCGGCACCGGATCATATTCCTAGAGGTCATAGAGCCCTCTATAGGTCTTTTAAACGCCTTTCAAGGACCGGCAGAGAACGTCTCCCAGATGATCATTCAGGGTCGTACCCCAATGCAACGTTCGGATCCATTTTCGGGAAAGTTTCCGAATGTTCGGCAAATCACCCTCACTTGCCCTGGCCCGTGCCGCTTACGCTCCCTCACCAACCTTACCCAGGTTACACTCCATAACGGTCCTAGGAGATGGAACATCGACACGTTTCTGGACTGTTTCGACGGTTGCTTTTCACTAAGATCCCTCTCTGTCATACGATATCTCGGTTTCGACCCAGGAAGAGACCCGACCAGAATCGTTTCCCTCCCTTCACTAATTGATCTTCGTCTCGATACCTGCGACGCCGCAAGCATACTCGGGCACCTCAAGCTCCCGGACACTACCTCTGTCTCTATTTGCATCAACGTCAAATACGTTTCCGATGACTTTAACAACATATTCTCGTGCATACCCTCAGAGATACGCCGCACCAACTTCCTAAAGAATACAAAATCCCTCACAATCGTGTTCGATAAGGGAAACGGCGATTTCCATGTCTCAGGGCTTAGTGGCGCGTCCCTGACATTTCTGTTCCAACTTTGCGGACCCTTGACACAATTAGGTGACGACTGGGTTCGTCGGTCGTTAGAGGCGGCCACCAACATATTACCATTCTCCGACATAACTTCCTTAGTCCTGGTGGCCGACAGTACACATGTTCCCTGGGACTTGTGGTTGCGTCAATCTAGTCATCTCTCTACACTCGATGTCTGTTGTGCCGACATTCGGGGATTGGTGGTGGCTCTCAACCGTATGCGAGGCGATGTTCCACTTTGTCACACCCTCAAGGACCTTTCAATCAGTGTCTCTCATGACAAACCATTGTCCCCCCACGCAAGCATAATGAAGTCGGCGATACGTTTGCGCAAGATACGAGGGAACGCGGTATCCTGTTTGACGATAAACGCCGGTGAATGGGATGGTATCCAACGGTTGGACCCTACCTGGACGGAACTTGTTCGACGTCAAGGTCTGTAACTCTACACTCGATAAACCTGGATGATTTCATCACAAGTTATTTCACAGTTGAAGAAGGCGACTCTGTAACCCTGTATATGACATAGAACTCACTCCATATAAACACTGATAAAATGGAAAGACTATTGTGTCAGATGTGTCTGATATTTCAAGGCAAAGGTGGACAAACCACTTCAGGGGCAGTCCAGGACATTAAATGAGCACCTCTGGTCGCAGAAGAACAGAAAATTTCCCTAATGCGAAAACGAACTGAACTCAGTCAATTCACTGTTGGCGAAATCGAGCTGAGTCCCGAAGGTAAGAGGGAAATCCTAACGCTGTCCTTACGTCCCGCTATATTTAGGGCCCCAATCACCAGACTCAGGGACATTTTGCTCGAATTGGTAGAATAGCGTGTAAGCGTTGATGAGGAGGCTCCCGAGGATCTTGGTCGCTTGACTTGTGGGTCGTAGACACCGGCGGCTGCAGGAAAGACATAATTAGAATTAAGGCACTGCCAAGCAGCGACGATACAATCCTACTCACGGTACTTCGTAGCAGGGACGGGCTTGAGGTAGTGAGTGAGGATGGGTCCGGGTCAGCAATGGCTGGTTGGAACGAACTACTCACCCCCCGGCTTATTGTAGGTAACTCTCTAGATTCTTAGATCCGACCACAGTCGCAAGATTCGGGCAATACGCCTGTAATCCCCTCCCCAGTATCCGGGGTATCCTCTGGATGCACAGCAACGCAGAAGTTGACTGCTGCATTCCATCAGTTTGATGCGGTAATCGCGCCCTGGAGTGTCACATGTCACATGTCATGGGTTTAGTTCAATCTTGGAACATAACGTAAATGTTCACGTTCACTTCGTCTCGCACCGTGAGCGGCGTGACCTGCCATCGCCACTATATCGCCGCGCTACTCCGCCCGTATTAGCGCCGCGGTCCGCCCGTTTCTGCTAGGGAAAGATGCAGTACCGGGCCAATGTCAAGAGGTATGCCCATGTCCCAAAGCGGGTGGTCCATCGTAGCTTATACCGCAAGGTGGCCACGGCACTACGCCCCCTACGAACTTAAAGCAGAACTGTTGGCATGGGGTACTTGGTGTCGAATTCAGGGATGAGAGACGGTGTTGCCCGCCAAAAAAAAAACTCGAGGTCGTGAAGAAGCGACAGTTCCCGGAAAACACCAGTCCATTACTCCACTTATTCGATAATAACTTTACATCAATCAAAGCATGCGATACACGGTATGAAACCTACCCTAGCTGTAAATCGGGCCATGAAGATTCTGTTGAGTATAACACCCTCAATTCAACGTTCACCGCCAACCCTAAAAGGCTTCCTCTCCGAGGCGGTAGCCAGAGTCGACTGATCCCTCGCCAGCCAGATCATGGTGTACGGCACGACCCAATCGTGAATCTAGAACCAACCCAATTCCGCCCAAAAACCGGAAGTAGAGCCCACTGTCGACGGGAAGCGGTTCGAAGAAGGAGGTTGACGATGGTGGATGGAATAGCCGTTGCAGGTTGGTGTGCCCGTACGAACCCAGCGGGCGTTGCACTCATGGCGTTAAGGGGACAACAAAGTGAATAGGTCTTACACCTCGCTGCGGCCACTGGCGGTTTGAAAGATAGGTAAGGGTGGAATCACAACTGGTGTGCGAAGCGTGAATGATAGGAACGCGTTGGAAGTCTGTGGATGGAAAGAGGAATTGAACTCGTTGCAACGCATCCCCTTGCGGCCCATGTCGTATTCAGAAGAGCGTGCCAAAGAGTCAATTGATTCGTGCCCTCGACGAAGACTCCTCAACGATGTTGTGGACTTGACATTTGCCTACGGGGCTGGTCTGCCAACAAACAAAATGTCCAAATATGGAGGAACGTCTTTGGGTGGAATTGGCGAGAGAACAGGAAAACTCACGAAACTACAATTGGAATGGGACGGAGAGAAGCACGTCAACGAGACGAGAGCGGGGATCGGTAGGCTGGAATCCAACCTCTTGGGGTTCAGAGGACAAGCCAGGTGGGATCGTAACCTCGGATATAATGGAGCCGCGGGACTGACGAGCGTCTCAGGTTCCAGCTAGGGTTTCGGTGCGACTAAACATTATACATTCGGGATAGAACTGTCCGAAAAAGTCCCTGGTTCTCTAAATAATACAAGTCTCCAAGTGCGAGCGGTGAAACTGGGCGACTGGCCGTAAGACTGGGGATATCTCGGAACGTCGTAGGAGGGCACCGCTAACCGAAATTCGCGTTGCCCATGACCCGACACGACGGACGGGGACCGGACAGCCCCCTTATGAATCCTTTGATCTCTAAACGTCGTCGAAGAGTACCAGTAGCCGAGATTCGCACTGTCCGTGACCCGATACGACGGACGGGGTCCTGACAGTTGCCTTTTAAGTCCTTTGATATTCATCTAGGATTGTGTGTACACAGTGCAACATTATGGGCAGTCACCCAGTCACCCACTGATAACTTGAAGCGATATCTAGGTGCAACCAAGGAGATATCGAGCGTTCATACGGTTCGTGGAAAAATAGATAATTATCCGTAACTACGAGCGGGCTGGCCAGCCGCCCGAGCGGGTACTACGCTGGCAGTGGACAAACTGTACAGGGTCGTGGAACCCGGTGCGAACGAGCAACTCGTGGGGCTACCCGCAGGATCTGATGAGTATTTGATGGCTGGTTTATGATGAGACACTACTATCGCCCCACGTCACATCGAGACAGCGACTTCCTCGTAGCCTTGACGATATGTGTGTTGTAGAACTAGTTGTAAGAGCGATTAGTCGCTTGCCGCGCAAACCAAGGACCGGAGTGTACGTACCCGTAAATCGCATAAACAATAAAGTCGCTACGGCCGCGAACATGAGGAATAAAACCGCTATCTCTGGGAGGTGGAGGTTACTCTTATTCCTTGATGGCGCTGGCGAATCTGAATCGAACGTCAAACATTGACCGAGTATGCCAGAGATATAATTACCTTGCTCAACCGTGTTCCAAAGATAAATGGTGTAATAGGAGTCTCCGCCGGATACAGTCACTATAAGAAAGTGGTCCGGATCCTCGAATACGTGAGACTTGAGGGAGATTTAGCCAACGCTTCATTATCAGGATAAGTCATCACAAACGTCGAACGCGATGATATTCCCATTTCCTGTAATGCATCTCAGCCCTGTGATTTACGAGCCTCTGGTTGACTAACCTCCATGATCGAGCGTGTGTATGCATGACGAGAGGTCTGAATCATAGAGCCTTGCTTGACCATCGTCACAGCCGACTAATATTGCGTTACCATCGTGAACGTACGCGACCGGGGAACCACAGGTCATGGGTTGCATATTGCGGATAGAAGAGAGGACATGGGCCGATTCAAGATCATAGATGGTAAGTTCCTGTGACGCATGCACTACTAACACCTTTTTCTGGCAGGGAGAGAGCAACGATCTGGACCTTCAACGGACGTTAGGATAATACTGAATACTTGTGCAAAACATACACAGGAGTATGAATAGCGACGTGCGCAAGGACGTTCTTAGACCTCCCATCAATAATCCTTGGGCATAGTTAGATCCGTGAGGCATAGGAATGCTTGTACGTACTCAGCATGGTGGTTGAAAAACGAGACCAGTAGGTGGGTGCCGCCTCTGATCCAAGCCAGGGAAGCAATACAGACGGGTTTTTCTTCCTCAGATATGACAGATATCTTCTTGGCGAGGATGCGATCTTCCGGGCGAATGCGAAAGGAAGACCCTAAATGCTCGATGTAGAAAGGGCAGAGACCGCTTCTTGATAAGGGCACTCACAAGCACTTGGTTTCCATTGGATGAAGGCAATCTCGTTATGTGTGGCGGTTGCCCATAGTCCGTTAACTTTACTATATGACATGTCGCAGACAGGTAAATCGTCGTGGGCAGCAAGGCAGGTCCCTTCAATAAACCTCTGGAGGTGACCCTTGAGATGTGTTCGTCGTTACGGCTTTTAACGCACCTTCCCGATACGTACTACCCCTACCAAGCCGTTGCAGCGGCCAAAGAAGAGTATCCCACCCTCTATCCACGTCATAGAAGTTATTGTAGTGGCGCACCCCCCGCATACACATCCCGGAGGGGACGCTTGACAAATGAGATCGCAGGTGTTTAAACACCAGACAAGTACATCCCCACTTGCACAGCCAACAGCGATAAATGTTCCTTCCGGGTTAATGGCGATCGCAATTGGGCTGTTTGCTGGCACCGGGAATGTATGAGCGACGCGATATGTGAGATGATCCTGCATGTCGATGAACCGGCGAAAGAGAGTGAGGGGAGATGGGAGGGGGGACGATAAACAATAGTTGACGAATTTACCCCGAAAAAATATGGTCCCCGTGGAGGACAGTTTCTGAGGACATGTTAACGGTGCTTGCGGCAGCAATCTGCGTGAACTGATGCACAAAGTTCAGCGATCGGACAGTTCTTACGTTCCCCGCTGTGTCTCTCTAGGCGCTCCTCAAAACTGTCAAGCTCTGCCCTCTATAAACCTGGGAGACTCTTAGTTTGTTGTTGTGTTAACCCTCGCTGATTCCATGGCTAAAGATCGACAGGGTCGGTCAGGCCGGGGGCATCGCGTCAAGTCGCAGCGGATACGAGGACGGGGTTCAAAGAACGGCGTTGTCGGTGTTCTTTCTTTTCAGGTGGTCTATGATCTAACCCAACCGTAGGACCCTGGTAATGATTTCAGAACGACATCCAGTAACCGCGCAGTCCCCTCCGCCACGCAAGGCTCTCTTCGTGACCAGTACGCCACGCTATCCAACCATGTGGAAGGATTCGATACACCTGTAATACAGCAACCTGTTTCACAGGTTCCAGATGTATGTTTCAGTTTTCGTTTGGGAGGATCTTATCACCAGTCATCTCGCTCATAAGTCCCAGATTCCGCGTGGCACCACGGGTCGACCTCTCGACCTGGGCGGTACCGAACCATCTAGGGCCGGTTCCGAAGGTCAACCGGAAGGCAGTGAATCAGACAGTTTTTCGGGAGACGGGTCCTTTGATTCGCTTAACCACGAAGGGGCTCGCCTAGAAAACAGCATTCAGGTAAGGATCATTCCAACAAACTTACGCGTTGGTATTGAAGAGTTTTAGGGATTGAGATCATTAGCAGAACAGATGCTCCATCAGAGCATGACACAATTGGCAAACTTCCGGGAGATTCTCCAGTCCTCTTTAGAAAAGGTTCAAGAATGCGGCGAATCCGAGGAACTCAATAGACCGATTCGCCCACCCCGCCTCCCCCGATCGCGTACAAGGACGAAGATAGATCACCGGTTGAAGGTGTGACTCTATCCAACACTTGTCCTCGCCCTTACATGATTCCCAGGCTGAGGTCCGGCGACACGCGCTCTTGATGTTAGGCAGGACCAATAGCAAGGCTCCCGTTCCAGAACCGCCGTCCCTCAACGACATCGAGCATTTCAACGAGACAGGGAAAAGAGGACCTAGTAAAAAGATAGGCGAGCTGCGGATAGACCTCTGTGGCCCTGTCAGGTCAACTTGGAACAGAAAGGCAGCCCAGCGTTTTCGAAGAACGTTTCAAAAAACTCGAATGTATTGTTGCTGGCCCAAGGAAGATATTGAGGAGGCATTCCTTCGCCACGTGGAAACGATACGATCTCACTATTGCCACCAGAATGGCACCGTGTCCACGGACGAAGCTGACTTCAGGCGAGCTAGAGCTGCCCGCCGCAGCCGGTTGAAGACTGTGAGATCCATCCACTTTCGATTGTTCTTCATAAGTGACTTTCCCTCAGCTCACGCAAACCCGAATTGCAACTTGTTATGCCGTACCAGCATTGGGTACCTTCACTAAATATGTTGAACAGTTAGCGGTAGGAGGTATGAGCGGCGACGAAAGCGAACACTCCGAAGAAAGGCAATCCAAGGAACACCGCAAGTTCATCGTTTTTCGGCCGGCATGGAGGTCGCCTGAGGTGACCCCGTGGCTGCAGGTCATCGACAATGCACATCTTGACAGCCGATTCTCCGAAAGTGGACGGGCAACCCGAGGTAACTGGGTTCGGCACCGGGTACGTTCCAGTACTAGGGTGGATGACATCCGTCGGCCTGTCATCGGGCTCCCAAAGAACTTTTATGACGAAGAGTGGTTGGAACACCTCTCTCAAACGGAGTTAGAAGCTTTGGAGATGCAAGGAGAGGTTAACCTTGAACATGACCCGAGCTTAGTGGAGTAAGTGAACATAGCGGTGTTGGGCCTTGTCTCTGCTGACGCCCATCAGGATGTTGCGATGCTAAGAGTTAACCCCATATCCCCGCTTCTGTCAAATGTTTAACGAATGACAGTACTATGGCGCGAAGTCTGTGACGCCCGCTGAAATTTTTCCATTGTTGCACCGTAAAGTCCCGGTACAGCTGCCAATATCATTCAAGTTATCCCGTCTGTACTTAACTATACCGCAACCCCCCGTGCTGCTGGCTTTTTCCGGAATATGATATGATGTACTTGATGTTGCCACACGAGGGAGCAGCTGTCAGCTCGGAAGACGTGACGTTGCCAAGGTGTATAGAAGTCCGAGCAGTGTGATCGTGACGTTGAGATTGGTAGGCTGGTCACTGGTGGGTATACTGGAAGCCACTGACTCGACCTCTGGGAAGGAACGTGTAGTTGCAACGGCAAAGTATGACTGTGGTCCCGTACGCGGCCCTCGCAACCACCGCAGAGCCAGAAACGGAGTTGGAGAGATGGTACATTGAATGGGAGCGACCCGCATCGCGTGCGGAGGGGTCAAGGGGGGCTGAGGAGAGAGCCCTGTCGGACCCCCCACCGGGCAGCACGTTCTGGTGCAGGGGTCGTATTTCACGGACTCCAGATGAGGGGTTTAATTAGAGACAACATCTGCATTCCGATGCAACGGACAAAGCGTGACAGCTTCATAATAAATCCATTTATATCGGGTGACTATTCATAGGGCTAGCTATTGTTTATAACCGTCGTATAGGGGTGCCAGTAACTGGGGTTTTCGCCGTCGGCACCGGGCAGATTGGTCGGGGCCTCCCCATCCGGTACGACCATCAAGAAATGGGTAGTAAAATAGCACGTAGTGTACATATGCATTTCCGGACCTGTCTTCGAAGTTTCAGGACTCCACCACGCAAAATGGGTTAGCATGTCGTAGTACCAGAACTTCGATCTTACTCACCCTAAACAACGGTAAAATGTGCGCATGCCTGCGCCTGATCTTCGGAAGTACCGTTTCCGTCATTGCAAAATGAGATAGGGCGCTGGATATCGGGACCACTGTCTTGCGGTTGTTTCCTTCCACGTAGACGGTCCGGCCCATCCCATCGAATTGACGGTAGACATCGTTCGAGATATCTTCTATCATCATTTCCTCGAAGTAACGTACCTTTAATAGCGTAAAAACTTCCCTCTTCCCTTTTGGATAGAGCTCAACGTCGAATATATCCTCGATTTGGGCGGCTGACCAAATCTCCTCCGTCCCAATAACCACCAGACTATCCGGAAATGAAACATTGCCGGGTTTCAGTTCTGAGCCGTTGTGTCTCGCACGCCTATGATAAGTAGCCTTTCGTGGGGTATGAAATGCCGATATGTCTGCGTTCCGGGATTTCCACTCCTCCAAGAGCAACATCGTCTCCCCATCCAAGGGTGTCTGGGTCGGAGAGTCGGGTTCCGGACTTTGCGTGTCTCCTGCGAGGCTGTCCGTAAATAGGGTCCCTCGGAGACTTGGTTTGAACCTCTGCACGAAAACGCGAGCCAGTGCTTGTAATGAATCGGGAAGGGTCGTCGAAATTGAAAACAAGTTTTGTGTCTCGCAAAAGCGCCTCAACATCGTCTGTTCCAATTCACCTTGTGAAAGTTCAGTATGAAAATAGTATGAAAATAAGGGGCGCGGGGTATCACGAACCCAGTAGACTATTTGTGGGGATATTCTGAAATAGCTGGTTCAGTCGCTCGAAAGCAAAAGTCCGCCAGCCGTGCACTGGGCCGAATGCTTCCAACATCGGGCCAAGGTGTAGGGACATGTGATGCTTTGGTACGAGATGAAATTCGGGATATAGACGTCGTATGCCTCCGAGATAGGCGCGGTTCTCTCGTTCGATGGTGTTAATCCGTTCCGAATTCAGGGTGCGGCGGTGGAGTAGATTCGTGAAAGTCACGAGGTGCAAAAAATTTGCCAGCATATCGTGATGGCGGTCTCCGGGGGGTAGGGTGGCCCAAAGTGAAATAAGAGTGACAACGAGGTGAACAGTACAAAATGTTCGCCATTGATCTGCGGTGAGCTTTCCGGCGCTAGGGGCGCCGACCTCACGTGGGACAGGTGAAAGCCATGATGGAAGGACCGTTCGTTCCATGTCACCCTGAACTAGCCGAAGCGTATTCCCGCACAACACAGGGGGATCTTGTGGAGTAGTGAAGGACAGGTTTGGCGGTAAGAGATCATTGATCTCTTGTCCGTCGAACTGTCAGAAGTTTAGTGCTAGTACTAACGAGACGAATACGTTTCAGTTACCAGCCGTGCTAGCTCCCTAACCAGATCTCGCTTTGAAACACCCTTTTTGCTGAACGCCTGAATCTTCTCGTCCATCAGTCTCTCCGGACACGATCGCTTCCGCATGGCTCGCGCGTAAAGCGCCACCAACGCGACCTTTTCGCTTTTTCCTACCCTATTCAGGATTTCCTCCTCGGGTAACCCCAGCGTAAAGTGCAGCCCCACTTCTCGAACTAGGGGTTCAGGGACCGTGGAAACCTTGAACGAATAATTCGGCGCAGATTTCGGGACATTCTGGTTTTCTCTCGCGAACCACCCCTGTGTTACCCGCTAGAACAACTTGAGAACACGATCTCACGACACTGATAGCCTACTCACATATTCAAGGACTTTGTCCTGTAACTCTTTCTCGTCGTAACTTTCCATAGATCCAGCAGCAACTATTCCATTATCCAAGCAAAAACTCCAGAGGTGGGCCTTATTTCGATCACGGATGGTTTTCTCGGGAGCAGATCGAATGACCCATGCGATTGACATAATAGTTTTGTACGAAAGGCCTGGCTCCTTAGCCTTACTTGAAGAGGGGTAAGAACGCCCACCAGGGTTGTCCGAGCGTGTTGGATTCATCTTCCACAGAATGGAACAGTGACGATGTAGATGCCCCAACAGAACAGTGTGCATCGTGTCGACGACGGTAAAGCGGGGGGGGTCCCAGTATGGTAACCGAAGAAGCACGGACCAACGAACTCCATACTTCTTGAAGACTTTGTCGCGCTGGGACTGTGAAACCGCATCCTTCCATTTCACCGCGCGTCTCCTGTATTCGGTCGAGGAAATGGCGACCAGTTTGCTCTTATCCGTGACGTCGATTTCGTCCCGAGGGAGTTGACATATTGAGCAGAATTTTCTCGCGGAATGGGATCCGTGCCCCATGACCTGCCTGGCAGCCTTAAGGTCGCAGACCAATGGAACTAGTGCGGCTTTAATGATGCGGCCGTGCTCCCATCGGGGAGTGCGATTGAACCAGACCCCGGGTGTCCAAAATTCGAGTAGCTCTTCCACGAGTGGTTCCAGTAGATGGTTTATTTGTGTCAGGGAAGGCTCGCGTGGACCGGGAATAATGCCCGCAAGGTACATGTTTTCCGCCTTGTACCGAATGGAAGGAGGGAGATTTAGACAGACCATGTATATGGCCGTCGACGATGCCTTTTTCCCCGCTTGCTTGTTTAGAAAGGGATTAAATGCATCGACGGAGAGACCAAAGACATAACGTCCCTCGGGCCCTTTCGAGGGGAGAAAGGATAAACCGTCCGGACCAATAAATTCCCGAAGGACCGTCCCTCCAAAGATATCAGAAATAGCGCCATCCTTATTTTCAGCAAGGACGTCACGGTCGATGATGTCTTCCATGCCCGGTCTGCATAGCAGGGTGCCAAGCCACGATTTGAGGCTTTGGTGGAGGTATTCGCGGATGAAGACAGTACGAGTCTGGTTCCCAACTCGTTTGAAAGTGACCAACGCTTGGCCGCATTGATCACTGGAAATCGTTTCCCTGTATAAGCAGGTAGCCGGGGTGTCTTCGTCCTGAGAGTATAGTGCGAAACACTTCGAGCAACTGACAAAGGGGGTCACGACTGGGGCGAGTTGGAGGGCCTTCTTCACTGTCCGAATGTCACGAGGAAACGTCCTCAAAAGGTGTTCATTTGAGCCGATGTAGTCTGCGCTCAATCCGACAATGAGCTCAATAGACGGGAGGAGGAAGGAGCAGTCTTCAACAGAGAGACCACATAAAAGGTGAAGGGTCGCAGCGAGGAAGTAACACGCAAAGATGGCATGATGCATGGAAAGGGAAAAACGAGAGAGAAATGGAGCTTAGAAGGGGTGAGAAAGATGGCGGATAAGTAAAATAAATCAACTCACCAGTGTCGACAACTGTGCAGTTGTCGGGTTTCATTGTTGCAGCCTTCAATGTCCCAATACTCTCTTTACACCTTGCTACTGCTTGCTGCCGTTTCCACTCCGAGGCCTTCTGGACCTGCAACCTCCTGAACTCCTCCTCCAGACTCGTCATGGTTGTTGTATTGGTTAGAACTAGCGTGGAAGCCCGACCCGATACTGAACGTTTTACGGAAAGGAGCCATTCTTCGTAACCCATGATTGTCTTATTCTCCGAGAAACCCCGACTGAGGGCAAGAGGGCTGAGCCGTAAATCATTTTCGTCCATGGAGGGAACAGTAGGCAGTTCCTCATCAATGCGCGGGGCCCTCGTGAAGACCAATCCAAGAGTATTGATCCGCTGAGAAGAACGGACATTTAACTCGGAGATAATAGCGTCCAGGGGCTCTTCAAATCCCGGTTCATTGCTTGCGCGTTCGCGGGTCGCCTGCGCGCTGGTGGTCGAAGTGGTGAAGCGGGTCCTATGCCTGTAAAAAGCATGAATGAACGACGAAGAGCCGGAATGCTCCCTCTTACCTCGATTTCTGGTGTAAACCATACACTCTATCTGACACCATCACCCCGTTGATAGTGCCAGCAGGGGTGGAGATCTTGAACTTGGAACACTCCGGGCATTGACAGAGCCGATCATTCGGGGAAGACATACTGGGGTCGTGAACCAGACCACCGAACCTGGGCCTTTTATGTTGCAGTGTGGCACAATCCGCGCATGTACAATCTGTAAAGTCCTGCACGGACGACATTTCCTTCGACAGAGAACTGTCACCGAAAACTGGCTTGCGGTTAAAAATAGCGAAGGCATTTGGAGGAACAAATGATATGCCATTGAGGGGTAATTGACGAGGAGCATAACATGAAGTCTCAAGGAGGAAAGAGACGAGTAATGGACACGATTCCGAGATGTATAGACTAATATGCAAGGAAACGAAGAGGTTCAATGCCTAAGGACGGACGTAGTCCCAGGGGAGGAAGAAAAACTTACCGGATGGCGGAAGGAGTGCAGGAAAGAGGAAAGACGGAAAGGATCGGGAGGCGAATCCATCGTCTGGAAAGTCCAAGGTCAGAGCCGTGGAAACAATGAAGGGAGCCACAATGGGAACCCGCCAACTGATGGCCAGAGACTCGAAAGATAGGAATGGGGATGTGGGGAAAAAGTACCCGAATACCGGGAACTGTCAAACAAACTCCAAGTTTTCCGGTCTGTAGTCCGTGTCGGTGAAGATGAGAGGTAGAAGAGAGGTTCCCAGTACACACACCTTAGGTCCCTCTGGAAATCATCCCCAGCCAAGACTATGGCAGACACGAAACCTTGGGTTGAGGAGCGGACAGTGAGGGTGACCGGTGATGCATGACGCATGACGTGCACCACGTGTCCAGTTGATCAGACGCGTGTACTTGGTCCAAGACACATGGATTCTGTCCAGATGGTTCGTATTCATCATAGTTGATCTTGACTGTGCGAACTACAGGAAATTGTCCGGATCGACGCGTGGGGAGCATCAACATATCAAAGAGAGGTCACAATGTGTAAGACCCATTAGGATCCAAAGTGCATGAATGAGATATATAGCAGGTACATCAATCTACGACTGCCGATCAGTCCACCATTTCCTTCACATACCCCCCTGTCGCTTCTTCTTTGGGGTATATCCATGATGATGAATTCGATGGTACCGTCGCGCGTTCGGGCTCTTGAACCCCTTCTCACAATCCTGACACTGATATGGATCTTCCCCGGTACTGATACGAAATAAGCCCCCGGTTATACTCAAATTTGGAGGGTACTCACTGTATATTACTGTGCAATCTCAAGGAATATGTGCTGGCAAGAGCTTTCCCACAGATTGAACAGAAGATCGACCTGTAATCAGTTTCAGCTGGTCGCCGGAGTAATTTGATATAATCCAATGGCCAGACATACCTATTCAAAGGATGAGCTCTTCGATGATGTCGTTTGACTCCGAGGAGGGTCCCCGAGTATCCACATATGTTTCCCGGTCCATCATCCCACAAACACTCATATTTGTGCTGTGAAACCACCCCCACGAACCGGTGGACGTCTCCAGTGTAATCTGTGGAACTGTCCGTTGACGAACCCCGAATCGGGAAAGGAGGAACATCAGCGGGATGGGCCCGTGGCTGCTGGACCATAGCCCCGGGGGCGGCGGACGTGGTGCTAGAATAGTTGACTAACAGGTGGGGATCGATGGCGTAAGATAACGAGGTCGCTCGTTGGTCGGTCTCGGGTCCCGTTTCATAA
>Ga0307513_10004024_pt1 | contig 19726 bp, 26 predicted proteins | sample 15_EM_MG_FD_202174 | JGI IMG/M metagenome (GOLD analysis project Ga0307513, IMG submission 202174) | Populus trichocarpa ectomycorrhiza microbial communities from riparian zone in the Pacific Northwest, United States - 15_EM | ecosystem: Host-associated > Plants > Roots > Unclassified | place...
GGCGCGTTGTTGGCGCGTTGGTGATTCAGACGCGTCCTGTGACGTGACGACCTCTAGCTATATTTAGTACCTCGGACATTTGGACCGTCCGCCGGACACTCGGACGTTCGGATTTCCCATAACTCAGGTGTCCTCCCGCTTTTAGTACCGCCATCATTCCCATCACTGCCCATCAACGGTCATGCTCATCCCCACCAATCCCGACGCCATCTAACAATGTGCTTGCTGTGCATGACAACGAGCACACATGCAGCAATATTCTTATTTTTTTCAATCAGTTAATATAGGTGAGGTAGTATTATAATGCTACAATCTTATGTTGTATAAAGATATAATACTTAGCTTGAGGGCCATTGCATTGCATGGCATTTATGAGTCCAATTCTTTTTTATCAACTTTTATATTCAGTAATTTAATAACAATGCCAATAACAATAATAAAATAATTTATGTGTGAGTAAGGGCCTCCGAAGAGTAGAGAAAGGCGACATGGGCCCTGTCATCGACGCCGCAAGGAGGCCACCCCTCATTGTTATTGGGGGGTGGTAAATGAGGCGGTGAAGTTACACGCCGCCCCCGGAGCCCCGAACAGCAGGAAAAACATTCGAACGCGTCTGTGTGTGAGTTTCACACTGCCCCATCGTCGTTGATGCCGCGGGAAGAATACCCTCCAAGGGAGGTGGTGGCGTCAAAATGCCAAAAAAATCTACCTCCGGCTCGCGTTTGGATGCGAGGGAGGCGGAAGCGGTGGCAGTGGCGTTGAAACCATTGAAAGGTCCCCTCCGGCTCGCATTTGGACGCGAGGGAGGTGGTGGTAGTGGCAGACGTGTTGAAACGCGAGAAAGGTCCACCTCCGGCTCGCGTTAGGATGCGAAGGAGGGGTGGAAGCAGCGTTGGAACTACTGAACAGTTCACCTCTGGCTCGCGTTTGGACGTGAGGGAGATGGAAAAGAGGCGGTGGTGTCGTCGGGGTTTCGGGTGTCATCGTGGTTGTCGTTTCGTTCTGGTGGTGAGGGTAGCGACCTCAGTGGGAGTGGGAGAATAGGTAATGAAAACGAGCCATGACGTTTGTCGTGGCTCGTATTTCGTGACGCACTGAATGGGCCGCCACTTCCCGGGTCCCCTCGCGTTGCTCCATCCCCAACTTCTCCGTCAATCGACGACGACTAGGAGCCGCCCACATCCCTCTGAAGAGGGGCGGATGGGGCCAAGATGCAAGCCCCTACGTTTGCTAGTCGCGTTGGTGATCAGGCCCACATCCGTTGAGGGGAGGGGCTCCTGCCGGGTAGATGCGTATGGTTGGAAGCGAGTTGGGGTGGTCAACGAATTTCTATATTTGGTATCTCCGGATGTGTCCGAAATGTCCGCCGGCGCATAATGGGTTTCTGTATAAGGAACGTTTTCAAGTTGACATCCGGGGTTTCTCACGAGAATAATCCATGTTTGACCCAACAACAAAGCCATAACATCTATACTACAAGAATCTTCGGTTCCCACGCACCATACCGGGATTCCAGCGCCGTTTTCGACGCCGCTCGGGACCGTTGCACGTCGCGGTGGTGTCTTGAATTCCTCCTTAGCGACTGGCCAGGGCCTGCCGAGGCCTGTTTTCGTGATGCGCGCCCGTGGAGGTACCAGCGGCGTTGGTCACGTTTGGCGCGCAGGCGGGCGTGAGATACGTGTGACATTGTTTCGTTAGTAAGTCTCCACAGACGTGACATGTCGTTATCTAAGATAAGATAACAGAGTGAATGATGAAGTGAAGATGTTAAGGATCTGCAAGGGGTTTTCAGAAAAAAAAATAAGGATATCACGTCGATTTTTTTTTTAAGAGGTCAAGGGAGCAACTAACTAACTGAGCGTGTGAATTTCCTTCTAAATAAGTATACATGACGTAATTGGGTCTGTACGTTATCTCCCGTGCTATCGCCTCTGCCGTTTCCTACGACTATTGGATGCTGTGCATGATTCGCAGACCCAATTCTGTATCCTGAAATCAAGACGGACACATTTCGTATGGAACTATCGCAAGGATGGTGAGTAACGGCTTGCTTTTTAAGCTTGAAAATCCACTTACCCATCGCGTCTCACAGTCTGATTTGTTACATTCTATTACGCCCTCTCCCCGCTCCAGTTCGCCATGCGAGATAATTTCTCCGCAGTCGCACTCATACAACCTAGTTGGGTGCTTCACGCATCGCTTTCGACCACCCCGGCCTTCTGTTATGGTTGGAACTTCTTCGTTGGAGACTGTTTGAGCTGAAGCGGTTGATGTGGGCTCGATATGGACACGAAGATTTTCAACGGTTTCTCCTTGAATATGAGGGCCGCTTGGAGTAGGTTCAGAGGAGGGTAAACGGATCTGCAAAAATTGTAAGTCCACGCAAACTCATTTCATCCCTTATCTTACCTCAATCTCATTGTCATCATCTTGTGGGGCCATATCCTCGTTTGCGTTGGCTCCATCTGCGAGCCGTGGCAATTCGTTGTTGTCCATAGTTTCCCCCACATCTTCAACGAAGATTATATCTGCCGAAGTGCAGTCGACGTTCAACTGTTGAAACTCGTCCAGTTCAGCCCATTCGTCCTCTATTTCTTCGTCGTCAGACGATTCCGATCCTGACTTCTCTTCCTCCAGATCCGACATTGCTTCATCCTCCAGAACATCCTCATCATCCATTGAAGGTGCAGCCCTTAAGGCGGAAAAAAAATCAGTGATTGGATATATCATTCAATTGCGGAGGAACGTACGGTTCAGCGAGAGTTAACCGTGAACTGTGGGCAGCTGAGACAACTAAAGGTGCGGTAGCCTTCGCTTTCGACCTCCTTGTCTGCTTTACCTTCTTACGATCATCCCATTTCTTCCTCATTGCCTGCCGTTCCGTACTCGTGATCTTCCACAGGGATTCATAGTCGGGCAAGCGAATATAGGGATGTTTCCCTTGGATATGGTCTTTCATATTGTACCTCCATACTGCAGGGGCCGCGTCCGCACACCATGGGCACTTTATGGGCACGTTCGAGCAAGGGGAGGCAGTGGTAGATTTCTCGGCAATTGAGTATGTCAACCGCACCATGTTTGGACACTGCGAGTTCTTGTAATTGATTTGTTGACCATTCTGCGCTCCTTTCCCTTTCTTGAGGTAGAACATGCATTGCGTTGGCCGTAAACACAACCCACATGGCTCAAGTCCCGTGTCGACCTTGGAATCAAAAAGAATGTGTGCGCCCATGTGTTCAAGACGACGTTGCGGCTGTTCGGGAAGTTCGCCACCGCAACCTGGGCATGGCTTTTTCCCAAGTAGTTCAACTTCTTTTATCTCATCCTCACAGACGAAACATGCCTTTCCTATAGTGATAAATAAAATTTAGTTAATTGCAAGAAATTCTGAGATATATTTCCACACACCTGATTCTTCACGGTAAGGAAAATAAGCTGATCGCTTAACCTGAGGGATATTATTTGCATCCTCCCTCGTTATCCGCCCAAGTAACAATGTTCCAATTGATCGCAAAACCGTACTTTCGAACAGGTAAAATGGCTTTCCAATGTGTTGCGTAGAGATATCCGGGTTGATTGCCTCGATTAAGCGGCCTTGTACTCGGTGAGTTGTGCCTCTCGATAGGGACCACTTCCAATCATGCTTGAGATCTGCGCTGTCATCGACTGTGGCAGGAATAAGATAAAGCATCTGAAAGGAGATAAATGCGGAAGGTTCGGATAGCAACTCCATTGAAAGGCTGTCAACGTGTTTTGAATCGAACATGATGTCGTTCATTTCCCCAATGCACACAAACAATCGTCCTTCACACTTCAAGAGTGTCGCAATGGGAAAATCCATTTTAATCGCAGGCCCGTCAAGTCCATCGCTCAAATCCGACTCGATGATGTCTCGAGAATGGGCCTGCTTGATGGCATACCGCGAGACATTAGCGTAGAGCTTAAGTCGATCACGAGAACCAGGGTTTCGAAGGTCCTTGAAGCGTTCACTGAGGTACCGGCTTTTCCAGACTTTGGTTCCATCCAAATCAAAGCATGGATCGTGTTTCTTTACTTCTTCCTCCTCCATTGCTGCCTCTTCGAGCTCTGTGTCGATTGCCTGAGGTGGCTGGGATGCTAGGGCCGGATCTGTTGCTCTATCGTCGTAATCCTCTGCGGTATCATCGTAGTCATCAGCTGCACGGGCCGAGCGAACGATGTCAACTCCAAATGGCTGGAGAATATTGATCGACGGGTTATTGGCAGCGTCAATTCTTTTGAGAACTTCATCGAGCCGGGGGATTTCCTTGACTCTGAGATGCCCTCAGATCCAGCACGTCTGGAGGTTGACTTCAGAGACATATACATTCCCTTTCCATGCAGAAGGCTTGATATGGTCCACGTCCTTGTGGGTTGCCATGCCATCTTTTGAGACTGCAGGGAGCTTGAGTCGACGAGGAGCACGATCCCATTCGGGATGATTGGCGAGGATCGCAGACACTTCGGTTGTGCCCCCCAGCCGCAGGATTAATTGCAGGAGATCGAGAGTGGAGTCATTCCCGACCATCGTTCGGAGTATTCCAAAGATGTCTTCAAGGCGATCGGTCCCCAAAAGAATCAGGAAAAATTTCCCAATTGGATCGTCAACCTTTGCTTTGGCGACACAGAAATATGCATTCTTGATCATAATCATGATATCGATATAGAGCTGTGATGGCATGAGCTTTGTTCCAGCCTTGTCTTCATGTGCCATTGCGAGAAGCATGTGCGCGGCGGTGCTGAGAAGTGTGAGCTGTTCCGATAGCGACAGCTCAACACAAACATAAGGGAGAAGTATATTCATGAAGACCTTTCCGAGGGTTTGAAGTGCTTCACGGGTTTCGGTAAATCCTGGTCGTGCGGAGGCGTCTGCTGGGTTGAGTGATGGGAGGGCCCAGATCTGGGAGAGTAAATCGTAGGCCAATTTAACATCCTGTTTGTCGTCAGGCTTCAGAATATTGTTGATCTGAGTTGTCGAGACCTCGCTTTGCCGGAGTTGGGACTGAAGCATTGACGGAAGGATATCCACACCATGAACTCTCGTTCCTCGGTCCCGTAGCAGTAGATTTCGGCACCGTTTAAAAATGTGCTTATAATCTTTATCTGCAGTTATGTCATCATCGCCAACTTCAAGGTTCATGAGTGGCAGAGTAGAGAGGGCGGGATATATTGGAGATGATTTTTCGAGTTCTTTCTTGAATGTCAAATGAATTAACGCCTCGCCACGACGAGACTCTCCATCAGAAGCGATAGAAATAGTGCGAAGGTTTGATTTGGTGATTCCATCCATGGCCGTCTGTATAACAGCTGCATGTTCGATACCGGACTCTCTTCCACATTGTCCAGATATCAGGGCAGGCAGTGCACCATACAGACGGTGGTCTTCGCTCATAATTCCGATTGCACCAACCATTGCCTAAAACAGCCATGAGATAAGATTGGGAGTGCCAATATTCAGGGACATACATTCGATGCGAGATGAACTTTTCCATCAATAATTTGAGAAAAGAGAAGATCAACTTCATCCTTGGACGTATACTGAAGGCTTGCGTGTTTGCTGTGTTCTCTGCACACACCAATGATGTTATTACTTTTGTCATCCCACCTCGGATGCTCTTCCACTTTTAACTCATCAAACATCAACACCTGGTGCACGATGTGGCTTGTTTTCAAGACATCCTTGATGACGGATGTGCAAGCCATCATATTTGAGATAACCTCGTCGCGTGTTGGTGGCCCAGAAGAGGGAGTAAGGCGTGGTATAAGGGTTCGGCGACGAAGGGTGCTGACAGATGGGAGTCCAAGCGATCGATGGGCGATATCCGCTACTCGTCCACCTCCAAGGCGCCAGAGGAGAAGGCCACGCAATTCATCCTCTTCAGTATAATTCCGGGTGCGATAGACTTGTTGCGCCGCCTTGTCCAGAAGCTCAAGACACTTCCGAATTCCACAGTTTTGCGCTATTGACCTCCTGATAAGTCGCTCAACGCGTTCGACTTTGGTGCACGCAATAGCCATGATAAACTGTTTGTGCGTATCAATTGCCCGAACTTTAACAACCAACTTCTTTGCATCATTGAGGTGTCGCAGACGAAGCGCTCGAACAGTCCCTGTTTTGTCACGAAGCGCCGTAATTAGACCACCCGCTCCATGATACTGAAAAGGTGCGCTCGAATGCACTCCATCTTCAATTCGGTTTATAATTCCGATGACATTTGCATTTTCAGAAAGGGTGGCACACGAGTAGCACCGCGACCGCTCAATTTCGCGGAGGCTATCTAATGGTGAACAGCCTCTGGAGCAAAGCACAAACTTTCCGGCATTGGCTGAGTAATCCCACAAGTCACCGAGAGACTCATGTAGTGCGAAGGGATACAGAGTGTGTAGGCTCATTCCGGGTGGAGGTGTGATAACAATTCCACTGCAAGGTGGAATCGCCATGTTCTTGCCGATTTCTGGAGCTGCGGACTCGCATGTAGGAGGTGGATTATCCGGGATGGAGTCAACGTCGATAGGCTGGACAGGTAAACCCTGATTAAGTGTTAAAGGCAGATTATCTGGGAGGGAGTCGATGTCGATAGGCTGGATGGGTAAAACCTGATTAACTTCTTGCACATCCTGACATGGCTCAACACTAATATCCCTTGGTAAGTTTACTTGATTTCAATTGATCCATTTTGGGGACTTACACTCTATCAATCGCAGCAAATAAGCGCTCCAATTTTCCTTCAAGAAGGCCACCTTGGATCCCATGATCCAACACAAGGTAAGAGAGAAACCGATGAAGTCCTTCAAGACCTCGTTGTCTGACCACTACCAATTCATTGAGTTCTTGGGGATCTTTTTGGAGAAGACTGTTGAGTGGTCCATCCCACGTCTCCCATGCATCTTCACCATCCTTGACGCAACCCACAGGATCTATTGAGAATCTAGCGAGGGGGTGATCGATTCCTGCCTCCGTTGTGTCTTTCGGGAGAGACAGAATTCGTTTGTGAAATGAGGATAGTAGTTGAAGGGCAGAGGGACATCCACGATCCGGGTGGGATAAATTCCTGGACACTGGGTCGGGCGCTTCGCGGATAGTTGATTTTTGGGGAATAAAGGAAGTTGGTTGGATGGGTGGGGGTGCAGTCACAGTTGCCGGAACTTTGGAAAGACGTGGACCAAAGAAAGACATTGCTGTTGACTTGGTTCATTCTAAAATATTGTTTTCCTTCCACTTTTTCTTGTTCTTCATACACTGCGCACTTCCCCGGTGTCGTTCATAATAGTTAGGCAAGCCAACCTTCCCAACATTAACTAAGGTATTGCATTGAGGGCAGAGAACGCGTCCATCATCACGAAGGACAAGGTTATCTGGGTTCTATAAGCTGGTTAGTTGAGGATCAATACAATAAACACGAAAATGCCTACCTCGGGGACCTTCTTCATTGAATATCGGGGTGTTTTCCTGTGGGGAAATGTTCTAAGAGTTATGAATCCGACGTCAACATGCAACATTTCATATATTTTCATTTCTATGGCCTGAACAATCCAATGGGCCAGGCGGCCCCGGCTGAGGCGAGGTTCAAAAGACAATGACATATCTAAAACAGTGTGAGAATATTCCCAATCTGGAAACTGCGTCGCCCACTTTGGGCATGGGCCTGATGGGAGCTTTTTCTGGCCCAAAATTCTTGTGTTTCCAAATTTTTTTTAATGCCCTTTGGGCGGGACTAACTAACCCACGTGATATCTCGGACTCTTTTACTGAAAACCCCTTGAGGATCTGCTGAAACAATTCATTGGTAAAATAAATAAAAACTGTCAGTGAGCTCTCCAAGAGGTAAGGCTGGATCATGTGAACACTTATGCATTTGCACCATGTAATAAATTGTTATGAGCTCTCCAACAGGTAAGGCTGGGTCATGAACTGAACACTTATTTTGTAACAAGGCCTCAAATTATCAGTTTTGGGTCTAACATAACATTTTTCAAATGAACTAGATGTGTAAGATGCAACATTCCATGAACCTACAGTAAAAAACATGTATTATCCCGAGCGGCGTCAAAAACGGCGCTGGAATCCCGGTATGGTGCGTGGGAACCGAAGATTCTTGTAGTATAGATGATTGTAATTTCACTCTGTCAATTTCTCTCATAAATCAGGTGCTTAGAAAGGAGCGTGCGAAGCACGCGACTGCACTAGTTGAATAACAAACAATTCACCGCGTAGCCTCAGGACGAATAGCGAGTCTACTTTTGATCGATCACGTTTACTACTTGTGTAGACTCATTTACCTTTTCTGCTCTTTGTACAAAGTAGTGAAAGGAAGCAAAAAAATCGGCCTTTCACGAAACCTCAGTGTTACATCTTTTGCACATTATACTCCTTCAATATCTCCTCCACGCTCTGACAAATTATTTCAGCGATCTTCTCGATTTCCCCTTTCGTTACATTGTAGGCTGGCGCGAGGATAACGTGGTTGCCTTTTGTCCCTTGGAGATTGGCACCTCCGGTCCGCCCTATCAGGATCAAGCCGTTTTCCAATGCACGCGCTTGTACGAGCATTGCGAATGACTTCCCTTTAAAATTTGCTCTCTCAAACTCAAATTCGACACCCCAGAAACCCCCGCCACCCCGAATGTCGAAGACATAGGGCGACACTAGTTTATTTGGACCGTCAAGGCGTCGCTGCAGCAATTTTTCTCTCAGAAAGTGACGTGAGTTGAGAAAAGAGAAAGCTCACCAAGATATGCCCCTTGCTTACGGATATTTTCTAGCAAGTTTTCTTCTTCAATGACATTCTGTACCGCCAATGAAGCGACACCGGCCAGTGGATTTGCCTATCCCCCCTATGAGTAATGCTGCAGGTTGAAATTTTAAAGAACTTGCCTAGTAGGTATGACATGATTTCACACCCGAGTGATCACGTATACCATCGGCGACCTTCTGCGAAATCAAGATGGCACCAATCGATGCATATCTACACGATTCTGTCATTGAAATATCTTCTATATGCGGTGGAGTAGATTTACGTACCCACCGCCCAACCCTTTTGCAATGGCTTGAATATCAGGCTAGAAGTTCTTTAAATTTGATTTCTATTGCAGGAAAGTAGCCGTTACCGCAACGTTGTCCCCGAATGATTCCCAAGCATGTAGGGTACCCATTCCTGCAAGAAATTGTTATCATCTAAATATGTAAATTAGTTCAGGGAATGACATACAACCCATGCCACACACCACCTTGAAGTCAAACCGTCAATATAAATATGGAGTATAGATGTGGAGCGTACTTCGTCAAGAATGAATAAAGTGCCATATTTGTCGCAGCCAGATTTCATAGCTGGCATATTCAGGAAGATGCATTACAGAAGAAAAAGATGGATAAATTACTATTGAAGTAACCTTTGGGAGCTGAAACGACTCCAGTGGTAATCCCCACAACTGTCTCTGCAACAACTGCGAAACACTTATAAGTTGCAGCAAGATTGAGAGGAATACACCATACATCCAACAACGGTATTTGAGCCAAGCTGGAGGAATTTATCCTCAAGTTCCTGTCGCAGACGCTTGACGTATTGTTCCTCATTTTCCTCTGCCCACTAGAAGCGCTTTGCATATGCCGGGGAAACGTGGTGAAAATGGACATCATCGAGTATATCAGCGTAGGGAGTACGGCGAATAGGGTGATACGCTAGAGACAACGTCCCGAGTGTATTTCCATGGAAAGACATTTGTCTGGCAATGAAGTTGGTGCATTCGGGTTGACCAGTTTCAAAAAAAAGCTAGAATAAGGGAGTTGTCAGTAAAAGCTTTCTGGATTACAACCGCTACGCACCTGTCTTGCAAGCTTCAAGGCACTCTCCATGGCCTCGGACCCTACATAGAGTTAGATGCCATGATAATTTCATAATATAAACGAGCACGGACCTCCAGAAACGAACCCACACAAGGCAAATACGCCTTTGCTACTGTCAACGAGTTTCTTCGCAAGCGCTTCGGCAGGCTGGTTGGATAGCTGCAAGTTATAGACATCTAAATCAGGGATTTTTATTTAAGTGACACTCATGTAAAGCTGAGGATTTAACGAGCCGTACATGACAGTTTGTCCGCCTGGTCTTTGATTGCCTGAATTACTGTTGGGTGACTGTTTCCCAAACACGCAACTGCAGTGCCGCTGACGCCATCAATGACCCTTCGTCCATCTTCGAGATCAATGTAAATTCCCTCCGCGGCCAAGGCAATTGGGGGCTGCTGTAGAGACCGGTGAAAAATGCTAGAAGGTTTCGTGGCCTTTGATTCCTTGGGAGCGTAGGATTGCTGGGCTGAATTGAGAGTAAGAGAAGGAGCCATGTTGTTCGCATTGCAGATGGCTTAGCGAAGAAGGCTTTGGGAATTCTTACCAGATCGATCCGAAATGAGGAGTTACTTGTCAAGGATTTCAATCAAAAGACTGTCCTCGATATCCAGTTGCTCTAGAGTCACGAGTCGAATCCATAACAGAATAGATAAGCGTAACGTGTTTTCCAATCGTGGCGGTTAGAATCCCAATGTGATCCGGGGAATAGACACCAATATTATGAGAACTATCGATTACTTCGGGGTTCATGCACTTCAGGCTAGTGACTGGCAAAGAGATAATCACATCACCACATAATTGGCAATCCATGAGGCCTCCACGGTGAACCTCAGTAAAGTTTGATGTGGAAGTGTTAACCCAGTTGGGCAGTGCCAAATGACGTCAAAAATTTTGATCATACCAAAGATATCCAAGTGGGCACTGGGAAGGAGTCGCTCTTCATCATATCCATCTCGTTGTGAGTATAGTTATTGTGGGCGCGGGCATGAATTACACAGGGACGCCCGAGACGTCCGAGGGTCCGTTCTAGTAAATACAACCATAGCTCAGGGTCCAGGATCGATGAACGCATGCAGGCACTAGATGGATCTACCCCCAAACCAACATCAGGGAACTGGTATAAGCAGCTCTTGTGTATACGCAGCCGAACCACTGTTTACCTCTGAAATCAAAATTATATCCTCCAGTGAGAGGTTCAAGGATGCTAAACAGAACGCAAAACAGCTTGTCCCAAGCTTGTCCAAGATAAAGGTCAAGATTCGTCAAATCTGCACCAAGTTCGAGGGCCAAGGTACATGGACAGATTCCTAGATCGAATCAATTACGTCCTGTAGCAGTCCAGCTCCAGGCAATCGTTCCGGTGAATTCAGTAGAGGCAAGAAATTCCGGCAGAAAACCTGTAGGAACAAACGCAGCAGGGCGGAGTCTAAGCTCAACATGTTCATTACCGTGATCGTGCCATCGAATACGTCCGACGTGCCCAGAGAGAACTTCAGTAAGGTCCAGCTAGTATTCACCGTTTCATCAACCCATGGTGGAACGGAAAAGGCTGAGAGAGGAGTGGCATCATTGGATGACGAATGTTATTTATTTTGCGACAATATGAGGGTCAGGATGCCACGTCGTTATTGAGTAGAAATGCTGAACGTCCCTTCAACTCTGGTTGGGGAGGTAGAGTGAGCTGCTCAAGGTCGCGGGTGCCCTCGTGATTTCGACGCCAGAGGATTGCGCGAAGCTGAGGGCGCTGGGTTTCTGGGCACGAGCAGTGACTGCTTTGACAGTCTTGTGTTCTAGGCAGGCCGCCCTAACTATTTGCATCACAAACTTTTCAAGGGTGAGATATGACGAGGCTTCCATGTCCTTTTGAAGCATTAATCATTGACTGGGAAAGAACTCAGAACACGAGCATTAATCTGCTCACCTTGGACAATTTGGAAATGATACTTGGATAATCGACATCCTTGCTGGAACTGGGATCCTCATGGAATGTAAGATTTACCAGCACTCTCTGTTTTGCCTCTCTCTCCGGTGGGTTAACGCCAATAATCACGGGTACGACAATGTCTCCAACCGAGACTTTCTTCGACACCACGCTAAGATTTGGACCATCCCTCGCAGTCACAACATCAACAAAAAATCCGCTCGCGAGGAGAATCACTTTTGGGATGTTTAACACAACCCTAACTTCCGCTACTGCCTCCCCAGCCAATTCGAACGCGCATGCAGTCACTGCCCGTATTAGGGAGTCAATACCCTCGAATCCTGAAGAGTCGCTTCCTGATTTCGATTTTATGAGAATGCTGATTGCCTTTGTGAGATGGCCGTAGTGAATCGAGTCCACGACGTCGTCAGATTCCGCTGCAGCTTGGAGGAATGATGGCTTTAGGTGAAGGTAGACGGTGATTTCGATGGGCTGTGGGCGTATACGGCCCCAGCAATCCGATCCAATGTTGGCTGAGAGGCGGAGAGTGTCCACGAAGACTATATCAGATTGCAGTTCGGCTGTCATCTTAGCTGTACGATGAGAATTCGATAGAGTGGAAAAGTTGAGATGAAGAGTGGCAAGCGGTCCGGATCTATTTGGGGAGTCTGGTGTGACCAAATATCAACCGCGTGTTGCAAATCCCTCGTTCTCTCTCTCTCCCTCATGAGTTTCTGCTTGTTTCCCTTTTCTCAGGTGATTTTCATGGTAGTGTGGGTCACAGACCAGTTTTTAACCCATCATACGTGGCTTGCCATATCCCCACCAATGTTATTGATGGAGTTTGAGTGGTGTAGGCTGGAAGGCACCTTGCAGGTTGAGCGGTAGAGAAACGGGTCTGTAACCACAGTCTGAGGTAACCAATTTGTCACGATTTCTATCTTCTGAATTTCTGTTTGAATCTTTCCAAGATCTAAAACGATCAGCAACGCCCATTCGTTCGGAGGCGTTTGATTGTCGTGGTTGCAATTCCAAACGTGCTACACTGCCCTCATCGGCGCATGGAGTCCTCATAGGATACCCGAATTGCGCGTTGTTGGTTCTCCTTTCGAACCCGGTAATCTCACCTAGGTGTTTCTTGAGCCTTTATATCCGCCTTTTCTTTCCAAGTTCTCTTCCGCTTTCCTTCCATGTGGTCCAAGACCTCGCGATCAGAAACGCGGATCAGTGAGGTGACCTACTTTCGTGAAGACAAATACCGCGGTTGCGACAGTCAGGTACTCGTTATTGCGTGTTCCATGCTACTGTTGTCAATCTGGGTAATCTGTAATGTATTTGTATATCGTTGCGGAGCCTCACTGTCTATGCGTAGACTGGTGGCCCATGTTTCTCATGAGCGTCCATTCTTTTTCTTGTGTTTTCTTTCTTATCGTGTTCAACCAAGATCCAGAGAGATCAGAGGATATGGGCCGTAATGTGGCTAGGATGTAGACCTGACAAGGTCAGAAATATGGAGTACGAGACCGTGGAGGTTCCTCGCTTGTCCTGGTCGCTATTCGATATTCGACGGACGTAACTTTTTGGCTGCTTGCTGTCGATCCTCAACACGAACCCATAGTTATTGAGGCGTCTTGCTGGGATGGGCGACCCGCGTTGGATTCTTGTTTCGATGCTTGTCTTCCTTTTTCTTTACTCAGCACTTAACCAGGACCTGAAGGATCGGAGAGGGGAAAAGAGCTTAACGTGCTCTTCCATGTGTGTGCCTTCAGTGCTATGCAGTACTGAGTTCCATCATTATCGCTGACATATAGGTGAGATTGGTAAATGGGAGGTCTCGCATCTCAAGCTCGTCCTAATAGAGATCTTTATTTTGTCAGATTTTCGTATCGACGTTGACAGCTTGACACCTTTCCCACTCCTTGCATACATCCCATATTCAATATGTAGGTATGTGGGCATTGATCTTCGATGATGAGGCTAGAGCCGTTGACACCGAATACATCCTGGGGCGGATGTATGTGGGCTACAAGTTGTGGGTCCACTGCTCCTTCCGCATCGCTTGATTCGAGGACTGAGGTGTGGCTTGGATTGGGTTATACGTATTGCGACTTGGGGTCCTTATTCTGAATCCCCTCCAAGCGTATTCTGTCAACATCCTTCACAAGCGGACAGATGGATCCGAAGAAGTGGTGAGTTATTCTTATTGTGATTTGACTGGCATCTAGTCTAAGAACTACTTTAAAGGCTGCAAATGATGGGTCGGAACAAACGTAAAAGAGAAGGGTTATATCGAAGTCAAATATACCTCATGACCAGGTGATGACGTTATTATAACCCCAAGAAGCGAGTACAAGCATACTATAAGCAAGGCCGCATGCCGCAGAAACGAGCCAAAGAATTCGTGAAGAGCGGAATGCCAAGAAGCAAGCTCCGGCGGTATATAGGAAAAAGCAGAGCCTGTTTGTGCTAACAAACGACAGATCTTTCGCATCGTAGGTTGGTGAAACGCAGCAACGTGCGCGAGGAAAAGCTTCGGTGATTTGTGCGTGAGAAGATTCGGTGTCGGGGGTGCCAGCGGTGCTATTCAAATCGCAAACGAGTAGGTTCAAACCGAGTACAGGAGTCGCCGCATCGATCGAAAAATGAAGAAGTGTCAGGGGAGGTCAAGAGCGGGGAGGCTAAGGTGAGTAATTATAATTGATGGGGATTATGGATATAAGAACTCGGAGGACAAGGAAGAAGACAAGATGGATGGTAACGGTGTTCCGACTGCACACGAGAGTAATCCCGGTGATGCATCATCCCAAACGGTAAATTGATCGTCATCGATCGTGACGTCGTTCTTTCTATAACACCACTTGCTCACGACTCCCTCTTCAAGATGTCCTCCTTCCGCAACCATCGCGTCGTCATCGCCTCCCTCTTCCTCCCCACCACCGCCGTCCTCGGCGAGTCCCCGCCCCCGACCCCGGAGCGGCCCGTCCAGAACGATGCCGCCACCATCATCCCCGCCGTCGCACAGCGCCTCCTGGCCGCCGTCACCACCACAACGTCTGCGTCTGCCGATAAGCCACTCAAACCATCGCTCATAACCCCCAACTCGCATAATCGACAACCGAGCAACAGTGGCCCGCTCAAGAGCATCGTCGATGACCTCAAAGACAAGAGCCGACTCTCTACACCCTCCACACGATCACCTACAAAAGAGCCTTCCAATCCATTTGTGAAGCTGACCCGGTTCGCGGTAGATCCTGAGCCGAGTATCACCATCATTCCACCCGCCCCGCCTCGCAAGCATGAGACGACGCACGACTCCCAATCCACCCCCCGCCTCCGGAGAAGGCAGTCTCGCTCCTCCACCCGTCGCGGAAACTCCGCCGCCCGTGCTGCCGCCGCCGCCGTTGACTCCCCTGCTTCCACCCCATTCCAGCCATGGCACATGGAACCCAACCCACATTGCAACGGTGGTCTTAAAAACGCCGTCGATAGTGTTGGCGACCGCATGAAGAAGAAACTGTGGGTCGGTACACTAGGCACATGTACAGATGGCTTTGGCGACGATCTCAGGAAGGACATCGACAGTCGTATGCTTGCCCAGCGCGACAGTCTTCCTGTTTGGATTCCTGATGCCGAATTTCAAAGTTGCTACGACGAATTTTGTCACCAGGTGGGTGTTTCATTACACTGGATCTGGTTTTCTTTGGTGCCGCGTTCAGAGCGGCTTTCGCGCAAGTCTTTCTTGGCGCATATACTCGCTTCTGATGCATATATGCGCTAATTTCGCTCTCTATACATCCTCAGCTTTCTGAATTCTTCCACCTATGCTAACAAATCTGTTACTCAAAGGTCTTATGGCCTTGTCTGCACTACGCTGTACCCGACGCGCCCAAAACCAAACTATTTTACTCGTCAGACTCTTACAAGGAATATGTCGCTGTAAACCAGCGGTTCGCGGATGCGATCATCGCGAATCACCAGGAAGGCGACATCATCTGGGTGAATGACTACCATCTCCTACTTCTCCCTACTCTCCTCCGGTTGTCCCCCAAGATCCCAGCGTCGACGCCTATCGGGTTCTTTATGCATGTCGCGTTTCCGAGCTCGGAGATTTTTAGATGTTTGTCGGTTAGGAAGGACCTGTTGAGAGGGATGTTGGGTGCCGATGTCGTTGGGTTCCAGACAGCAAATTATTCGAGGCATTGGAGGCAAACCGTGAGCAGGATATTGAGCTTTGAGGCGCTGCCGAGGGGGATTCAGGTCCCAGAGGGTGAAGGGCTCACGTTGCCCGAGATGCGGGAACAGGAGCACCTGAAAGAGGGAGGCCATTTGGAAGAGAATGTGAAGGAGGCCAGGGTGAGAGATGGGGCGGTTGAGAAGGGGCGATTTGTGGATGTAGGTGTATTCCCGATGGGTATTGACGTGAAGCAGCTGCATATTCGGAAGTGGGTCCTCTTTTTGCTTTATTTTTTGAATTCTGTGGGGATTAGGAGCTGATTAATGAGTAGACGTGAACCGGAGGTTGCGGAATGGGTCCAGGTTTTGAGACAACGGTATGCCAACATGAAGCTCGTTGTTGGGCGTGATAAACTCGATGAGATCCAGGTGTGTTTCGTTTTATACTTCCCCACCTTATGAATTTAAACCAAACTTGCTCTCACAGGGTGTCCATCACAAACTCGTAGCCTTTGAAACGCTGCTCGAGAAATACCCGACCTGGCAAGGCAAAGTGGTGCTCATCCAGGTGGCTCTGCAGACCACCGAATCCAACGAAGCCGCCGCGGGTGGGGTCACCGATGTCGTCTCGCGCATCAACTCGCGGTTCAGCACGTTGACGTACCAGCCTGTAGTGTTTTTGCACACACAGGATTTGACGTTTAGTCAGTATCTGGCGTTGCTGACGGTGGCGGATGCGTTTTGTGTATCGAGTTTAAGAGAGGGGATGGCTCTGAGGACGCATGAGTATGTCGAGTGCCAGGAGAGGACGTATAGACCGTTGATTCTCAGTGAGGTGGGTGGATCTCGTTTTTGCTTCGAAGGTGGTTTGAGAATTTTCTGTGTGCTGACTTTTTGATATCTTTGCAGTTTACGGGTAGTTATAGTTATAGCGGCTTTAGGTCCTGTATTGCCATCAACCCTTGGGACACACGAGGAGCGGCGGCTGCGTTCCATCAGGTTGGTTTTTTTCTTGGATATATGCATCATCGTTGTTGACCAGATTCGATCCAAAGGCTTTGACGATGAGCGACGAGGAAGCTCGTTCTCGATGGGAGGTAATAACCCTCCCCCTTTCCATATTCTGTTCTATTAACTAACCAATCAAATCCAATCTAGGACCTACATAATCACGTCACCACGCAAACCGCGCAAGCTTTCGTAACCTCTTTCCTCACGCGGTGCGTACGCGCCAACACCGAACACACCTCCTCGCTCGACGATCCCGCTTCATCATCCCTCGCCTCACTCTCACCGTCGATGCTGGTTCCCAAATACAAGTACTCCCAGCGAAGGATTATACTTGTTGATTTCGAGGGCACCCTTTGGCGTCGGGATCTTAGTCAGGTTGGGGTGCTGCAGATGCTTGGAGGGGTAGATGGTGGTGGGGAACTGAAGTTGAAGTTGCCAGAGGAAGTGGAGGAAGCGATTGGTGTGTTGGGGAAGTTGGCGGAGGATAGGAGGAATGAGGTGTGGTTGTTGAGTGGGTTGAGGGTGAAGGGCGTGTTGGAGGCGGTTGCGGAGAGGGTCCCGAAGGTTGGGATTGTGTGAGTTATTTGCTTTTTTTCTTCTTTTTTCGACATCGTTTTCGTTTAGTCTTTTGTTGCACGAGCTGACTGGTGTCTTCTGTGTATAGTGCGGAAAATGGATGCTTCATCAAGACTCGCCCCAGCGGCAAGCATGAGCCAGAATGGCTGAACATGGTTTCTAATTTCAACTTGACATGGAAGAGCGCTTGTCTGGAGATGTTAAACTACGTGCGCTTACCTTTTCCTTCGTCTGGTTTTGCCCTTGTGAAAAATTCTGATCGTTGATGGTTTTGACTATAGTTCACGGAACGTACGCCTGGTTCATTCATTGAGGAGCGAGAGGCGTCAATGGTTTGGCGGTTCTGGACGGGAGAAGGTATGGATAATCCGGATAGGCAGTGGGCGCAGAGGCAGGCTGCGGAAGCGCAGAACCATATCTTTGACAGGTATTTATTCATTTTTCTTTTCTTTTGTATTCGGATCATCATCGCATTTTTTTCCAGTCTTGGCGAACGCTATGGTCTGCGCATTATCCCAGGGCGGAATAGCTTCCTCGTCCTACCCAACAACGTCTCACGATCTACTGCTGTCGGTGCCATTCTGCACTCAGGTGGACCCACGAGCTTGCCCCATTCCGCGCGCACCTCATGGATGATGCCATCTGCCTCTGATGTCCTGAGTTTGAATTCAGGCAGCTTCTCGCCCATCACGATGTCCAGAGACGAGACATCTTACGTCGCTGCCGGCAGCCACAACAATGGCGGCTACGTCGCAGGTGGGTACGATGAAGGTGGTACACATGGCGAGGTGGACTTTTTGTTGGCGATTAGTTCGGATGAGAAGCTGTTGAGGCGGTTGAATGAGTTTGATGGGTCGGAGACGGTTAGTACGAGTGGGAAAGGGACGGATGCGAAGTGGAAGTTGGAGTGTGAGGCTGCGGTGGGTGTGTTGAAGGGATTTGCGGGGGTTTATTAATTTGGATGGAATTTTGGGCTTGTGTGTTTTCTTTTTTTCCTTTTTCATTCCCGCCCTCTGGATTCGGCGTTACTTTGATCTTTGCGAAGATTTCTATGATTATTTTTATGGGTATCTCCTCTCGACCTGCGGCGGCGGCGACGACGACAAACCACCGTCTTGACTTTGATGTTTCTTCCTATTGGCCTTGACCCCCGCTCAGATTTTTTCTTATGCTCTATTGGATCCCGCAATCTCGACGTTGGAAGGGCATCTATCTTATCACAAAAATACGCGTACCGATCCATTATTGTAGACTTAGAAGGTGGCTCGGCAGGACAGGATAGCTCTATGCACATGCGGAAAAGGAAAAAAGCGAAGGCTTGGGATGGAGGTCCCTGCCTGTGTTGTCCTGCGCTGCCTCGTGGCTGTTGTATGTATATAGAATTTCTTGGTGCGTTGGCTTTGCCTATGAAAAGTTCACTACGTTTATAAATTTCTTGCCTGGTGATCGAATTCTTCGGGTTGTAGACAATTTCAGGGCTATGAAGGAAGCCTTGGGAAACACTTATCTGACTATCCTTTTCTGGTTTCTCAAAGCAATCTTCAATCATCTTGAAGCTGGAAAATTAGTCATTCCAAGGGCTTCCTCTCGTTTTGTAGGATATACATAGGTTAAGTATACTTTACACCCCAAAATGAATTGAAGAATTTGGTGAAGAATTGACTTACCTTCACCTCAACCTTTCCTGGTGCAATTTGGGTGCAATGGCTTAAATTGATACCTTCCCATTTAATCAATGAATGCGAACCTTTTGCTTTATGACAATTAACTATACTCAATTTTGTTTCTGCTATACAAAAAAAACTGAAGAGGATTTGACTCAGCTACCCAAGCTACCCCATCCTTTTCTCTTCCTCCTCGCCAAAAATTTGCCAAAAATTTGCCAAATGTGCAACTTCCAATGCAAAAATTTGCTGCAGGTCCATTGTTTTATTCCATGCCTTCATTTTATACGTATATCTACCGTATTCCGAGAATTTGGCACACAATTGACTTGCCTAGACAGTCTAGAGCCTTTCCTGAGGCGCCGAGATCACGTGCTTAAAAATCGGTCCTGCGGGTCTGCTCGGTCTGGATCGGCCGTATATCCAACAGATGGATGTGAGGTAGTCTACTTTCTGATGCGAGGCCCTTCTCTCCGCTAGTCTCTTGAAACGGACCTACGTAATAAACAAATGACAATC
>Ga0307513_10004025_pt1 | contig 19726 bp, 17 predicted proteins | sample 15_EM_MG_FD_202174 | JGI IMG/M metagenome (GOLD analysis project Ga0307513, IMG submission 202174) | Populus trichocarpa ectomycorrhiza microbial communities from riparian zone in the Pacific Northwest, United States - 15_EM | ecosystem: Host-associated > Plants > Roots > Unclassified | place...
GCAAGCATCGTTCCGCGCCGGGTTTCCCCGCAGTATCCCTGCGCACGAAGCCGGCGGGCCGGGCGGGCGATGTAACGCCCGCAGGACAGACTGTCCTGCCGGCAGCGGTTCTCTACGGCCCCTCAGTCGTACTTCAGATACTTGAAGCGCGGGTCGTCGGGCGTGCCTTCGAGTGCGCTGCCGGCATCGGCCCCGGGCTGCCACATCAGCACTTCTTCGATCTTCGCCGCCAGCGCGAAGTCCTTGTCGGTGATGCCCTTGGCGGCGTGGTTCATCAGCTTCACGTTGACGAACGCGTAGGAGACCGTCATGTCGGGGTGGTGCCAGGCCGCCTCGGCCAGGTGGCCGACCGTGTTCACGACCATCAGCGTGGACTTCCAGCCGCTGGTCTTGTATTTGCGCCGGATCCAGCCGTCTTCGAAGGTCCAGCGCGGCAGTTCGGCACTCAGCCGCGCCTGCACGTCCTCGGCGGTGTAGACCTCATCGGGTGTTGCTTTGCGCCATTGGGCCATGGATGCCTCCGAACAGGCTGACGTGCCGGCCGACGGCATGCACACGCACGATGTGCACGCCGGCGGCGGCGAGGCCGGCCGACAAGGCCAGCGTGAGGTCGTCACGCTGCGCCGCATCGGCCTGGGTGAAGAGCTTCAGGAAGGACTTGCGCGAGTGGCCGAACAACCAGCGCCCACCGCTGGCCACCAGCGCCGCGGCACCGAGCATCAACACCAGCGACTGGCGCGCGCTCTTGCCGAAACCGATGCCGGGGTCGTAGACCAGGCGCGCCGGGTCCACACCCGCTGCAACGGCCGTCTCGGTGACGGCCGCTTTCCAGCTGAGGATGTACTGCACAACGTCGCAGTCCTCGGGCAGGGTCAGGGCCGGATTCACCGGCACCGTCAGTGCGTGCATCACTACCACGTCGCAAGGCTGAACCTGCAGCGCGGCCAGCATGGCCGGGTCGGCCAGACCGGTGACGTCGTTGATGATGTCCACGCCCAGCGCCAGCGCACGCGCTGCGGTTTGTGCGTGGCGCGTGTCCACGCTGAGGCGGACGCGGCTGCGCCAGGGCCGGCGCGCCAGGGCCGAGAGCACCGGCGCCAGGCGTTGCCATTCGGCATCGCTGTCCAGCGCGACGCCGTTCGGCCGGGTCGATTCGGCGCCGATGTCGAGGATGTCGGCGCCCTCGGCGACCAGACGTTCGGCCGCGTCGACGGCGGCGCTGCCGAGCTGGCCGTCGCCGGAGAACGAGTCCGGCGTGACGTTCAGGATGCCCATGACGGCGGGAAGATTCATCGCGGCTGTCCGATCTCGGAGCCGCGATTATGGAAGCTCTGTCGCACCGCTTGGTTTGTCAAGCGAACTGCGAGACCGTCTCCATCTGGGCGCACCAGTCTTCGATGTCGGCCAGCGTCACCGGGCCGCTGCCGGCGGCGACCCGCGAGGCGGGGCGCCAGCCCTCGCGCTGGTGGAGGCCGGGGCCGATCGCGACGGCGCCTTCGATCGTCGCGCTGGCGAAGCAGGCGCTGCGGGTCACGACCACCGGGATGTCGGCCGCACGCGCAGCGGCCACGCCGCCGGGCGAATCCTCGATCGCCACCGCGGCGAGCGGGCCGATGCCGAGCCCGCGCAGCGCGCGCAGGTAGACCTCGGGATCGGGCTTCTTGCGCTGCACGTCTTCGCCGCAGACCAGCACGGCGAACCATTCGCGCCAGCGCTCGCCGAGGTTCACCCGCAGCAGCGCATCGACGTTCGAGCGGCTGGTCGTCGTCGTGATGGCCATTCGCACGCCCTGTTCGCGACACTGCCGCAGCAGACCTTCGACACCCGCGCGCAGCGGGATGCGGCCCCTGCGCACGACATCGGCGTAGATCGCGTTCTTCCGCGCGTGCAGCTCCTGCGCCAGTGCAGCGCGCTCGTGCGCCGGCGTCGGCGCGTCGGCGCGTGCGTTCATGTCGAACAGCAGCCGCTCGCGGCCGCCGCTGACGCGCAGCAGTTCACCGTAGCGCCCTTCGTCCCAATGCCACGGCAGGCCGCAGGCCTCGAAGGCGAGGTTGAAGGCGACCCGGTGGCCGTCGCGTTCGGTCTCGGCCAGCGTGCCGTCGACATCCCAGAGTACCGCTTGCAGTTGGCTCATGACGACCTCACCTCGGGATCAGGCAGCCCGCCAAGCACGTGCGCCGCCAGCAGCGGCAGGCTTTGAAAGAGCCGATCGGGCATCGCTTCGCTGATCGGCACGCCGGCGTTGTAGCCATAGGGCACGGCCCAGGCAGCGACGCCGGCGTTGCGGGCGGCGGCGATGTCGATCGCCGAATCGCCGACATGGGCGCTGCGCGCCGGGCTGGCACCGAGCTTCGCGACGACATGGCGCAGCACGCTCGGATGCGGCTTCTTCTCGGCCAGCGAGTCGCCGCCGACGACGAGGTCGAAGTAGCCATCCAGCCGGCTGGCCTTGATGAGGCTTCGCGCATGGCGGGTCTCCTTGTTCGTCACGCAGGCCAGCCGCACACCGGCGGCCAACAGCGCGGCCAGGGCCTGCCCACAACCTGCATACGGCCTGGCGAAACTGCCGGCCACGTGGGTGTAGTGGGCGTCCAGGCTGGCCAGCACCGCATCCGGCCGCACGGTCGACGCGAGCTCGGGCTGCTCCAGGAAGATGCGTGCCAGCAGCTTCAGCATCAGCTCGCGGGTGCCGCCGCCGATCAGCAAGGTGATCTCGGCGACGCTGCGGCGCGCGATGCCGTGCGAGTCGAGCGCACGGTTCGCGGCCTCGGCGATTTCCGCGGCCGTGTCGAGCAGCGTGCCGTCGAGGTCGAAGCTGACCAGGTCGAAGTCCATCGGCTTGCTCAGTTGCTGGAGCGCAGCAGTCGGCGTTCGACGTTGCAGTGTGCCTGCACCAACTCGGCCAGCTTCTCGGCCGTCAGCCCGAAGTGGCCATAGAGCTGGGCCGCCGGTGCCGACTCGCCGAACTGGTCGATGCCCAGCGCCGCGACGCAGCCGTACTGGCCCCACCAGCGCGTGACGCCGGCCTCGACACCGATGCGCGGCAGGCCAGGCCCGAGCACCGCGTCGCGGTAGGCCGGCTCCTGGCGGTCGAAGACCGTCGACGACGGCAGCGAGACCACGCGCACCGCAACGCTGCAGGCGTCCAGCAACTGCTGCGCCGCGATCGCCAGCGAGACCTCGGAACCGCTGGCCAGGATCACGGCAACGGCGCCGCTGCGCTCGCTCAGGACATAGCCCCCGCGGCGGATCGCGAGCACTTGTTCAGGGCTGCGCTCCTGCGCCGGCAGGTTCTGGCGCGACAGCAGCAGAGCCGATGGCCGCTGGCGCTGCAGCAGCGCCTGCGTCCACGCGACCGCGGTCTCGGCCACGTCGCACGGCCGCCAGACATCGAGGTTCGGGATCAGGCGCAGGCTGGCCGCGTGCTCGACCGGCTGGTGGGTCGGGCCGTCCTCGCCGAGACCGATCGAGTCGTGCGTGAAGACGTGAATCACGCGCTGCTTCATCAGCGCGGCCATGCGGATCGCATTGCGGCTGTAGTCGCTGAAGGTCAGGAAGGTGCCACCGTAGGGGATGAAGCCGCCGTGCAGCGCGATGCCGTTCATCACCGCGGCCATGCCGAATTCGCGCACGCCGTAGTTGATGTGGCGGCCGCCCTTCGCGCCGCCGCGCACGGCGCCGCAGCCGGGAAAGTCGGTCAGGTTCGAGCCTGTCAGGTCGGCGCTGCCACCCAGCAGTTCGGGCAGCCTCGGTGCCAGCGCGGCCAGCACCTGCTGCGACGCCTTGCGCGTGGCCACAGCCGCACGCGATGGGCCGAATTCGGCCATCGTGGCGAACAAGGTCTCCTCGAAGTCGTGCGGCAATTCGCCGGCCATGCGGCGTTCGAACGCCGCCGCCAACGCCGGGTGCGCGGCGCGGTAGGCGGCGAAGCGGGCCTGCCACTGCGCCTGTCTCGTCGCGCCGAGCTGCCGCGCATCCCAGCGCGCGGCAATCGACGCCGGGATCTCGAACGGCGCATGCGGCCAGGCCATGGCTTCGCGCGTGCGCCGGATCTCGTCGTCGCCGAGCGGCTCGCCATGCGCCTTCGCGGTGCCGGCGCGCTGCGGCGAACCCATCCCGATCGTCGTCCGGCAGACGATCAGCGTCGGCTTGTCGACGACCATGCGGGCCTGCGCGATCGCCTGCCCGACGTCGACCACGTCGTGGCCATCGAGCGGCCCGATCACGTTCCAGCCATAGGCGCGAAAGCGTGCCGGCGTGTCGTCGGTGAACCAGCCCTGTACGGGGCCGTCGATCGAGATGCCGTTGTCGTCGTAGAGCACGATCAGCTTGTTCAGCTTCCACACCCCCGCCAGAGCGCAGGCCTCGTGGCTGATGCCTTCCATCAGGCAGCCGTCGCCGACGAAGGCGTAGCTGTGGTGGTCGACCACCGTGTGCCCGGGCCGGTTGAATTCATCGGCGAGCAGCTTCTCGGCCAGTGCAAAGCCGACCGCGTTCGTGAGGCCCTGCCCCAGCGGGCCGGTCGTCGTCTCGACGCCGGGCGTCAAGCCGACCTCCGGGTGGCCGGGCGTCTTGCTGTGCAGGCGGCGAAAGCGCTGCAGCTCGGTGATCGGCAATTCATAGCCGGTGAGATGCAGCAAGGCGTAGAGCAGCATCGACGCATGGCCGTTGGACAGCACGAAGCGGTCGCGATCGGCCCACTGCGGGTCGGCCGGGTTGTGGCGCAGGTGGCCGCTCCACAACGCCACCGCCATCTCGGCCATGCCCATCGGCGCGCCGGGGTGGCCGGAGTTGGCTTGCTGCACGGCATCCATCGCCAGCGCGCGCAAGGCATTGGCCATCTCGTCGCGGCGGCCGTTGTCGGCACGCAGGACACGTTCGGTCGAGCTTGAGGTCATCGTCGTCCCCGCAGTCAGAGAGCACCGAGCGCACGCTGGCGCCGTTCCATCATTCGCCAGATGAAGGGCGTGAAGATGAGCTGCATCGCCAGTTCCATCTTTCCGCCCGGCACGACGATCGTGTTGGCGCGCGACATCCACGAGTTGTTGATCATGTTCAACAGGTACGGGAAGTCGATGCCCTTCGGGTTGGCGAAGCGGATCACGCAGATGCTCTCGTCGGCCGACGGGATGTCGCGCGCGATGAAGGGGTTGCTGGTGTCGACGCAGGGCACGCGCTGGAAGTTCACGTGCGTGTGCTTGAACTGCGGGCAGATGTAGTGCACGTAGTCGGGCATGCGGCGCAGGATCGTGTCGGTGACGGCCTCGGTCGAATAGCCGCGCTTGGACTTGTCGCGCCACAGCTTCTGGATCCATTCGAGGTTGATCACCGGCACCACGCCGATCAGCAGGTCGGGGTGGCGGGCGATGTTGACCTCTTGTGTGACGACGGCGCCGTGCAGGCCTTCGTAGAACAGCAGGTCGGTGTTCGCCGGCATCTCTTCCCACGGCGTGAAGGTGCCCGGCGGCTGCTGGTACGGCGCGGCTTCGCCGGCGTCGTGCAGGTACTTGCGGCGCATGCCGACGCCGGCCTCGCCATAGCTGCGGAAGAGTTGTTCGAGTTCGGCGAACAGGTTGTTCTCGGGGCCGAAGTGGCTGAAGTTGCGGTTGCCGTCGCCCTCGGCCTCGGCCTGGCGCAGCTTCATCTCGTTGCGGTCGTAGCGGTGGAAGCTGTCGCCTTCGATGATCGCGGCGCTGACGTTCTCGCGCCGGAAGATGCTCTCGAAGGTGTGCGTCACCGAGGTGGTGCCGGCGCCGGATGAGCCGGTGATCGCGATGATCGGGTGTCGCTCGGACATGGGGTCTCCTGTTTGTGTTCTGCTGCCGCCGAATCAATCGCGAAACAGCCCGCGCCCGGCGAACAGCGGGTTGCCGCGGTCCTGCGTCGCCGGCTCGTGGTGGTAGCGCTCGATGCGCTCGACCTCGTTCTTCGAGCCGAACACGAGCCCGATGCGCTGGTGCAGCGCGCTCGGCTTCACGCCGAGCATCGGCTGCCGGCCGGTGCTGGCGCGGCCGCCGGCCTGCTCCATCACGAAGCCGATCGGGTTGGCTTCGTAGAGCAGGCGCAGCCGCCCCGGCTTGGCGGGATCCTTGGTGTCGCGCGGGTAGAGGAAGACACCGCCGCGCATCAGGATGCGGTGCGCCTCGGCCACCATGCTGGCGATCCAGCGCATGTTGAAGTCCTTGCCGCGCGGCCCTGTCCGGCCGGCCAGGCATTCGTCGACGTAGCGCTTCACCGGCGGCTCCCAGAAGCGGCTGTTCGAGCTGTTGATCGCGAACTCGTGGGTCTCGGCCGGGACCTGGATGTTCGGGTGCGTCAGCACGAACTCGCCGAGATTCGGGTTCAGCGTGAAGCCGGCAACGCCGTTGCCCACGCTCAGCACCAGCATCGTGGTCGGGCCGTACAGCGCGTAGCCGGCGGCGATCTGCGCCGCGCCGGGCTGCAGGAAGTCGACCTCGGTGACGTCGCGGCCGCTGTCCACCACATCCTGCGGCGCGCGCAGGATCGAGAAGATGCTGCCCACCGAGACGTTGACGTCGATGTTGCTCGACCCGTCCAGCGGGTCGAACGCGAGCAGGTACTTGCCGCGCTGGTAGGCGTTGGCGATCTGTTTCGGCTCGTCCATCTCCTCCGACGCCATGCCGGCGAGCTGGCCGCTCCATTCGTTCATGCGGATGAAGATGTCGTTGCTCCAGACATCGAGGTGCTTCTGGACCTCGCCGTGGACGTTGACAGCCCCGCCCTGGGCTGGCGGTGGCTGCCCTGCGCACGGCCCGAGCAAGTCGCCGAGTTCACCGAAGGCGACGATGCGGGCGATCGCCTTGCAGGCCACTGCCACGTCGAGCAGCAGCGCATTGAGGTCGCCGCTGGCTTCGGGGAAGCGGCGCCGCTCTTCGATCAGGTAGCGGGTCAGCGTCCAGCGTTGTGAGTGGGGCATGGTGATCCTTGGAGAAGCGGCTGTTCGGTGGCGCCGGCGAACACCCGGCTGGCCCGGATGTCGGCCGGCGCCAGCGTCGTCAGGTCTTCGCGCGTGAGCACACGGTCGCGCTGCGCGAACAGGCGGCTGGCCTGGCGCAGCCGCGCGCGGTTCAGCGCGTTGCGCACGCTGCGCGCGTTGGCGAAATGCGGCTGCTGCAGGCGCAAGCCCAGGTACTCGCCGAACGCGTCGCGACCGCCGGCGCCGAACGCGTAGTGCTGCTGCGCCAGCATCCGGTCGCCGATCTGCAGCAGCTCGTCGGGGCTGTAATCGGGGAAGTCGATGTGGTGCGCGATGCGCGAGTTCAGGCCCGGGTTGGACTGGAAAAAGGTCTCCATCCGGTTCTGGTAGCCGGCGACGATGACCACCAGGTCGTCGCGCTGGTTCTCCATCACCTGCAGCAGGATCTCGATCGCTTCCTGGCCGTAGTCGCGCTCGTTGTCGGGCCGGACCAGGTAGTAGGCCTCGTCGATGAACAACACGCCGCCCATCGCCCGCTTCAGCACCTCGCGGGTCTTCGGCGCGGTGTGGCCGATGTACTGGCCGACGAGGTCGTCGCGCGTCACCGCCACCAGGTGGCCTTGGCGCACGTGGCCCAGCCGGTGCAGGATCTGCGCCATGCGCAGCGCCACCGTCGTCTTGCCGGTGCCCGGGTTGCCGGTGAAGCTCATGTGCAGCCCAGGCCGCTGTGCGCCCAGGCCGAGGTTCAGGCGCAGCTTGTCGATCACCAGCAGCGCGGCGATGTCGCGGATGCGCTGCTTGACCGGCGCCAGCCCGACGAGGTCGCGCTCGAGTTCATCGAGCACCGCCTCGACCTGGCTTTGCGCCAGCACTTCGGCCACCGTTCGCGCGGCGCTCGTGTCGTCGTTGGCGGGTGCATGCTGCGGTGCGCCGGCAGCCGGCGCGACAGCCGAGCCGGGAATCGCATACAGCGGCGCCGTCATTGCGCCCACCCGCCGCCGGCCCGCGCCAGTTCGGCGCGCAGCCTGTCGATCACGGCCTTGTAGTCGCGCTCGCCGAAGATCGCGCTGCCGGCGACGAAGGTATCGGCGCCGGCGGCGGCAACCCGGCGGATGTTGTCGACCTTGATGCCGCCGTCGACCTCGATGCGGATCTCGCGCCCCGAGCGTTCGCGCTCGCGTTCGACCAGCCGCCGCGCGGCTTCGACCTTGCGCAGCGCCGAGTCGATGAAGCACTGGCCGCCGAAGCCCGGGTTGACGCTCATGACGAGCACCAGGTCGACCTTGTCGATCACCCATTCCAGCACGTCGAGCGGCGTCGCCGGGTTGAAGACGAGCCCGGCCTGGCAGCCGGCCGCGCGGATCAGCTCCAGCGTGCGGTCGACATGCGAGCTGGCCTCGGGGTGAAAGCTGATCAGGTCCGCACCCGCCTGCACGAACGCGGTCGCCAGCGCGTCGACCGGCTGCACCATCAGGTGCACGTCCAGCGGCACCGGGCTGCCGTCGGCGCGCACGCAATACGGCTTGATGGCGCGGGCGACGGCCGGGCCGATGCTGAGGTTCGGCACGTAATGGTTGTCCATCACGTCAAAGTGGATCCAGTCGGCGCCGGCGGCGATGACGCCGCGCACCTCGTCGCCGAGGCGGGCGAAGTCGGCCGACAGGATGGAAGGCGCGATGCGGTACATCGATGTCATCCCGCGCTCAGTAGCGCTGCGCTTCGGGCTTGTCGGTCGCGTAGCTGCGCACCGTGTAGTGCATCGTGCGGCCCTTGCCTTCCTGGCGCACGAGGCCGAAACCGGGCTCGTCGGGCGGCCGGTTGACGATGAAGCTCATCACGATGCTCTCGACGCCGCGGGTCGAGTCGAAGGCCATCAGGCGGATGTAGTGGCGGGGAAAGGTCTTGCGGCAGCTGTCCAGCTCGAGCATCACGCCGGCGGCGTCGTGGAGGTCGAACATCGGCATGCCGAACATCTCCCAGTAGGTGTTGCGCGGGTGCGGGTCGTCGGTGTATTCGACGCTCCAGGCGTAGCCCCGGGCCAGGCCGTAGTCGACTTGCAATGCGATCTCGGCGTCGCTGAGATCGGGCAGGAAGCTGAACTGGCCCTGGGTCACGCGGCCGGTGGGGTTGCTCATCATGGCTATCGCTCCTTCAGGCAACGGGATTCAGGCAACCGACGCGGTCACCGCGTAGTCGCTGGTATCGGTCGAGGTGTAGTTGAAGGACACGTCCTTCCAGGTGTCGAGCGCCTGCTTCAGCGGGGTGCAGAACTGCGCCGCCTTCTGCAGGATTCCGGGCCCTTCGTTCTTGATGTCGCGGCCTTCGTTGCGGGCCTTGACGATGCATTCGAGCGCCACCCGGTTCGCCACCGCGCCGGCCTGGATGCCCGCCGGGTGGCCGATCGTGCCGCCGCCGAACTGCAGGATGACGTCGTCGCCGAAGAGGTCGATCAGCTGGTGCATCTGGCCGGCGTGGATGCCGCCTGACGCCACCGGCATGACCTTCTTCGTGTCGGCCCAGTCCTGGTCGAAGAACAGGCCGCGCGGCAGGTCGGTTCGGGTGTAGGCGTCGCGGCAGACGTTGTAGTAGCCCTGCACCGTCATCGGGTCGCCTTCGAGCTTGCCGACTGCCGTGCCGGTGTGCAGGTGGTCGACGCCGGCCAGGCGCAGCCACTTGGCCATCACGCGGAAGCTCACGCCGTGGTTCTTCTGCCGCGTGTAGGTGCCGTGGCCGGCGCGGTGCATGTGCACGATCATGTCGTTCCTGCGCGCCCAGTTGGCCATGCTCTGGATCGCCGACCAGCCGATCACCAGGTCGAGCATGACCACCACCGAGCCGAGTTCCTTGGCGAACTCGGCGCGCTCATAGATGTCTTCCATCGTCGCGCCGGTCACGTTCAGGTAGCTGCCCTTGACCTCGCCGGTGGCGGCGCTCGCCTTGTTGACGCCGTCCATCACGTAGAGAAAGCGGTCGCGCCAGTGCATGAAGGGCTGCGAGTTGATGTTCTCGTCGTCCTTCATGAAGTCCAGGCCGCCCTTCAGCCCTTCGTAGATCACCCGGCCGTAGTTGCGCCCCGACAGGCCCAGCTTCGGCTTCGTGGTCGCGCCGAGCAGCGGGCGGCCGAACTTGTCGAGCCGCTCGCGTTCGACCACCAGCCCGGTCGGCGGCCCCTTGAAGGTCTTGACGTAGGCAACCGGCAGGCGGATGTCTTCCAGCCGCGCCGCCTTCAAGGGCTTGAACGAGAAGACGTTGCCGATCAGGCTGGCCGTCATGTTGGCGATCGAGCCTTCCTCGAACAGGATCAGGTCGTAGGCCACCCAGGCGAAATACTGGCCGGGGTTGCCCGGCGCCGGCTCGACCTTGTAGGCCTTGGCGCGGTAGCTGTCGCAGGCGGTCAGGCGGTCGGTCCAGACGACCGTCCAGGTCGCGGTGCTCGACTCGCCGGCCACCGCGGCGGCGGCTTCGACCGGGTCCACGCCTTCCTGCGGCGTGATGCGGAACAGGCAGATCACGTCGGTGTCCTTGGGCACGTAGTCGGCGTCCCAGTAACCCATCTGGCGGTACTTCAGGACACCGGCGCTGTAGCGCTTGCGGGCATCGGCGATCACGCCTTCTTCAGCGGGTTTGTTCACGGCGGGCTCCGGGGGCTGGCGTCGTTGCGACGCGATGAAGGCAATCTAAGTGGCCCGAGAAATTAAATAAATTCAGATATTCTTCTGTTTCGATTCAGGCAAGGCTTAAGCATGAACGTGACGTTTCGGCAGCTGCGCGTCTTCACCGAGGTCGCCCGCCACCTCAGCTTCCTGCGCGCGGCCGAGGGCCTGCACCTCACGCCGCCGGCGGTGACGATGCAGGTCAAGGAGCTGGAATCGCAGGTCGGCCTGCCGTTGTTCGAACGGGTCGGCCGCAAGGTGTCGCTGACCACCGCCGGCGAGTACTTCCTGGTCTACGCCAAGCGGCTGCTGGCCACGCTGAAGGACGCCGACGACGCGATGGCGCGCTTCAAGCGCATCGAAGGCGGGGTGCTGTCGGTCGGCCTCGTCAGCACCGCCAAGTACTTCGTTCCGCAACTGCTGGCGCGCTTTCGCGAAGAGCACCCGGGCGTCGAGATCAGGCTTTCGGTCAGCCAGAACCGCGAGCAGCTGGTGGCGCTGCTGCACGCCGGCGAGGTCGACCTGGCGGTGATGGGCCGGCCACCGAAGGAGCTGGCGACACGGGCGGAGCCGTTTGCCGCGCACCCGCAGGTGGTGGTGGCGCCGCCCGGGCACCCGCTGGTGCAGGCCGGGCGGGTGCCGGCGGGGGCGCTGGGGTCTTATCCGTTCATCGTGCGCGAGGCCGGCTCCGGCACCCGCGCCACGATGGATGCGTTCTTTCGCGAGCAGCACATCCAGCCGCACATCGCGATGGAGATGCCGAGCAACGAGACCATCAAGCAGGCCGTGATCGCCGGCATGGGGCTCGCATTCATGTCCTTGCACACCATCGGCCTGGAGGTGCGCGCCGGCGTGCTCGAGATCCTCGACGTCGACGCCACGCCGGTGATGCGCACCTGGAACATGGTGCACCTGCTGTCGAAGATCCTGTCGCCGGCGGCCGAGGCGTTCCGCTACTTCATGCTCGAACGCGGCGAGGCCTTTCTCGCCGCGCACGACGCCCCCTTGCTCGGCGCCGCACCCCGCCCTGCCCCCACCAAGGAAAGCAAATCGATGTTGGCCCACAATGCGGACGCCGCCCGGTGATCCCAAGGATGCCTGACCGTCGGCAATAGCCCGCAACAGATGGGCCGCAGCGACTGGGGATGATCTCTTGCCGTCGGCGACGCATCGCGTCGGTCCGCGCACCCATTGAACGCCTTTTCCGAATCCCGCCCGCGCGACGGCGCCGCCAAGTCGCCGATCTCGCTGCGCGGCTTCCTGACCCGGCTGATCCTGTTCTGCATGGGGCCGCTGCTGCTGCTCGCGGCCTACCTCGCCGTCGACGATGTGCACGAGGCCCACGAGCGTCGCCGCGCGCAGGCCGGCAACCTGGCCAGAGCGCTGGCCGCCGCGGTCGACCAGGACCTGAACACCCGCATCGGCGCGCTGCAAATGCTGGCCGCGTCGCCGCTGGTCGACGATGCGTCGCGCTGGAAGGACCTCTACCAGGAAGCGCTGGCCTTCCAGCACCACTTCGGCAGCCACGTGATCCTGGCCGACCGCCAGCTCCACATGCTGTTCAACACCCGCGTGCCGTTCGGCACCCCGCTGCCGGCACTGCCGCGGCCGCAGGGCCGGGCGGCGGCGCCGGCCGCGCTGGAAACCGCCAGGCCCGCGGTCGGCGACCTCTTCCAGGGGCCGATCGCCAACCAGCCGCTGGTCGCCGTCGCGGTGCCGGCGGTGCGTGACGGCAAGGCCACGGCCCTGCTGCTGACGACCTTCGAGGCGCGCCAGTTGGGCAAACACGTCGATGCGCTGGCGCTGCCGCCCGGCTGGTCGCTGGCCCTGCTCGACGGCAACGGCGAAGCGATCGCCCGGCGCCCGCTCGCCACCGGCGCGGCGCCGGCCGGCGGCGAGCGCTTCGCGGCCCGGTCGGCGGCCTCGCCATGGTCGGTGGCGCTCGAGATTCCGGGCGACGTCTTTCGCGCGCCCGTGCTGGTGGTGGCCACCGAGCTGGCCATCGCCGTGCTCGGCGCCACGCTGATCGGCGTCATCGGCGGCCTGCTGGCGGCGCGCCGGCTCGGCCGCTCGCTGGGCTCGCTGGCATCGCTGGAGCAGGCGGCCCCGCCCAGCGAGCTGCTGCCGGACATCAGCGAAGTCGCCAGCGTGCGCCGCCTGCTGGATGAGGCGGCACAGAAGCGCGCGGCCGCCGAAGCCACCTTGCGCGACAGCGTCGCGCTGTACCGGCACACGCTGGACAACATGCTCGAGAGCTGCCAGCTGATCGGCTTCGACTGGCGCTATCGCTACGTCAACGCAGCCGGCGTCGCGCAGAACCGGCAGCCCGCCGCAGCGCTGCTCGGCCGCACGATGATGGAGGTCTACCCCGGCCTGGAGACGACCGGCATCTTCGCCACCCTGCGCCGCTGCATGGAAGAGCGCATCGCCCAGCACAGCGAGGCCGAGTTCGTCTTCCCCGACGGCAGCCGCGGGTGGTTCGACGTGAACGTGCAGCCGGCGCCCGAAGGGATCGCGATCTTCAGCGTCGACGTGACCGAACGCAAGCGCGCCGAGCAGCAGATCCGCGCGATCAACACCGACCTCGAACGCCGCGTCGCCGAGCGCACCAACGACATGGTGCAGGCACGCGAGGCCGCCGAGGCCGCGAACCGCGCGAAGAGCAGTTTCCTGGCCAACATGAGCCACGAGATCCGCACCCCGCTGAACGCGATCATCGGCCTCACCCACCTGCTGCGCCGCGACGCGCGAGCGCCGGTCGAGGTCGAGCGCCTGGGCAAGGTTTCAGACGCGGCGGGACACCTGCTGCAGGTCATCAACGACATCCTCGACCTGTCCAAGATCGAAGCCGGCAAGCTCGAACTCGAACACACGGACTTCTCGCTGCAGGCGGTGCTGTCGCGCAGCCGGGCGCTGGTGGCCGACCGCGCGCTCGCGAAAGGGCTCAAGCTGACGCTCGAGGTGGATGGCGTTCCCGACGCCTTGCGCGGCGACCCGACGCGCTTGTCGCAGGCCCTGCTCAACCTGCTGAGCAACGCGGTCAAGTTCACCGAGCAGGGGCAGATCGTGCTGCGCGCCGAACGGGTCGACGCTGAGCAGGCGCTGCTGATCCGCTTCAGCGTTCGCGACACCGGCATCGGCATCGCGCCCGACAAGCTCGACGCCTTGTTCTCCGCCTTCGTGCAGGCCGATACGTCGACGACGCGGCGCTTCGGCGGTACCGGCCTCGGCCTTGCGATCACGCAGCGGGTGGCCACGATGATGGGCGGCGAAGTCGGCGTCAGCAGCGTGCCCGGCGTCGGCAGCACCTTCTGGTTCAGCGCCCGCTTCGACGCCGGCCTTGCGCTGAAGGCCGAGCCGGCGCTGGAGCCGACCGATGCCGAAGCCATGTTGCGCGGTCGCAGGTCCGCTGCGCAATTGCTGCTCGTCGAAGACAACCCGGTCAACCAGGACGTTGCCGTCGAACTGCTGCGGCTCGCCGGGCTGCGCGTCGAGATCGCCGCCGACGGCGTCGAGGCCGTCGAGTGCGCTCGCCGGAATCGTTATGACCTGATCCTGATGGACGTGCAGATGCCGCGCATGGACGGACTCGAAGCGACCCGCCGGATCCGCGCGCTGCCGGGGCACGCGACGACGCCGATCATCGCGATGACGGCCAACGCGTTCGGCGAAGACCGCGCGCTGTGCCTGGCCGCCGGCATGGACGGCCACGTCGGCAAGCCGGTCGACCCGGAACAGCTCTATGCCGCCTTGCTGCGCTGGCTGCCGGCCGAGCCCGCCGAAGTGCGCGCCCCGGCACCGGCAGCGGCCGCGCACAGCACGCCGGCGCGCCCGCTGAACCGCGCTCGCGAGCTGCTCGCCATCGCCGGCATCGATGCCCCGCTGGCGATGCACTTCGTCGGCGGCAGCGTCAGCCTGTTCCGGCGGGTCCTCCGGCAGTTCGTCGCCCAGTACGAAGACGGCACCGCGGCCATCGACGCGCTGCTGGCCCGTGGCGACGCGGCAGCCATCGCCGATGCTGCGCATTCGATCAAGGGCGCATCGGCCTCGATCGGCGCGATCCTGCTGCCGCAGCTGGCCGAGGCGCTGGAAGCGGCGCTCGCGGCCGGGCGGCCCGCCGAGGAGACCACCAGCGCGGCACACGCGATGCAACGCGAACTCGCGTCGCTGGTCGACGGCATCCGGGCCTACCTGATCGGCGTCGACACGATGCAGGCGGCACTCTGAATCTCAACCGCCGATGACGCCGCAGGCGATGCGGCCACCGCCACCGCCGAGCGGCGCCGGATGGTCGGCGTGGTTGTCGCCGCCGGCGTGAACCATCAATGAGCGGTTCGCCACATCGGCGAGCTTGAGGCGCGGCGCCAGCACCGGGTTGCCGGCGCTGCCGTCGGCAGCAACAAACAGCGGCGGCAGGTCGCCGAGGTGGCCGTCGCCCCAGGGCTCGCCGTGACGGTTCGTGCCTTTCGGGTCGAGGTGGCCGCCGGCACCGAGCGCCGCCACAGTGGCACCGTCGCGCTGGCCCGGCGCGCACGACGGTTTCTCGTGGACGTGGAAACCATGCAGCCCCGGCGGCAGGCCGGTCAGCGCCGGGTAGAACGCCAGGCCGTAGGGCGTCTCGACCATGCGCACGGTTCCGAGCACGGCGCCATCGCCCTTGGCTTCGGCGATGTTCAGCGTGACCGTCTTCTCGGCGGCGAGCGCGGAGACCGAGAGCAGCACGGCGTTCAGCAGCAACAGATGGCGTTTCATCGAGCTTCCTTGGTGGAGGGGTTCAGTTTGCCGCCGCACGGACCAGCGCGCGCCGGACCTCGCTGACGAAACGGCCGCTGTCGAAGTCGCGCTTGCCGACCAGTTGCGAGACCTGGCCGGTGAGCTGGCTGCGGTCGTCGTCGCTCAGGTCGCGGCCGGTGACGATCATGATCGGGATGTCGGCGCAGCCCGGGTCGGCCTTCAGCTGCTCGACGACCTGGAAGCCGCTGAAGTGCGGCATCTCGAGGTCGAGCAGGATCAGGTTCGGCTTGAAGCGCCGCGCCAGGTTCACGCCTTCGGCACCGCCATAGGCGCGCAGCACCACGCAGCCGAGCTGCTGCAGCGGCTGCGCCAGCAGCTCGACGGCCTGCTGGTCGTCGTCGACGACCAGCGCGGCGACGTTGCCGTCGTCGCTCGGCACCAGCCCCAGCCGCAGCAGGCCTTGCTGCAACTCGTCGATGCCGATCGGCTTCTGCAGGGTCAGCGCCGCGCCGAGCGAATGGCCGAGGCCGCCGTCGGCCTCCATCGAGACCACCACCACCGGCACCTGTGCCCAACGCTGCAGCGTCTTCATCTGTGCCAGGAAAGCCCAGCCGTTCATGCCGGGCAGGACGATGTCGAGCGTGATCAGATCCGGGATCAGATGGTCGGCGAGCGCCAGCGCGGCCTCGGCCGAGTTGACCCGGGTCGTCGCGAAGCCCTGGGTTTCGAGCTGCAGCCCCATCAGCGCAGCCGCCCGGTCGTCGTCTTCGATGACCAGCGCGACGCGTCTGGCCGGCGCCGCCGGCAGCGCCGCCATCGCCGATACAGCCACGCCGGCCGCTGCCGGTTGCCGCCACGGCAGCCAGACGCTGAAGCAGCTGCCGCGACCGGGCTCGCTGCTCACCGCCACCGCGCCGCCGTGCAGTTCGGCCAGCCGCAGCACCAGCGCCAAGCCGAGCCCGGTGCCTTCGATGTCGCGCGTGGCCGGGTGGTCGATCTGCGTGAACGGCGTGAACAGCCTGGCCAGGTCCGGCCCGAGGATGCCGATGCCGCTGTCGTTGACCGAGATCTCGATGAACTCGGCGAACTCGCCGGCCGGCAGCGGCGTGCGCCGGTCGGCGGCCGAACCCGAAACCGCCGGCACCGCCGAGGCCGCCCGTTCGCGGCCCACGCGGGCGACGTTCACACCGACCCGGCCGCCTTCGGGCGTGAACTTGACGGCGTTGGACAGCAGGTTGTAGAGAATCTGGCGCAGCCGGCGCGCGTCGGCGACGACCACCCCGCCGAGCGCCGGCGCCAGCCCGCTGCCGATCTGCAGCCGCTTGGCCCGAGCGCGTTCTTCGACCACATGCAGGCTGTCGTCGAGCAACAGCTGCAGATCGACCGGTTCGAAGCGCAGCGCAACCTTGCCAGCCTCGACCTTCGACAGGTCGAGAATGTCGTTGATCAGCGCCAGCAGGTGCTGGCCGCCGTCGGCGATGTGGCCGATGTAGGCGTGCTGGCGCGTCGTCAGCGGGCCGACTCTGCCGTCCTTCATCAGCCCGGAAAAACCGATGATCGCGTTCAGCGGCGTGCGCAGCTCGTGCGACATGTTCGACAGGAACTCCGACTTCATGCGGCTCGATTCTTCGAGCATCTGGTTCTTCTCGGCGAGCTCGCCGTTGAGCAGCTCCAGCTCGCCCGCCAGCCGGCGCAGCCGTGCTTCGCTGGTTCGCAGCGCGGTGTTGCTGGCTTGCAGCTCGTCGTTGAAGCGGGCCACCTGCTGCGCCCGCGAATAGACCTCGGCTTCGGCACGCTCGATGTGGCCGCGCAGTTCCTGCTCGAGCTTGTCCTGCTCGGCGCCGCGCTGGCGCAGGTGGACGAACTCGGTGACGTCCTCGACCCGGTGGAGGATGTAGGCCACGCCGCCATCCACGCCCGGCACCGGCGAGTTGAACGGGCTCCAGTAGCGCTCTTCGAAGCCGCCGCCCTCGGCCGCCGGGCGGCGGATGTCGTACTTCTGCAGCGGCATCGAATCACCATGGCCGAGGTCGAGCACGCGCTGCAGCGACGCGCGCAGGTTGTTCACGCCGGTTGCGGCCGGGTCGTCGGGGTTGTCGGGAAAGACCTCGAACAGCCCGCGGCCGACGATCTCTTCGCGCCGCGTCATCGTCGCCCGCAAGTAGGCGTCGCTGACGGCGACGATCCTGAAGTCGGGCGCCAGCACCAGGTACAGGCCCGGCGCCGACTCGAAGAGCGGCCGAAAATCCGGCGGGCTGGCCGTCGTCGCCTCCGGCATTCTTAGCCCGCGCCTTCACTGCCTGCCAAAGCCACGTCGATGGCGGTGAGCAGCTCGACGTAGTTCAGCGGCTTGGCGACGTAACCCGAGCAGCCGGCGGCGCGCATCTTCGCCTCATCCCCGATCATCGCCGAGGCGGTGAGCGCGACGATCGGTATCGCCTGCGTGCGCGGGTCGCCCTTCAACAGGCGCGTGGCGCCGAGGCCGTCGAGGCCGGGCAGGCGCATGTCCATCAGGATCAGGTCGATCGCCCCTTCGTTGGCGATCGCGATGCCGGTTTCGGCGTCCTTCGCCGCCAGCGGCGTGTGGCCGGCGTCTTCGAGGATCGCCGTCGCCAGCAACAGGTTCGCCGGGGTGTCTTCGATGATCAGGATGCGGGGCATGACGGTCGCATGGTCATGGTGTCATTGTCACTGTCAGTTCGGCCGGCCGATGTCGTCGGCCCGGCTGCGAGCTTGCCGCGCCTGCCCGTACAACGCCAGATACTGGCCTGCCGGCCCTGCCCACGACAGGGTCTGCGCCATGCCGCGGTTCATGAGTTTCTGCCAGACCGCCGGCTTGCGGCGCGCGTCGATCGCGCGTTGCACGCAGCGTTCGAACGCCGCCGGCGTGGCGGCGTCGAAGGCAAAGCCGGTCGCGCGGTCGGCCGCCAGCGCGGCCTCGGTCGCGTCGACCACCGTGTCGGCGAGGCCCCCGACGCGGCGCACGATCGGCAGGCTGCCATAGCGCAGGCCGTACATCTGCGTCAGCCCGCAGGGCTCGAAGCGCGACGGCACGAGGATCGCGTCGGCACCGCCGATCAGCCGGTGCGCACGCGCTTCGTCGTAGCCGACATGCACGTGCACCCGCCCCGGGTGGGCCTGGGCGGCGAAGCGGAACGCCGCCTCCAGCGCCGGCTCGCCGCTGCCCTGCACGGCGAACTGCACGCCGGCGCGCACCAGTTCGGGCAGCGCGGCGAGCACCAGGTCCAGCCCTTTCTGCGACGTGAGCCGGCTGACCACCGTGAGCAGCAAGGCGCCATCGTCGGCGTCAAGCTTCAGCTCGGCCTGCAGCGCACGCCGGCACTCAATCTTGCCGGCCAGGCGCTCGGCGTCGTAACGTGCCGCCAAGGCCGAGTCGGTGGCCGGGTTCCAGAGGTCGAGGTCGATGCCGTTCAGGATGCCGCTCACGTCGGCGCCGCGGCCGCGGATCACGCCGTCCAGCCCGCAGCCGAATTCGTGGGTCGCGATCTCGCGCGCATAGGTCGGGCTGACGGTGCTCACGCGGTCGGCGAACTTCAGGCCGGCCTTCATGAAGCTGAGCTGGCCGTGGAACTCGAGCCCGGCCGGCGACATCAGGCGCGAAGCCAGCCCGAGCAGCGCCCAGTCGTGCTGCGGGAACAAGCCCTGGAACGCGAGGTTGTGGACCGTGAACACCGACGCGGCGTCGGTGGCGGCGTGGTCGGCCATGTAGGCGCAGGTCATCGCCGCGTGCCAGTCGTGGGCATGCACGATATCGGGCGCCCATTGCGGGTCGGCGTCGGCGGCGGCCAGGTGCGCCGCGACCCAGCCGAGCAAGGCGAAGCGCTGCAGGTTGTCGGGCCACTCTTCGCCCTGGCTGTCCTGGTACGGGCTGCCGCCGCGCCGGTAGAGATACGGCGCGTCGACCACGTAGACCGGCAGCTTGCTGCGCGGCAGCCGTGCCAGCAGCAGGCGCACGCGCAAGGCGCCGAAGCACGAACCGATGTCGATGATGGTTCGCGCGCCCTGAACGCCGTCCATCACCGGCGGCAGCCCCGGCAGCAGCAGGCGCACATCGGCACCCAGTTCGGCCTGCGCGACCGGCAACGCGGCGACGACATCGGCCAGGCCGCCGGTCTTGACCAGCGGGAAAATTTCGGCGGCGACGTGGAGGACTTTCATCTCAATGGCTCCACTGCGCTACGCATCGCTCATGAACTGCTTGCGGCCCAAAGCAGCCGGTCGCTGTGACCGGTGTTGCGCACGTGCGCAGAGCGGAGCGAGAGCGGACCGCCGGGGTGCTCTGCTCCGCGAATGTCCCCCGGCGGCGGCGGCCTGCGGCCGCCGCCGCCTCCTCCTTTACTTCGCTCCACAGAGCACCCCACCGGCCCGCTCCGGAGCCGCT
>Ga0307513_10004026_pt1 | contig 19724 bp, 25 predicted proteins | sample 15_EM_MG_FD_202174 | JGI IMG/M metagenome (GOLD analysis project Ga0307513, IMG submission 202174) | Populus trichocarpa ectomycorrhiza microbial communities from riparian zone in the Pacific Northwest, United States - 15_EM | ecosystem: Host-associated > Plants > Roots > Unclassified | place...
ACAGAGCCTATGCCTGGCGTTCCTCGTGAGAGCTGATCAGCTCTGAACGGCGGAAGTCGGCGATGGAGTCACAAGAGGGGAACAACCGTTGGCATAGGACAGGATGGGCACGATAGACGCAGCGGAGACGTGGGGCCGAGTACCACAACGGGTCCTGAATGGGACTGTCAGAGGGGGATGGCTGCCTTTTCGGGAGGAGAGCGGTCTACTGGTGTCAGGAGCTGTATGAGAGTCACCCGGAGTCGTGTGTCAAGCTTACAGTGCGTGCGGGCCATCAGGCAAGTGCTCTGTTCGCCTAACTTGTAAATGTAGCCCACCACCGCCACCGCCATTCAGGTGGGTCCGCCGACCGGCATGCCCGCCGGGCTGGTGGCATGACACAAGTAGATGGTAGACAATGAAAGCTCTAGCCCATTGTCCTCCTCATTAGCGCTCGTGAGTTTCAGTGTTTAATTTTTGATATTAAGGATCCCCCCCACCATATTCGTCTTCAAGTGGACGGGCATCCCGGCTGTCGTAGGGTTAGTTGTCAGGAGGTAGGATCGACGCCACGTGAAGAAGAGACTGCGATATACAAAGTGACAAAGCACGTGGCATGGTTTTGGTTAAGCTCAATGGTGGTCACGAACGACAGCGGCGAAGTCAGTTCGGGAAATGGGGAATATGTTATCATATTCCATTGCCCTTGTGCACCAATCTACTGGATTAGTATGCCGATGAATTGCTGAAACAGTATGGGCGGGGGATGGCACGGTCCTTAAAGGCACTGGCTCAACGGAGGGGACAAGGCCTGCCCACTAGGCTGCAAGCGGCATGAAACGTGGGACGGATACCACGGCGTATGTATACGAGCCACAGAATAAGCGTACGAAAACGGAAGTCAATGTGGACAGGTGCTTTGTGGGTGACAAAGCAAGTACCGACCGCCTGCCTTTTTGCGATTTGCCTTGTCTCTGTGTATAATAACCCTTGTACCCTCTCCTCCCCGCCGCCCGACCTATTCCTTCCCGCCCTCTACCTCCTCTAACCCGCCCTCTACCGTCTTCGTTCCCGAGCCGCACTCGAGCGTCGGTCCCGCCTTCGTTGACACCCCCTATCCGCTTCCGCTCAACGACCCCTAATTCCACATCGTCACCGCCCTGCAAGAATCCCTCCATCTCGCTTCTTGTCGCTATCCCCAACCCAGCAAGTACCCAGTAGATCTACGAACGTTATGATGATGAACAAGTCACGATGTGAGTCGATGGATAGATGCTGCTTCGATTGTGTGTGCCGACCTTGTATTTTTTTTTCGACGTTCCACTCTCAGCTCGCCCAGAGCCCATTGAGGTCGCTGAGCCTACATCGTTTCTCCCCACCCTCGACTTTGGGAGCCCTCCAAAGTCAACAAAGCAGCTTCCGCTACCACCACCGCCGCCGCCGCCCCATCGCAAGCTCAGGTCGAAAAAGAGCCACCCCCCCCTCTCGACTCTCCTGACACTGGAACGTCTCGAGGACATCCAAGAGGAGCGTGAAGACGGTTTCGCACCTCCCGTTCCCCCGCGCCGTCGCGCTGCCGACATGCATCGCAAACGGATCGCGCGCCTTTGGGATTTCAATCGCTCTTCGGTAATCCAACAGGCTCCCTCGAGCTCTGAGGCCAAGTCGATCGTGTTTGATACGCAGCCCATTTTCTTGAAGACCTCAGAAGACGATACCGATAACCGGTACAGCTTCCCTCTGCCGCCAAACACCATTCCTCGCCAGGGCAACATCGAGGACCAGCTGTCGCCACTGGACTCGGATGCCACCTTCCATGCGCTCATGAGTCCGCTCAGTCCTGCTTCATCAACAACGAGTGGCTCTTGCTATTCACCTCTGTCCCCTGGCGCGTTGGAGCGCTTCACACCTATGACTCCCGCATTTTCTTTCAACAACAAAGCCCACAGCCAGGCGGTAACCGTGGCGCCAGATGACAAGAGCCTCTCCCGATCCCTTCCTTCGACCTCCTCATCCCACCTCTCTGTCCAGCCCCAGCGGGCATGTCCATCTCCTGATCTCGACCCTGAGCTCTGTGCTCACTCGTCCAGTTCTTCTCTCGACTCGGACGAGGTCGATGGGCTAGTTGAAGAGCCCGAGGACCTCGACGAGTTCAAGATCATCCCACGCCTCTTTGGCAGCTGGAGTTTTGACGCCGGCATGGGCATGTCTGATGAATACTCGCAATCTGAGAATGCATACGAGGACGCCCAATGGGACCGCGCCGTCGATGAAGTCTTTGCGATGGTACGAAGCCGCCGCCCGTCCGCGCAATCAGAGTTTGGGTGCATCCCAGATGCGAATATTCCGCCGTTTCCTAAGGACCTAGTACGCAAGTTGAGCGAGACATCTACCTGGCTTATTGCCCGTCGCGCCGCTCCATCTCCGCCCACATCGCCTCGCTCGTCTACTTTTGAGCGGCAGAGTGTCAAAGAGGACTCTGAGGCAGTAGAAGGTGGGGTCAAGCAAGTCGTTGTTGCCCCTCTCAATTTGAAGAAATCCGAAAAACCTCGCCCGGCCCCTCTAGTCACTGCACCATTCTACCCCCCTCCTGCTCGTTTCACAGCGACCGATAGCCCTGACTTTGATCGTCCGCCACCAACGCAAGCGCTCCCCTCTGCCGCATTCTCCCCCATGTCCACCTACTCTATCCTCTCACCAACATCAGTATCTCCGTTCGTGCAACCCGTCGATATAGATAGCTGGCCAGTATGGTCGCCGTATGAACCTCATATGGATCGCCGTCCCTCCTCCAGCGCACTCAGCTTGGTATCCAAGTTCTCCGACGAGTCAGTCGACATCAAGGTTCGCCGCCGCCGCGGGCCGACTGGCTCGCGCAGGAGCAAGCTGGGCACATCGGTAGCTAGATACATCGTCCCGTCGAAGGCCCCTGCACCTCCCTCTGCGTGGTTCAATCGTGCTACCAATGGAGTGGGCAGCTCGTTCACACGTCTCAACGTGATCGCAGCGCAAGTAGCCAAAGAGAACAAAGACAAGAGCAGCCCTCGGTCGAGCATGGAGACCGTTGCCTCACCAAGCTCCTCGTCGCCCACGCGATCGCCCTCTCCGTTGAAGGACTTGAGGAGCGCCCTGCGGAAGTCGCAGATGCCGTTGGAGACGTTCCTGCACGCGTGATGCATGGTCGATTATTAAGCGTAATACTATGTGACATACCACGTTCCCTACTCTTTTTCCCGCCTCTCCTTCGCCCTCTTCCTCTCTAAACGCTCTGACCTCTGCTTTCGTTCTCCTCGGTCAAGGTCTCCCCTAAAATGAAGTTGGCGGCCCTCCACCGATCGTATTATCCTCTGCCTCCCGTCTTTCCCTCTAGTTGTCATATCTCTCCCACCCATTTACTTGCATGCCTCTGACAATATCGAAGTGGACGGAATTTCACCGTGCCTATGTCTCCTAACAAGCCTTCTGATGCTGTAGCTCTACTCATGGCGACGATGTATTGCGGAATTTTTTCAACGTAGTATAGACTATGATTGAATGAACAATGTGTGACGTTTTACGCGGATGTGTCACCTAGTGATTATGACTTGAACCACGTGCACGGGCTGAACGCGACAGCCTCGGTTGGCTTCCGCCTCTTCGGATACGTGTAAGGTGCAACAGATTGGAGAACAAGCGACTGTTAATAGCACCTCTGCTTCAATTTATTACTATTACACTCTCTACCCTCAATTATCAGCTTTCTTATCTCGACCCAAGCCCTCCAGATGTCAACTAACACCTCCGCTGCCTCCCGCATCGAGCTCCCACCACCTGCATGGGGCAGTCCAGCTCATCAGGCCAAGGTGCGGGCAGAAAAGGAGTGGGTGCGGCACCTCCGCGCCCATGCCACGCAGGATGCCGGCCAGAGGAAAGTCGGAAAGCAGACGCGCTACGTTGAGGACATTGACGTCGTCATCCGCTACACCCTCCCACCCATTTGGCCAGAGGAGGAACTCAGCAAGTTGGTCACTGACGACGACAAATGGGACCTCCCGGTGGAAGACGACGCCTTGCTCATCAAGATCCTCTCCGCGGGGTACTCTCCCTTCTTCCAGCGCACCGGCGAGTTCTCCAAGGTTCGTTCATGAATTTTCTGCAATTTATGGCGCGTCGGGCGGGTGCTATCGGCCGCGTCGCATGTCCTTCTCTTTTCATTTCAGGCGTCGGTCCCAGAGCTAACCGAATTCGTCGACAGCCCTCTGGCGTCTTCAAGACCCCAACCCATCCTCCTTCTCGTCCTCGTTCCCCAAATAACCCAACGATAACTGTCCACCCCCCCACAACGATTGTCCCAACCGTTGAACCGGACCTCGAAAAGGGACCGGCAGTGCTTCCGAAGGGTAACCCAGACAGGGAAACGAACAAGAATATCCAACCTCGACGAACCTACTTGCCGCTCTTTCTCTCTAACTTCATTCACCGGGTTGCCGGTGTTCTGTTGTGGTTCATTCCCCAGTCAATCCAGCGGTGGTGGAGTCCATTGCACTCTAAGCGTCCCATTGGTGAGAACCCGTGTCAGCATATTGTTTTTCATTCTGACGTCGTTCGTCCCAGGACGTCCTTAATCGCCTGTCCTTGACTATGGTCATCCCGCTCTCGAGTACAGCATAACATAAAGAGTTATGGGTAATACCGACCAATCTTATGGCAGTAGTAATGGGTTCTTGTACGCGTCTCACTCTCCTTCAGCTTTCATCTCCTCTTGCTCGTGCACGACGACCGCGCTACCAACCTCCACTCTACGGAGCTTTGTTCCATTTGCTGGCATGGACCCTTAATTCCAGTCTGTATGCGCAGACCCTGTGCCGGTTATATATTGATTACCATAATCACCTCCTTGTCTTGTCCCCCGGCTCTTTTCTATCTGTGTGATACGAAGGGTCTGATGTTGCGTCAAACGCACGCGTGTTTGAACATATATCAATCATTTTGGTCTGAGGCACAGAGCAATCAAATGGACCGGTTTGCCCTCATTTTCTTCATTCCTTTCTGATGCCTCAACCTTTTTGTTCTGACCCTCTTTCTTTCTCCTGCAACATTATTGACTTCCAAATAAAACCTAGTTTACCAGTCACGAACGCACACAAATATTCCACAAGAAATGTCGCAGGACAACCCGGGTGTCATAATCTCCACTATCCCGGACCTGATCCCTAATCCCACCTCACGCGTTCCTTCTCTCGGTGGCGTGGGGCACCTACAACTTTGCCTCTTCCCAAACCGTCACTCGGAACTCGATAGGAGATGGTTCGTCGTACAAAGCCATCCTCATTACCAACGCGGCCAGCATCGGAGCCGGCCTGTATGTCTTTACGATGTAGGCGGCTAACCTCGCCGGGTACGGAAATCTGCAGCCCGCATTCGGGTGTACGTTTGTTGAAGAGTGGTCTTTCGCTGCCAACCACCTTATCGTTGTTCTATGCTTGCGCCATCGCTCTCGATAAGCAGCTCGTGTTCGTGCACCGTCGAACGCCTAGTGACGACAAACAGAAATGGTGTTTGGGCGTTCCTCCAATCGTCACGCTCCTTATTGGTACGTTTAGCCCTGGAGATCAACCGCATCTGCTGACTGACATTTTGTAGCCATCCGACGCTTACTGCAGGTGTTTATGGCTCTAATCCATTAATGGAATATTTCTGGTATGCAACCGAGGGAGTTAGCACTTCAACCCTCCTCTGGCCAATGATCCTCACGTTCGATCTTTGGTACGTCTTTTCCAACGCACCAAAAATATGACAGGATGACCACCTGAGATCCCTTCATTAGGTGCTTCCTTGTCGTCACCTACCTCATCATCGCCGCGGTCCTCATCATTCGTGGCATGTTCAGCTCCAAACCTCGCATGGCCCAGCTAGTCATTCCATCCAAACCTGCTGCTCCTACTCCATCCACAGACCCCCAATACACATTCGAAGCGCCCAATCCCAATGCCTCCTTGCAAAACACCCTGGACCGACAAGATGCTGCGCGAAGCGCTCACCTTGCGCCTATTCGGGTATCTCTTAGTGCCCATGATCTCTGTATTGCCTGATGTGGTCCTGGACTTCATGGCTAAATCTGGAAAACATAACGACCTCGACATCAACGGCACAGTAGAAACGCTCGGGGAGGTCATGGCGGGTCTGATGGGGAGCTTCAACGCGGTCTTGTTCGGTGTGGATACGAGCGTGTTGGCAGTACTCTACGCCATTCGCGTAGATAAAGAGGAAGAGAGGAGGCGCGTAGCTATGGGACGCAAGATCGGATTCGGAGAGAGGTCTGGTAATCAGGGCGGATGTGAAAACGGTAGATAATCGGGATCGGGATCTCGATGGCGTGGAACGTTAAGGAAACTATGAGCATGGCGAGGGGAGTGAGACAATTGGTCGGCGTATTATCTTATCAGCTACTGCCAGTAGATAGGCCATTTATGTTTGCTGGGGTTGTGTTGTGAATGGATGGGATAATGATGAAGGGCCATAAGCACGGTGAAGCCTTCTGAGACAGTGATATTCCTTAGATGGTTGCATGCATTGAACATTACTAGATGGTAATTTCAACAGCTCCAGAACATTAATTCTACTGACCCTCTTCGTAATCATGATTCTCGCAGACTTAGTAAAATGGTGGGAGCATCATCTCGAAAGGGCTTTATAAATTCTCTCAGACATGTTCCCAGACCTTCACAAACCCAATTATCCTACCTACTGAATCTGGCTTCACGCCACCAAATACTTTCCGCAAAATCCACAATTTCAGTTCGATCAAGAATGTGAGTGTGGGGGATACCTAGCCTGTTGGGGCATTTGTGCTCGCACTATGTCTGCTTTTCGTATTACTAACAATAGAGCCTTGCATAGGCGCATAGGCACGGAACGACACTATCTGCATATGTCCAATTGTATACTGTACACCACGTCAGTAATACGACCAGTATCACACAAGCTAAGATTCCTAATTCAAATTGCTAATCATATTCAACCAGAGTACCCTTTTCCATAGGCAAAACTCCTATCCCTCCCAATTAACCGGACGTTGCTTTTTAAGTTGGGGCTTAGGCCGGAATTGAGAAAAATCAAAGGAGAGCCCCCAGAGTGACAACCTCTTTAGGAACAGGTACCAGCTCCAGTTGTCCTATGGCGTCAACCTGGTTCTAGACAAAACTCCAGACTGCTGGCCCGCCTGAGAGACATTGTGACGATGTGGGACAAGTCAACGAATACCAGAGCCGGTCAGCTTCTTCACCAGATCACTGAGTCCAAGATACATCGAAATTCGCGAATGGAGGAGTGTACCTGGCCGCGCATATCGTCAATTTCAAACCTGCGCGGCCGTAACTAATAGTCCCTCTATATACGTGGATTGCGTGATGGACTCCGACCAAAGATGATAGCACTCCGTATTTACGCGGGCGGAACCTCTCACTTTGTCCATCGGAAGGAACTCAAGGGATTGTTCGTCGTAGAATCATGACATCCTGTATTGTACCCATTACCTAGCAGTGCTTGCAACACTAGAAGATAGGCACCCATTGCTTTCCTGGCACCTGAATAGTCGCATTGAGGGTTGTACTAATACGGTGAGAACACCCCCATTGGGTATATCGAAGGGTGCAGGGGATGCGTGTTCGTACTGCATAGGCAATGGCTCTCCGCTTGGATGAACCACGCGTGAACGGTGAAGACTGTAGATGTCGAAAGGGACACTCGGACAAGTTCGTGTCATGTCAAACCATATATTGAGACCAGGTTCAGATAGATTCCCATGGTAATGTGCTTCCAGTTGGTCCGGCATCAGGCGACCCAATCATTGAGGGTTCGAGACCGCTAAATGACGCTCTTGTAAGGAAACCTGCCGACGTCTTTGTGAATTCCTCTGTACTCATAGAGATCCTTGAGGAAGGACCCTTTGACCCAGATGGCGATGAGGGATCGGGATCTCTGTCTGTTTGCTAGGCGCAATTCAGCCTTTTCGGCAGCAAAAGACGGTGGTACAGGCTCTTTCCTTTGAGATCTAGTGCGACGTTTTCGATTGGAAGAAGCGGAGCCATTACTATTGTGGCTGGAATTAGGTTGGCTGTTAGGCGTAAACACGTCGTAGGTTGGTTCACTCGACGACCGCCCTCGAATTCCACTGTCTCCACACACCCGGTACTTGCCTTCATCAGGTCATTAAACCCGAAAAACGAGTTCTGACTGGCGTTTTGGACGCTATGAATAGCTAGTAGCCCCCCTCAAAACTCACCTACTGACGATTAACAATGTCTCACGTACGTTTCATGCTCTTCTCGTTACTCTGCTGGAACAACGACGCTCACATTTGCCGTCCACGTTGCTTGCCACCACGTCCCGATCAATCTCTTTGACGCCGGCGGTCGATATTGGCGCCGTGAACCGAGCAGCACGACGACGACGAGCAAGACCTCAAGCCTACCTTCCACGCAGGTCAGTACCGCCTCCCATCACGTCGTCAACCCACCCACCGTAACAAATACCGCACCGCGCGCCAATCACCAATCGCGCTCGATCCTACCGATCCGCGCACCCATAGTCCCTATTTGACCGCGTGGTTGAGGGTATCGTACTTACTGGTTGCTGCATTTCAACAGGCTATAAGCTGGGGGAGAAGAAGACCGCCGAGGAGCTCGCCGCGCTTGATGCCGAAGACGAGTCGCTTGCCAAGTGGAAGGCTTCCCTTGGTATCGGGGCAGGTGGGAGTGCCCATGCCCCTGTTGAGGGACCCCAGGTGCGTCTCCGCTTTCGTCCCTGTGCCTCAGAAACCGCGACCGCGACACCGCATCGCATCGGCCCTATGCCATTAATAGGCAGCTGTTGTGCGAGGGCTGACACGGCATTCTACGAGTAGGTCACGGTATTGAGCCTGTTCCTCGAATCGCTTACTTTGAGCAAGACTCTCTCTCTCGACTTGACCAACGCTGCTGAGGTCGCCTCGCTGAAGGAGCACCCGATCAAAATCAAAGAAGGCGTCGACTACAAGTGCGTACCGTCGACGACCTGCCTACTGAACAAAAGAGCAGAACCACTGATGAAACGCGCTTCTTACAGCGTCGGAATCACCTTCAAAGTGAACCACGGCATCACCTCTGGCGTACGATATATCCAAATCGTCAAGCGTGCTGGAGTAAAGGGTAGGTTGCGGCTCCCTTTGCATTATATGGTTTATGGACGAAGGTACCGGAATGACGGTGGCTCCTGTGGGGAGACCAGTATTAAAATGTAGTACTCGCTCCAAGGAGCCATATCAGGATGGTGGCTACGGACACTTGCGGGCACTCGCGGTCTGATGTGACATTCAAGGGAGGAATGGGTAGCTCAAGGAATGTCTTCATTCTACTCATGTGGGCTTCCCTCTTTCACCCCGGTCCGGACAAGGATAGTTCCTGTCCTATGCGGCGGTGGCCATCAATGAACCCGTTCCGAAGTCCCCACATGCATGACAGCGCTTGTTGGTGGTCATGCCTTTCCAAAACGAGTGAAATATTGTACTCGTTCAGCCTTCTTACCATAATACCGTCATGGGACCACGTCAAGTCGAGAGGGTTGGCTTCTCCCCACAACGGTTTCGAGCCCATCGCAGGCTTTAACCTTGTTCTCTGGTTTCGTACGTTCGCACGAGATGCCTTCTTTCATCTGGCATTACTCGACTCGGTTCGTTCTTTACTCTATTATCCCTACTGACACACTTTCGGTGAACAGTGGACAAGATGGAGCAAATGCTCGGCGCGTACGCCCCTCCGGCAGATGGCAATCCGTACACAAAGAGGTTCCCAGAGGAGGAGTCGCCTTCTGGTATGATCGCGCGAAGTGGGACCTACCACGTCAGGAGTCGCGTGATCGACGACGATGGCCAGGTTTTTGTTGGTGCGTTATGATTTTTTTCTTATTTTACTTTTACTTTTGGATTAGTTTGAGGGTTACTAGGATCTCCCGGATCCGGAGGGGTATTGTGGTGGCTGTCGCTATGCCGCCGCTGTGTATGGAACGAGTAGTTTGCGATGGTCCCAAAGGGCGAAGATATCTGTGTTGTTGTGCCTTGTCCGCAAGTGGCTGGACACCACTAAGCGCTCATGCTGTGGTTGCGGTGACCCTGAGGTCGCATTGACTCGTCCACAATATCGTACTAGCCCCAAATTGGGAGTACAAGCAGATGAGTGGAACATATGTCAATCGGCACGTCAGACGGGTGTGGGTTCGGGGCACTTTGAATGAGTGCCAAGTACCAATTTGGCAAAGAAAAGCAGGATGTTGTGCAGGATGTCAAGGGTTGGCATTTTACTGACGTCGACCTGCGTCTGGGCTCGTAGATTTTGAGTGGTCGTTCAAGCTTTCCAAGGAGTGGTGAGCGAGCGGTTGCGGGTGGCGGGTGGCAACTGCGACTTGTTGTTGTTGTTGTTGTTGTTGTTGTATACAGTGTTGTTATCAATGAATTTTTTTCGGGTTACATAGCATAGCGAGCGGGAAAGGTGGTTGTTGCGCGGATCGCCTGCATGATCGCTTGGAACACGAGTGATGGGTTAGAGCTGAGAAAGCAAATATGGGCCGAGAGTAGGATATTTTCCTGAAATACGAGTGGCTCGACAAATGCTGCCGGATTTGGATGTGCCTCGTGTACCTCGAGGTGCCGAGAAGAAGCGCCATTGTCCACCCTCCCTCGCCGCTTTTCCGTGACTGCAGTCCCCCCCGGAGAAATACAAAAGGCGCGCTTGTCCCCTTAGCAGTTCGCTCGCTCCCCCCCGCGCACAGCTCACCCTCACCACCACAGCTCCTCTCCGGCCCCTCTTCCCCCCTGCCACCGCCCGACCCCTATTTTAATCCCTTACTCCTCTCCTCTCTTCAAACGTCTCCTAGTTCCCTGGTCTCTGGTCTCCTGCTCCCCTAGCCCTCATCGCTTATATCCTCTCTCCGCCACTCATTAGAGCCACGACGACTAAAGACTCACGACCTACGACACGTCCAAAAAATAGTCACCAACATGTCCTCCTACGTCCAGACCAATGCCCGCTTGGCTGCTGTGGCAAACGCCCTCCAGGGAAAATTCGCACTTGTTCGAGAGTTTGATTCTCTCAAACTCATCTACAGTACGTACACGTCCATTTTTTACTCCTTCTCTAGCTGTTCGCTTACCTCTTTTCTCGTTGTGCCGCCCGCTAGTCCTCTCTGCCGACTGCCTCCTCAACCCAGGCTCAAAGCGCCTGACCGCATTTGACATCCACATCGCAGCAGCAGTCTACACCCGATCGACACCTTCCCAGTTTGTCATCTCCACCGCCTGGAAGTCCTTCGTCGCCTTCGACCTCGTCGCTCTTTTCGCCCTCGACGGCTCCCCCGTCCCCGTCCACTCGGTCGCAGTGCCCCCCACGCCCTCGTTTGCACGTCCGCAAGCCGCTCCAGTCCCCCAGGTGGTCAACCCGCCCTCGACTTGGGTCCAGTCCCTCGACATGCTCGAGCGCAGCGCCGGCTCCTACGGCGGCATCGAGGGTCTCCCCTGCGTCTTCGCCGACGAGGCTGCCATGGCTGCCTTGTTGGGATCGGCCTCTGCCTCTGCCCCCGCCCCGACTCCCGTCTACCGTCGTTCCTCTTGTGCCAGCGCGCGCGGGAGCTACAGCGCGATCGCGCCTCTCGTCCCGAGCTTCTCCATTAGCCACTAGACGACCTGTAGAGGTCCACTCCCCAACGCCCTTCGGCCTAATGACCACGTTCCGTACCTCGATGCCACTGGACCACTGTAATGACGACCCACCTCCCCTCCCCTCGAGGAGGACCACATTCTACGATACCCGCTACCCTCTCCCACGCATGACGTCTCTCACACCCGACTCCGCACCCGTCCCGACTCCTATATATTGTCTGCTCGTCCCTTTCTCTGTCCTCTGTCTGCCTTCGTCATGCGCTGGAGCCCCCCCTCTCCACCCTCCAGCTCATTCCTCTTCCTCAATACCACACTCTCATCGTGTCCATTTACCTCTCGAGTCCCCTTTTGTTATTATCCTCCGGTCGATTGAGTAACCTCTGTTCTCGACTGTCCTATTTTTTTTGGTTTCCCCCACTTTTGCCTATACATCCTGAACTCTTGGATGGAGCATACACTTGCATCGTATCCCGCTGTAGCCATTACTTAGAACTTGTCTGCGTGTCCTGTTGTACCGCATGCGGTCACGGCACCTCACTGTAGCCCTTGATTTTTGACTTGAACATCATTACCATTTACACCTTTAATAAGCTCATGTGAGTTTGAGAAGAGCCTTTTTGAGACTGGCTTCAAGTCCCTGTATTATCCGGCTCCTGCCGTGTTCTTCATATGCCCCCGTGATGAGGTACTATCACAGTCAGCATACTAAACTAACTGGCAGAAGCTCGGTTCAAGCTCCATATTCGTACTGTACAGTCATCTCCGCATGTCGCAAACATGGCAGTTCCCGTACGCTGCATTACCCGGGTTGGGCACCAAGCTATGCAGTTCACATCGCTCACGCCATGCGAGTTTTCCAAGCTCGCGAGTTGACGATGTTGGACATCTGTGATACTTCTCTTCATATCGAGGTCGGCCTCCCCGCCGGAAGGCATGGCCTGAGATACCTACGCAGCGCATTAGCAAGGATCATTGAAGAACGTGGACTATCACATACTGTAATGTGCCAAACGTTGATCCGCCCGTCCCCTCCCGTGCTCAGAATCAGGCCCCGATTCTCCTCGTTCCCCGCTACGCTATCAGCAGTCACGCCGGGGACGTCAACCTGTGCCCAACTAATGGAGTATATCGGCCGTTCGTGGGCCCCCTCGATAACGCACGCTTCTTCCCATTTACTTTCCACGCCTGCCCCGGAGTCGGATTTTCCATTGATGCTCACCCGGCCCGCAAAGGGGTTGGAGGAGACAATCGCAATCGGTTGGGGGCGAGGCAGGCGCCGGAAGATGCGAATCGTGCGGTCGTCGGACGCGGAGGCAAGGAGGGCCCCATCGGGGGAGAAGGCAATGGACCAGACCGTCGAGCGGTGGCTGGACAGCGTATGGAAGGGGTACCAGTCGTCCTGCGGGTCATCCGCGTAGAGGTGGATAGTGTCGTCGTACGAAGCAGAAGCGAGGATCTGCAATTCCAATCAATTTACGAACGAAGCGTTTCCAGTGGCCAGCCCGTTAGCTCCGTCCCAGGGTGCAGGACAAAAAGGACAAAACGAGAGGGGATAAGATAGTGGCGTGCCATGCGACGACTAATGTACGCCGCGTGCGCGCGAATGGGGTTGGAATACCGGGCAAAGCACCCTCCGAAATACGAGGGCACACGGAGTGCCCCCGGGTGCTGTGCAAACGGGACGGGGTCGCAGAAAAACGGGTGGAAGATAAAGGGGTACGAGGGGAGGCGAAAATGAGGAAACACTCACTTCTTCGTGCGGATGCCATGCAACACATTTGACATCCTGAGTGTGATGCATTAGGACACTCAGACACTCGAAATCAGCATCTGGTTGGACTACACTTTCGGAGAAAGTCAATAAGAGTCAGTCTTTCACCGCCTCAGGAGACACCGGGAAGTAAGGGCCAGCCCGCCCTGAGTGACCGGGCAATGCTCGACACATAGCATCATATGTGATATAGCTATCCTGATGACAGTGGAGGGGGCCTGAGAATGGATAATATGACGAACTCACCCTCCCAAATCCAAACCGACTTGTCCCGCGAGCACGAGGCCAACAACCCTCCATCGCTCGAGTAAGCCACACTTTTGCATTCACTTTCGTGTCCTTCTAGGGTGGTCACACACTCCCATTCGCCCGAACCGTTCGCACCCTCCAAGTCCAAGTCCTCCTCGTCCTCGCCTCTGGCGCGTTCCCAAATGCTGACAGTCGCGTCAAACGACCCGGCAGCCAGGGTCGCACCACTGGGAGCCCATGCAACGGATCGAACCGTTTTTCGATGTCCGGTGGTTAGCTCGCTTGCGAGGGCAAAAGAAGTGACGTTTGTGTTTGCTGCAGCTGCAGCCGCTGCCGGACCCGAACGTGCAGGCGGCGGAGAGGAGGACGAGGAGTATGGAATGGTAGATCGATAGGACCATAAGCGGATGGACCTGTCTCCAGAGCAGGACGCGAGGAGTGGCTGGACAGGGTTCCAGGCCACAGCCCAGACGCGGTCGGCATGTCCTTCCAGCACCGCGATGGGCTCAATCACAAACTCAGAGTCTTTCGTCGCGTCGATTTCCATTTTGCGTGTGCCTGTATAGTTGTCTCTGAGCGTTCCTGCGTAAAGCCGATGCCGCGTCGGGGTCTAAGCGAACGTCGGCATTTCAGCCCAAAGATACGAGTCACTCGATCTCGACTACGTCCAGCTCTTAGATATTTCTCGTCTTTTTGGGACGCCAAGCAGCATGGCGGCTAAACACTTCAATTTGGAAGCGATCATTCGTCCAAATATTCTCATACTCCAACCTTACCGATGCGCGAGAGATGACTATCAATCTGGTATCCTTATGGATGCAAACGAAAATGCATACGGCCACTCGATCGTCAATACGACCGTTAACGGAAGTGCCGCTTCTTCCCCAAAAGACGAGGCTGCACTCCTAGCGGAGCACCTCGCAACCCCTCTCCACCGATACCCCGATCCATCCCACCCGCTGGTCAAAAGCGCATACGCGAGACTTAGAGGTGTCCCAGGACCCGAATACATCTTTCTCGGTGTAGGATCGGATGAAGTCATTGATTTGCTCTTCCGCGTTACTTGTATTCCGGGCAAGGACAAGATCCTAGTATGCCCACCAACGTATGGGATGTACTCTGTGTGTGCGCAAGTGAACGACGTCGAGGTTGTCAAAGTCCCTCAAGACGTAACCGGCGGTCGGTTCAGCGTACAGGCCGATAAAGTGAGATATGATATGCGGTTCAGCGGAGGCAACTACTCACCATCCTCAGGTCTTGAAGGCGACAGCGGCCGATCCGACGATTAAGATGATACTCCTAACCTCGCCGGGAAATCCGACCAGTACTCTCGTACCGTTGTCGGTTGTCAAAGAATTGCTGGATTCGCCATCCTTCAAGGGTCTGGTTGTGATTGACGAGGCGTACATCGACTTTGCGATGTTGTCTTCCGACGAGCCTGTCTCTGCGGCATCTTTGATAGACGAATATCCAAACCTCGTCGTCCTGCAAACACTTAGCAAAGGATTCGGACTTGCGGCCATCAGACTAGGCCTGGGACTCGCCTCTCCTGAACTCGTTCAGATCCTCTCGAACACCAAAGCGCCGTACAACATCTCGGGGCCTACCGCTGCATTGGCACTTCGTGCCCTCGCTTCAGAATCTCTTGTGGTCATGCGGTCCAAGGTCCAGCGACTCATCCAAGAACGTCACTGGCTGGTCGCCGCGCTGGAAGAGTTCCGACAGCAAGGCGACCTAGGAAACCGGGTGGGTGGGTTGGATGGCAACTTCGTTATGTTCCCAGTCTTGAAACGTGGAACTGGAAAGCCAGACAACGTGCGGGCGGAGAAGGTGTACCAGAAGATGGCAGAGATAGAAGGGGTCGTTGTACGGTTCAGGGGACGAGAACTCGGGTGTGAAGGGTGTCTGAGAATCACGGTCGGGATTCACGAAGAGAACCGGATATGTGTCGAGAAGCTCCGGAAGGTCCTCGAAGAAACCGACTAGCGAACAGCAGGCCCGGGATCTTAGTGAATCACTATATCACACTGATAGATTGCTTACTTCAAATTTGTTTATTTCAGGCATAATTCAGGGCCAGCTGGTGCCCTTGAATTTTCGGTCTATCTGAGGCGGCAGGTGGCACAGCCAAGGTTGGCGTTTTCCACTCGTTTTATCGATTTTGGAAGCAATTTCTTTCGCGATCTGATGCGCTTCAAGACATGTTACGGATGCATTCCGTTGAAGTGAGCTGGTAGCGCGCTTCCTCGTTGGATCTTGCAGTTGGAAGCGTGCCCCTTGTTTTGCGCTACCGACAACTCGGGAGAGGTAAGCATGTACTCACTCTGTGGTGATCTCTGTTGTTCCGGAACCCTATCATCGCAGTGTGTACACTCTCCAGCGGCCGCGTTGCCTCGGATCGATAGGTTTGTTCGACTAATGTGGTCCAGACGTGCTTCTCAGAACCACCAATAACCACAGGCACGTTCAATTGGCCACCCACAAGATGCCGGCAAGAGACCGTTATTCAACGGCAATGAGACCGCCACAATACAACCATAACCGGGTACCGCGGTTTGCGCAACAGTTCCACATATCTGATCCAGCATTAGCACATGGCTCTGGCATGGCTTTCTGGAGGGCAAGGCTAGACGCGTCAATACCCAAACATGGTGTGAGTAGCCAGCTTGTGCGGCGACTATTGGCAATCAACGATCGACGAACGTGCAGCGCGATGATGACGTCAAAAAAGGCAATACTCCAGAAAGAGGGGAGCCCCTCCACCTGTTCGGCCATCTGAGATAGGAGTCGGCGACTAGTCTATCTCCCAGGTCTGACTTGTGGAACACTCTAGCATCCTAGAAGACTTCTGGCCACTGCTGCCTTGTGTGGGGTTCCAGTGTCCCTGTCCCCGGAAATGGCAGTGGATGGGTTGCCGATTCGCTCGATACTCCTGATGCCACTCAACTGATATGGTTCTAGTTTATTATTATTTTAAAGTTATTTCTAGTACCCTTTGGAGGGCTTCCGGACTCCCCCGCGTAATCCGACGAAGAGAGAGGGGCGGACAAAGCGGTGGGTCTCTTCGGACGTCTCCGATGGCGCTACTTCCATTCTGATCAATGGAGAAGTTGCCTGCAGGGATGTTCTTCGTCGTGCGAAGCAGCCTCGCGGCCTGTCTTCAGGTGGACGCCTCTGTATTGGGCTTTGTCCACCGACCACTCGCGATTCGACCTTTGCCTATCTGGAAGGATACCGTTTATCTAACCAGATCTCGACTATTTGGCTTGCCCTGTATAAAAGCCCCGCACGTCCCGTGCCACTCCACCACCCCCCACACCGTCCTCTCCCCTAACAGACAACCCAGAAGGTCACGGTCAATACCACGCTCTCCCACACGATTTGTACTTTCCAGTTTACGCAGAAGATCACGTCACCGGTTGGAACAGGTAGGGTCCGTCTGCCTCGCGTCTGCGGCATGGAGTCCTGACTATATATCTAGTTCGAGAATTTCGACTATGAGCTCCCCACAACCCCCTCTGGGTATTTCCTCTGGTCTGAGCAAAGGCTCAAGTGCTCGGTTCACAACTCACGACCCTTCACGACCTCACGTCTCTTCTACATCGGCCTCGGCTTCGAGTCAAACCCATATAATCGGCTCTCAGAAATCGCCTGAGCATCTAGTTCATAATCGTAACTCCCACATCTCCCCATTGGTGCTACCCCCTGAACCAATCGACTCCCGCGTCCTTCCACCCGTTCTCGAGACCTATCATTACGACAAGCCTGAAATGTACGCCGTTCACAGCTCCGGTCCCTACGGGTATGGGCACCCTGTTCAATCCAGCAGTGTTCCTGTCTGGCCGGCATATTCCGCTCCACCTAAAGTGCCCCAAGGCGATTATTTCTCTTCTCGAGGAAGCAGCGGGCGCTCCTCAACTCAGTACCCAATAGGGAAAGGAGAATTCCCATCCCCCTTCGATTTCCACCCTGCGGAGATCGACCCTGATTTCCGTGACCAATACTATTATCAGGATAGTGCGGGCCATATCACCCAACCGATCCCTATCGTGTATTCCGGCACGCCTCCTGTCTCCACTCCCTTCGATCGCCCTCACCACACCCCCTCTCCCACCGGCTCAGTATCATCCAGCGGCTCGTTCTCCAGCCGAAGCGCATCAAGTGCCTCTTCTGGGCGCTCGGTGCGATGGAACGATGAGCGGCTCGTGTGTGACACCCCTCCATCGCCCACGCCTTTGCCTCATGGCTTTTGGAACCGGCGCGGCGATAGGCTTTGGTCCAATAACGGCATGTATAAGGCTGCACGCCCTGGCTGCGAATACCCTCCGCACCTCGTTCACTATCCCGACTATGGGCAGGGATGGATGAACGAGGAAGGCGTCTGCATCGATATGAATCACCGAAGAGTTGCCAAATTCTGCAAGCCACTCCCAAAAAGTGCTCTGAAGAAAACGGGTGGGATGACAATGCGATTTGAGATCTGACTCTCCTGTCGGAGATGGCGGATGGCGGATGGACAAGGCGACAGGATCGCACATCCACTTCCACATCTGACTAGTCAGGTCTGTATCCGGAAAAGAGGCCCGATGCGGCACTGGTGCCCTGTAGCGGGATCTCGGGCCTACTTCTCGACCGGCGCGCAGGGCGCGGTATGCGAGCTGCTCTATGTACGCGGTTGTGCTGTCGGCGGTCGTTGTCATGCATTCGCTATGCGAATACGGTGCAAGCCTTTACTGGCTCACGCGACGACTCTTATGACTTACCCACACCCCCCTCTCTGTACCATCACGCATTATCTTTATTTTGATAGTCTGTACTTGCATAGCATCACCACCACCACCTCACACCCCACATCCGCATTGCCCACACTCATCCCACATTCCCTTCCCCTCTCTTGTCCGCCATCGGCGTCGTGCATTGTTCACGCAATTGGTACTGGCATTGTCCGTCGCTACTGTTTGCTCGCATGTCGTGTACCAGGTGTAGAATCAAGGCAAGCAATACAAAACGCATCTTCGAAACTCACGGCTCGGACTTGTGTGAGATAAGAATGACGGAGGCGGGCCCATAGACGAGATTAGAAGACGACATGAGGCATAAACTGTAAAATAACTGCCCAAGCGAAGACCGTTTCATTTAGCGTGGTCTTAATCCGAAAGTTCTATCACATTCGGCTGTGTGAGCCTTTGTCGCTTATTACCACGCGGATGGGTTTTGGTGAGGGAATATGACCACTCATCTTGCACGCCAATCGGGGTGTGTCCGTTGGTTGCGAAACCCTCCACGCGGATATCGTCCTCTACACCGTCCTCCACAATGAAGTGTGCAGTGTCATCATCCGAGTCAGGAACTCCTCCATCCTCGTCGTCAGAGCTCGCTATCCACTTTCGTTTGGTGGCCCTCGTAGCAGCCCCAGAACCGTGCTGCGACCTTGCCGGAGTGGCACTGGCGATTTGGAAGGATGTCCGCTGACTTTCGCTGCCGTCATCGTCGTCGGCTCGTACCGAGTCTAGGGTTGCTTGCTTGCTGCCTTTTCCACCGGTTTTCGATTTGGACAAACTCTTTCGTTTCCCTCCTTTTTTGAGAAATAAGTGTTCAATCTTTGGACATTTTCCACCCTTCACATCGCTTCTGGACAACCTAGAGAGACGAAGCGCTTGAGAACCAGGGATTATGTAGACGTTCACACTGTATGCGGTCGTTTGAAAGTCTTCTTTGAAGTGCTTAGACAAGAGCAGGTGAATGAGAAGACTTTCCACGTCCTACGAAGGGCCGTCAAATTGGAACAAGCACCAGCCTGCCGAACGCGAAACAAGGAGCCAACTCACATCACGGGACATGTCGACTTTGCCTTGGCAGATGACCTCTAAATCGAGCCCGACCTTCTCTTTGGACTTGCCCTTCCCCCCTCTGCCGCCCACACCAAAGGCACCGCCCCCTGCTCCTCGGGCAAGGTCAGCTAACATGCCTAAGGTGACCCGGCCCCCTTCTGCGGTGATCGCCTCGACAATCTTCACAAGTTGCCAGGCCTGGACAGTTACATCACGCCGTTCAATC
>Ga0307513_10004027_pt1 | contig 19719 bp, 23 predicted proteins | sample 15_EM_MG_FD_202174 | JGI IMG/M metagenome (GOLD analysis project Ga0307513, IMG submission 202174) | Populus trichocarpa ectomycorrhiza microbial communities from riparian zone in the Pacific Northwest, United States - 15_EM | ecosystem: Host-associated > Plants > Roots > Unclassified | place...
CCGATGGCCAGCGGATATAACCCTATTGCCGTTGAGGCTGCCTGGTATGACTGGTGGGACAAACAAGGGTTCTTCCAGCCGAAACTGGGCCCAGGAGGAAAACCCCTCACTCCAGACAATGCCCCCGCAGACGAGCAAGGCAAACCATTCGTGGTTCCTTTCCCGCCTCCCAACGTGACTGGAAGTCTACATATTGGACACGGCCTTACTGTCTCTATCCAAGACTGCTTGGTACGGTGGAACAGGATGAAGGATCGTACCGTACTCTGGGTCCCGGGGTACGATCACGCAGGGATCTCGACACAGGCCGTTGTAGAAGGGAGATTGTGGAAATTGGAAGGAAGGACACGTCATGATTACGGTCGTGAGGCCTTCCTCGAAAAGGTGTGGGCTTGGAAAGACGAGTGCGTATTGATTAATCCGACCATCCCATATATAACGTGCCGATGATTTCTTATAGGTACCAAGAGCGTATCACGAAGCAAATGCGCCGTTTGGGGGGCAGTTTCGATTGGTCACGCGTGGCCTTCACGATGGACGAGTCCCGATCAAAAGCCGTGATCGAAACCTTCTGCACCTTCCACGAGCGAGGGATCATCCGACGCGCAAATCGGCTCGTCAACTGGTGTGTACGACTCAACACTACACTCTCCAACCTCGAACTCGACAAGATTGAGTGCACAGGCAAGAAGTGGGTCAATGTCCCCGGATATGACAAACCCGTCATGTTCGGTGTGATCACATCGTTCGCGTACCCCATCGAGGGCTCGAACGAGAGGATCACCGTCGCTACTACGCGCCCGGAGACTATGCTTGGTGATACGGCCGTTGCTGTCCACCCCGATGACCCTCGGTACAAGCACCTCCACGGAAAATTCGTCAAACATCCTTTCATCCCTGATCGGAAGATGCCAATTGTTTGTGATAATATCATCGTCGACATGGAGTTCGGAACCGGTGCGGTCAAAATCACGCCAGCGCACGATCCGAATGATTATGCCGTTGGAGAGAGGCACCACCTCGAGTTCATTAACATTCTGAATGATGACGGTACTTTGAACGAGAATGTGGGCGAAAGGTTCAAGGTGAGCATTCACAATAACTCTCCTTGGGATACTCATACTCATAGTTGGATTAGGGGATGAAACGATTCGACGCTAGAGGCGCTGTCATCGCAACATTGAAAGATTTAGGACTCTTCATCGAAACCAAGGACAACGCTATGACGATTCCCATCTGCGCGTGAGTGCGTTGGTGTCTGCCTTTCTCTTATTGGCTGAACCAACGATTATAGCAAATCCAAAGACATTATTGAGCCTGTGATGAAACCCCAGTGGTGGGTGAACTGCAAACCCCTAGCTGACGAGGCAATGAAGGTTCGTCGAGGCGTCTGCTTACTCGATCCGAACAAGATTTATTTACTTGCTTGCGTCACTCCCTAGAGAACACGAGAAGGCGAGCTCAAAATCTTCCCCAAGTCTTCCGAAGCCGAATGGTATTCTTGGTTGAGCGGCATCCAAGACTGGTGCATCTCCCGGCAGTTGTGGTGGGGCCACCGATGCCCTGCGTATCTCGTCGTAGTCGAAGGACAGAGACCTGATGTGCATATTCTCACTTCCTCTGCTGTGACGGGTCGCTGACGAAATTTGGAGCAGCCTGCAGATGGTAAGAATTGGGTTGTCGGACGAACACTTGAAGAGGCTACCCAGCGCGCGGAAAGGCTCGTGGGTGGGGAGCCTTTCGCCATCCAGCAGGATGAGGATGTACTTGATACTTGGTTCTCTTCTGGCTTGTGGCCGTTTTCGATCGAAGGTTGGCCAGAAAAAGTTTGCACTCTCATTCCTTCCTATCCTCTTACAAATATTTACTCTGTGCCACGTCCCAGACTGCCGACCTTGAAACATTCTACCCAGCAACAATCCTCGAAACGGGCTGGGACATTCTCTTCTTCTGGGTCGCACGAATGGTAATGATGGGCTTGGAACTAACAGGCAGAATGCCCTTCGAGGAAGTCATATGTCACGCGATGATCCGTGATGCGCACGGACGAAAGATGTCCAAGTCACTTGGGAATGTTATCGACCCCATTGATGTCATCCAAGGATCGACTCTGGAGAAGCTACATGAGCAGTTATTAGCTGGGAATTTACCACCGCAGGAGATTGAGATGGCAAGAAAGGGGCAGAAGGCAGACTTCCCAAAGGGAATTCCTCAGTGTGGGACTGATGCGTTGAGGTTCGCGCTTTGCGCTTACTCATCCGGAGGTAGGCATTTCACCTTCATGTGGCTTCCGAAGTTGTACTGATCCGCACGGATGGATAGGCCGGGATATCAACCTCGAGATCAATCGCGTCGAGGGGTATCGCAAGTTCTGCAACAAGCTCTGGAACGCTACCAAGTTCGCGTTGCTGAAGCTTGATGATGAGTTTGTTCCCAACCCTTCACCAAAGGTTTGCGTGTCCGTTCCACAGCTCAGGTGTTCTATTGATTTACGGTCTCCCGTAGCCCCTGGGCAGTGAATCACTTGTTGAAAGGTGGATCTATCACAAGCTCGACGTTGCAGTCACGGATGTCAACAAAGCGCTCTACGAGAGGAACTTCATGGCTGCCACCAACGCCGTGTACAACTTCTGGCTCTATGAGCTGTGTGATGTCTATATTGTGAGCGTAAAAATTCGCCTTTGAACTATGACTCATACAACAACACTTAATCAGGAAGCCGCCAAGCCTCTAACGGATGACCCCGTCACTCGCAAGTCAGCACAGAACACGTTATACAATTGCCTTGATCTCGGCCTCCGATTACTTCATCCATTTATGCCCTTCGTCACCGAGGAACTGTGGCAGCGGCTGCCTCGAAGACCAGATGACTCGACGCCCTCAATTATGGTCAGCTCGTACCCGCTTCACGTACGTTACAGAGATATACCCGAAGTACTCTTTTTCATAGAACCCACAGGATGAGACATTTGTGGACGAGAAGGCAGATGCCGACTTTAATCTTGTTTTCCAAGCGACCAAGGCTGTACGATCACTGGTGGTCCAGTACAACCTCCAGAAAGATGTCGATAGTTCGTTATTCTTGGTTGTCCCTTGTTACATCCAGTCCTAACAGCTGGGACGTAGTCTACCTCCTCACCTCTTCCGACGCGGAGGCCTCAATACTTTCCATAGAGACAGAAACAATTAAAGGCCTGACCAAGGTTCTACGCAGTGCCAAGGTTGTCCGCCAGGCTGCGGACGTACCACCCGGATGCGGATCGAGTTTGCTGAGCGCGGACAGTGCCTTGCATATCGACGTTGCTGTAGGTCCCCTCTTCCACCCCGCATTGCTTTCTGGGCTTCAGCGAGACTGCTCCTGATATTTGATGAACATTAGGGAAATGCAAATATCGATATTGTGGCGGAAATCGCCAAAGCAGAGGACAAGCTTGCCGTTGCGATTGCTGCTGCGGATAAGATACGTACGATACAAGCTAAGCCTGAGCACGAGAGAGCACCGGCCGCTATTCGGGAGGCAACAGTTGAGAAGGTTCGTTATTTTCTTCTCCTGTCTCCTTAACCTCAAACGCGAGAATAATTTACGTGTTGTTTACGTGTACAGCTGAAAGCTGCGGAGGCTGAGGTCGCCAATCTGCACCTGACAAAGGATTTATTTGTTCAGCTCAGGGCCGGGCAGTGAATTCAAAACCGGAGAATGTTTCACAACTTTTATTATTTGTGTGTACACACTGTGATCCAACGTTCTCTTACCCGAAAGCAAATCTTATTACGCAACCACCTGCCAGTGAGACACCACCTCCGAGTACTTCAGATACTAGGGCCATTTAATTACCATTAAATCATAAGGAGTATCAATTCACGTGAGTATTCTATAAAAAATTTACAAGGGTTTAGCTATCCCTATTTTTTCCCAACGCGTTCAAGCGGAGATTGAAACGTGTCGCACACGGCGAGGGGTTAGCAAAAAGTTGTATGGCCACCATATAATTCTATTCTTATCTCTTATTGTAAGGCGATGTCGTTGAAACGTGCTAGTCCAGCTGATAAGCGGGAAAACGAAGCTGTTTGATTGCTCAAGTTTCAGGCATGTAGAGATGGCCTCCAGCCAAACGTCAGTGGAGATAGTGAACACTATCACTCTCACCTCACAATCATTGTTTCAATTGGAATTGTCGCTCTGGGCTCTTCAACGAGCTCCCAGCCCTCTTGTGCTGCCCAGACAATCTCATAGGTTATCTTATATGCAAGCGGTGGTGGTAAAAATGAATTGGGACTAGCCGACACGAAAGCGCATGCACATTTCCTATCCGGTAAAAAAAATTCAGCTCGCTCTCTGTAGGAAGAGAAAAGAAAGGCCAGACCGGGCTTCGAACCTGGGTCTCCCTAAATCTAGTAAGGGTGCGTTGCCACTACGCTCCTCAGCCAGTAGCTGGATGAATCATCAACTCCAACACTCTCCCCTCCCGTTCTGCTGCTTGTGTCCTTAGGTAGAATTAATTAATAAATTTTATGTACAATTGTATTAAGTGGTAAAATTGGTTGGGCCACTGTTCCAATTGGCCAAGAAAAAAAAATCTGTTGGCTGTCTCATCCTTCCTTGCAACGTGTAGACTAGCTTATTACGTATAACACCTTATTAAATGGAAACTTGTTTCTTTAGTGCTTGTTTTTGTTTTTGCCTGCACAGGAGTCTTGACCTTAGGCACCTGAAATCTTTATGGGCTCTTGGCTGCGCTTTTCAGCTACCTGCTGCTATGTCTATCCCACGGCCTGGCTTCCATATGCACCCATAATACGGAGCCCAAATTGACCCCCTTTGCGACAAATTCAAATTGACATTCTACGGAATTCCTGGAAGGATCAAAATATATTCTATTATGTGCTTGAGTGCAGTTGTTGATGGAACCTTCCAACAACAAGGGATAATCGTCCACTGCAGAACCCACTTCAGCCTACATACTCTATACCAGAACCAGACATGGGTGCATTAGAAAGTCCTGAAAGAGGTTACCCTGCATGCCAAAGCCACCACAATTGCCTCAGCCCGAGTTCTCGTACAAGTCACCTTCTTTCCCCCAACTAACATTGCATGGTCATTTTCTTACACCTTCGATATCATTCCTTTCAGTACCCATCTTGCTTGAATGTGACTTTATATGACGGTTAGTAATCAAGGACCTTAATAACGCATTGAATGATTGATTTACATGTTTGGATGCCAACCGCTGCCACCTTCGACTTTGAAATACAACTGCAATGTCGGTCACATACACCATATATTAGTAAACATACTATTAAGTAAACACGACAAGCACAAGTGCGCTCCTCACTCCAGTATTCGGAGGTTATATTACGCAACGGAACAGGAATTTCGATCGGGCAGCTCACGGCATAGAAAGGTTTGGGCGCATCTTGCACGGTTATACACGTACCGTACCAACTAACTCCAAGTTATTCCTATCCAAAGTGGTGAGTCGTGCAATAGTAAATGCAATTCCTTCCGTTGGCCGGTCGCTCCTTTCTAGGTTTGAATTTGCAAATAGGGTTAATTCTACATTTTATTGTGGATATGGGATTTGTCAGGGATTTGAACGTCTTCCGTGCCCGAATGCACGCCTCCGATCCGCGTGTGCTATCGTGAGGTGGCAATTACTCACACCCTTTCATTCGTTAGTCCGAGGGTTTCGTAGGTGACATAGATAGTAGGTTAATGCTGGATTCTACCGCACATAGGGTCTTCGGAAACAACCATACTCCTGTAACACACAGTCAACCAACCCCGCTGAGAGAGATCTAAAGAAGATCAAACCCGCCAATACTCAAGTCCGGTCCACATGAAAAACTAATGTCTATCATGTAAATAAGGAGTGCGCTAAGAATGAGAATCAGGGCGCTGGATCATACTCGCAGGGACAGAAGCCACAATACAAAGTCCGCAGACCCAAAGAACTAGATATGTCAAGGTTAATCGAGATCTTCATGCCCACCCGGTAAGTGCCTTCTTGTCCCCAAACCCGACGCCCCACCATTCGGACGTTGCTGACGCTGTTGACGAGAACTGCCGCTCGTATCTCTTGGCCCTGCATCGTGAGACCTCCTAAACCCGAAACCAAACCCACTCCCACCCTCCCCCTCGGTGGAATTTCTCCGCGCTGGGCTCTGACTCGAACCGCTTCGCCGTCCGTTCAGTCCCGCGCCGGTGTCGTGGAAAAAGCCCCCAATCCCTCCAAAGATATTCTGCAGTGTCTGACGTGGCCCACCGCCCGTCGCTTGGAAGAATTGACGTGCCTGCGCATGGGCCGAGCGTGAAGTTGAGTTCGGGTCAGGACGCTGATGCCGAGATGGTGGTGGAGATGGTGGTGGTGGGGAGGGTGGTGGTGGGTACGTTGGTGAGGTGGACGTAGAGGATGTTGTAAAGGAAGTCGATGTTGGAGGGTTTGGCGGGGCAGGAGCAGAAGTCGCGGGGGTCAAGTTAGAAGCTCTGTTACTAGCAGAAAGTGGGGGGGAAGTGAGGGGTGAGGCCTCTTCTCCTCCTCCTGATGCCCCAGGGGCAGTATGCGCAGCTGGCTGTTCGACAAGTGCATACCGACACACAGGGCAGGTCCCGCTCGTCTTTAGCCACATTATTATGCAGTCATCGTGGAAATCATGATGACACGGCAGCTCGATCGCCACTCCAGAGTTCGTATTTGATTCGTCAGTCGCCTTTGCCTTGCCCTGCGCGGTCTCGGATAGAGCCTCGCCCTTTGTTGTGGTGGTGGCTAAGGCTGGGTCTTGGGGTGCAAAAGGTTCTGTGCAGATCGCACAGGATTGGCCACTCGTCACTAGCTCGCCTGGGGACAAGGGTTAGGCTCAAAACGGACGGACGAAAAGAAACGGGCGAACAGTCATAAGTGAGCGTCGTTCGCGGGAGCTTCTCGATCACGTCTTCAGGTGCGGGATTTGGTCGATGTTTAGCAGCGGCCGCTTCCATTAGTTCAGTTACTATTCTATCCAAACCTGCAAGGAACAAACAGTTCCACATTTAGAGTGTATATTGGGAACAAACCACTCACCTTCTTGAGTGAATACGTAATCTCCAAACGCCCCAGTCCCTCGTCCGTCACCGGACAGCCCAAACGGTAAATCATCTCCATCAGCAAATAACAGAGCCGGTTGGCCAGTCATCATCGCAAGGAGGTACTGCATCAACAGATTGCGGGCTCCTCCTCCGCCACCGGGCGCAATATCGAAGAGACGTGCCGAGGCTTCGGGGGACATGGGTCCGAACGGCGTCTCGATCTCATTCTGGGGCCCAGGACTGTTGGGAACCGAGTCCCCTCCGACTCTCCTTGCGACGAATCTACACATGTTGGTTGAATGAGTGAAGGCCGTGAGAGTCTGTGAAAGGGGATAGTTTGAGAGATGAAAACTCACTCGGGAAAAGAGGGAAAGTTGGTTGGTAGATTCGCAGCGTTTCGGAAGCCAGCCCCAGCGTTGCCCTGGCTTTCCTGCGGCCCCCCACCGGTTGTGTAAGCCCAAGTCCTTGTACGCCCAGCCCCATCCTCTATACCACCGCGCACTTCGAGACGTATACCGCTCCCAGGTGTACTCCATCGCATACCCCGTTGCTCTCCTATTTCGGAGGCAGCGGCTGTCGCAGACGCCTGTGTCCCCGGACCTGGGGATGCGTCACCTAACCGAGCGAAATGCGGCGTAAAACCAGCTTGATTTCGAGCAGTCGGATGAGGTGATCGGGCAGAGGGAGCGCTTGCCATGAGACCAGCAAGGCCAAGGAAGATATTTTCTATACGTTCTGCGTTTTCGTTTTCGCGGGCAAATGATCGTGGATCGTCGTCTCCTCCCTCCCCTAACTGCAGTACGACAGCAGCGAATGCGAGAGAGTTGACGAATCGGAGGGTGACGCCACAGGGGCGATGGTAATGGGAACGTCATCAGTTGTGAGGTAGCGGGTATAAGTGAAGAGGTATGAAGTTATTGAGCATGCGAGTGTCATTAGAAGATGGGTTCAGACTGACCGTTTCCACAAAAGTGCCGTGACATGAGGCGCAGTGTGGATCAGGCTCCTACGGTTGAGGGATATCAACGTTGAGTATTCCATAGCCTGGAAACATAGTAATAGAATGTATGTACCATCAATGGCCGCATCTCTGCGTTACACTGCAGGCAGAATGACGTGCGAGTCAGCCCCACGCATGGGATGATCCATGGGAATCGGGTACAGCGACGAGGACATACTTCGTGACAATACCATAACGGTGCACGTCCCTGAGGCCCTGTAGACTGTGGTGGCGACGACATTATTCAAGGCTCAACTCAGAGGCGGTCCAAGTCGTCTTGCTTTCTCTCCACTTTGGTTTCCCATCTCCCCAGCTCTCTATCCCCTTCGAGAACCAACTCATAGCTCGCAGACGGCCGAGTCACTCTGCACACCATTCTGTACATCCAGCACGGGTCTTACGACTCGCTGTCGGTGCCAGCCTGCCAGGATCCCAGCGCTTGAAAACGCCAAGCGCTTCGAGATCGACGTGGACACACACGCACCTACTACTCATATACCCCATTTCGACCACCTAGTCCTCTTACTGGTCTACTGGAAGTGAGGGTTCCCAAATCCATGCCATTTGACCCATTCTTAATCTTCAAGCCCGGAAAGCAACAACACCACCACCACATTCTGCTTTTCGGCCCACCCTCTCAACAGCCCATCCACGCCGCTCTCCTGCACACTCCGTCCGCACAGGTCGTCGTCCGTCGTGTCGATCTCTCCAAGCATCCCGAATGGACAATCCAAACCGAACTCCTCGGTGAAACACATCTCGGCCATAAAGAGCTCGAACTCTATGATCTCGTAGATACTATTGTCTCACTAGACCCAAGGGCGAGGACCAATATGCGCCACCTCTTCCATGCCATGAGGGCGCAGCGACAGTTTCTTGAGGGACCAGGTGCAGAGCCTGTTGAGGTGTGGTTGGCACAACTCACCACCAATAAGCCATCGCTGTTATATAGCTTGGAATACTCATCTAGTGTCCCTCGTGGGTATCTCGCGTAGCCTAGGTTTGGTCTGTTCGTCCATCGAGTAACTCTCGTCTTGGGAGCGCACCTTAGACGGTGTGCATCATATATGCCTCCTTGTTAGTATAACTATTCCCCATTTTGCTCCCATGATTGTCTCTGCATCCTATTTTAGCCTCTCTTCGTCTCTACGGACCCCGACCCCTTATAATTTCTCTATAACGTTCTTTATAATTCCCATACCCGCATCTCCTATACGTAGCACCACAGCATCCCATCAAAGCAATGAGCTGTTCGTCGACAGTGCCGCTGAACGAACCGGAGCCCGAACCCAATGGGACGAGTCACGAAGACCGCAATATGTACTTTCAGCCTCGTTTTGAAACACTGGAAACGAGGTGGAGCTGCGTTGGACCCAGCGCTGGCACTAAACGCCAAGCTCATGCCAGACTGGGTGTTGGACGTCATCAATAGCGTCGGTAGTGCTCCTCTTGACTCGACAAGCTGGACGGGTCAGCTTCTTGCTGCTTTGCCGTGGGCCGGGCGGACCGGAGCATCGAACCAACCGTGCCTAGATGTGGCTGCTGCTGTGCTGAACTGATCACAACTGGATCATGTCAGGTTATGACTGATATTTATGCGGCCTTTCGATTAATTTCGGGCCATGGCCACTGTAATCTGTCGGCCATTTCGCCGATACCGATTGGTGGCTCATTCCCTTAGATACCAGCACCTATTGACATGTGTTTTACCGTGTTGAAGCTCTCGCTAACTTCTGAGGCATTGATCATTGATAGATCGAGTAGCAGCAACATCGCCATTGTGGTATCTGGGATAATGAACACAATCGTACCAGCGGTAACAATGAGGTTTCTCAACGCAGAGAGTGCGAGGAAGCGAACCAGAGAAGCGACAGCTGCATAATAAACATCAAGGCGAGGCAGACAAACGTCGTTAGAACGAAGAACCAGAGACAGAGCAATAGAGAGGGAACCGAGACACAGATGAAAGGGTCGGGTCATGAAGTAGGTGAAGTGCGTATATTGCGGTGTGTGTGGGGATTGGGATGGAATGTAGTGTGGTAAATAGATGGGATGGGGGCTTGGTGGGATGAACATGAACATGAACGAGACAGCGAGACAGCAGAGAATGAATCGAATCCCTTGCGACACGCGCGTGATGGGAGGTATGAGCGGGAATCAAGAATGCCAAGATGCTTAGAGAAACGAGAATCGGAAGGAGAAGCGAAAAAGAGGAATAAAACATCCGACTGGCGCATCTGTTGCATAGAATAAATTGTCCGGTGGGCATGAAAGTCAGAAGACGCTGGAGAGCAAAGATTGATAAAGCGCATCGTGGGGATCGTCGCATGAACGGGCGACCAGGTCAGACAAAGAAGTGGGTACTGTAGCAGGGAATTCCATTAGACAACAAGCCCACGATCCACGTAGAGACACCACTCACTGAATTCGACTTGCAGAATGGACCTCCATCTCCTCCATCTTGAAGGAATTCAGCTCCTCCTTAATTCTTTGAGCCAGCGAAGGTGTAAGCCTATTCGCTGTCGAGGGTTCGCTCCTCCGATCATAAACAGACGCAGAGAACGTATCATAAATCGCCAGATTCTGCGCGAAGGAAATCTTCTTTCCCAATCCTGGCGCACTGGGGGTCTTGGCGATCGAGGCAGTTCGGTTGAGCATCGACAGTGTAGGAGCAGAGGAGTTGGCCGCAGGGTGTGTATAGGCGAAAGATGGGCCTTTGTCCGCGGCAGTGACCATATCCCTATCATTTGGGATTGTCTTGGTGCTGCTGGACGGACTGCTAGTTAGCGTTGCAGTACTACCAACCTTGGGTGCATCCACACTCTTCAACGCGTCCGGGGTGTTGAAATCAAATTCCAACGGTGGCAGAGTAAATGCAGCGTCGGGAGGAATAGCATTAGTTGATTTTTGCAGCCCGTCGATGTGGTCCGGATCGGGTGAAGGGATATGTGCCAATGGGCCAGGTTCGGTGTTGGTGGTGGTGGTGGTGTTGTACGAGTTGGCGCGGCTCCGCAGGAAATGCTCCTTGCCATTCTCGAGGTATTGCTCTTGTACGTAATCTTTGGCATCTGCGGGGAAATCAGTGATCAGTTATGCTCAGTGCAATAAAATGGGATATCCATTCACTCCGTAAAATAGGCTTGGAAGGCTGTTTGGTTCTCTCGACCTCGCGATTGATACCTATGGCCCATTGTTCGTCCTCGTCGAGCTCGTCCTCTTCAGAACGGTCCTTCGAAAAGCGCATGGTAGCGTCCTCATCTTCTTCCTCGATAGGGTCATACCCGCCCTCTCCGCTCTCCCCATCTTCACTGATACGATCGGGAGCCCACCGCCCCTCCTCACCCACGTTGCCATGTCGTGGGAGACCACCAGCACGTGAGGTGGTATCCTTCTCCCAGGCGGAGGGCACGCCACCTACACCTGCCGGACCATTCGCGGAAGCAGTGTTGGTGTTAGCAGCCTCCTGTTGCTCCTTTAGTCGACGAGCAGCAGCCTCGGCGTTACTCCTGAGGGTATGCTGCCTTGCAAGCTGAGCAGCAGGACTCAGCCCCTTCAGCGATGGGTCCTCAAACCGGTCGATCTCCGCTGTAGCCATACTAACGCTCGCCTCGACTGCCGCTCCTTTGCCTTTCTTCCTCCCAAAACTGAGGCCACTACCAGACCCGCCCTCACCCTTATCTTTATCCTTGTCCTTAAACAATTTCGTAATCCCGCTGAGACTGTTCTTCCGCGCGAGTTTGCCGATCGAGCCCAGTTTACGGATCATAACGCTCGCAGACGAGACGGTGGATGAAAGGGAGATGTTATCGGTGGAGGCATTGAATCGCCCGTTGAACAGTGACCGCGATTTTGGCTTCGTTGTGCGAATGGAGGCATCCCCTACAGCAGCAGTACTAGCAGAAGATGGACCAGCTATCGTACCAGCAATGCTCGAAGCGGAAGGCGAAGGGGTGCCATCCTGTCCAGCCGTGCTTGGCCGAGCGCCCGCTTCGTCGAGCGCATTGAGCGTCAACGCACGCTTGAACCGGCTCTTGAGGCCCCCAGATCGGGAAGCATGCACCTGCGGCGCCTGGGGCAACAACTCGCTATCATCCTTACTGAGGCGTTTGTTCGCCTTGCTAGTCCCCTCAAACGTCGTGGACTGTTGGGACAACGGACTCGGCTTCACCGTCCTCGTCGCGGCCGCGCGGTTCGCAGGGGACGGCGGTTGCAACGACTGCTGCTGAGGTTGTGGTGATGTGTTCGACCCCACGCTGGAATTCGAGTTTTGGCGAATCGACGGCGCACGATCGCTCGAGTTCGATACCGTCCGTTGGTGCAGAAATGGCGGGCCACGAGCAGTGGGCGAGCCAGTAGAAAGGGAGCGTACCCGCGTCTCGGGTGCACTTGTCGAAATGGGGGGCACACGCCCGTGCCCTCGTAGGCTCCCAGAAGGACTGCCATGGGCGGAATTACCTCCAGTCGAGTCTGTTCGTCCGCGTTGTTGCGCACCAGGGACAGAATGGTTTTGCCCGCTTCCAGTGGAGGAATTGACCGAGTTGGAGGAACTAGCTGCATCAGGACGCGCATAGGGTACTTGAGGGAAAGTGTGCATCCGCGCCCAATCATTTGATATTGGTCCTGTAGCGTCGGAGACGTTGGATCGCGGAGGGCCCCGTCGAAAACCCGGTGGGGACAACGCACCTGGTGGAGGGGGGGACGGGTAGGCTGGATGTGGGGGAGGGGTAGCAGTACCGAATGGGAATCCAGCCATGATGGGGTGCTGCTGGTGCTGGGCGAAGAATTCTGGGTGCCCGGCGGCATTTCGCATGTTAAACTGGAGTGCAGCAGCAGCTTGCTGCTGCTGAAGGGCGTGTGCTTGTTGCATGATCATGTGCTGGTATGCGAGGGCCATCTGGGCGTTTGGATCAAAGTAGGGCTGCTGCTGGGGGATTGCGAGGCCGGGGTTCTGTTGGAAAAAGGGGTTGAAGCTGGGATAAAAGGGGGCTGCGTTTGGTGAGGGTGTCCATGGTGTTGGTTGCGCCACAAACGGCTGCTGGATCTGCGGTTGCGCATGTCCCGTTTGTTGGGGTTGCGACGAGGTGGTGTCTGAGCCCGCCGATGAGATGAGACTTGGCTGGGGTGGTTGCGAATTTTGGGAACTGTTCTCGTTGTCGTTGTTTGTCCGTGAGTTCGAGGCTTGCGAGGGCGACGAGGGTGATTCCATCTGGCGGTGTTCCCAGTTTGCAGCAAGCGCAACAGCCATAGAATAATTATTACTCCGGTTCCTATCATCGTTATAAGTAATGTTCTCAGCCCGGTTGCATGCCCCCACCGACCCCCAGCCGTCGTCTCCAGCAGCACCAGTCACGACAGCAAGCGGCGTTGGTGGCCACGGCGAGCACGCTTACCGGCAGTCCCAGAGAACAGGTCGAGCGTCGTCCGTTTGTCAGTCGTCGTGACGCCCCGTTCGTCGTCGACAAGGTACCCACACACACGGCGTGGACTGGTTCAAGCTCGGTGCAGGCCGAACCACCTTTTTCAAGCTGGTTTCGTCCGCTATGAATAATTTACCAAAATATTATTATATATCCTGTACATATTGTACACCCTATCCACCACCGGCATCAGCTCTCCCCGCTTCTCAGCCGCTCGCAAAACGCTTCCCGCACACGGCGTAGAAAGCCGTAAAAGTCGCCCGTCGCGTTCATCTCCTCAACCAGTATCGGCAGCGTAGGCAACACCGGCATCGATTCGGGCACTGCATAAAATCGCGTCAGTACGCGCCCCCAGAAATAAACGAGCGGCCCAAAGCAGCAGCACGCGCCCACCAGCCAACCTGTAGCGACTCGGAGAGCAACAGGTCCTGTGGATATCCACATGCAGCGTGGTGGGACAGATCCAAGTTGAGGCTTATCTCTCGCCCGAGCTCGAGCCGCAGCGCAGCTTCTCACCTTTGTAGTCGTCTTGCGATAGGTCAACAAAGAGGGTGCACTCCCGATCCGGATCGCGGCTGTCAAGATGCATAAATCGTACGAGCAGCATGTCGCCTGTTGTCGGGACATGGACGGTCAGTAGGTGGTCGCAGCGGTGGTCGTAGCGGTGGCCATAACAAGATAGGACCACTCACTTCCTGCACCTTCAACGCTGAACCCCAGGAGCGTCTCCAACGTGAGTACCTCAGGTTCGAGCCGGGAAGCCTGCTTCTCTAGTTGCCGTCTTTCCTTTTCTTTGACTACCGACGTCTTGAGTATCAATCAGTCGCTTCTGTCCCCGTCGCCAGGAACATACCTTTCTTCAGCTGAGCCAAGTTAGCTTCTACCAGGTGTATCTGCTCGTCTCGTTCGGCGATTTTGGCCTTCTGCGCCTTGATCTGACGGTTGTGGTTGTTGTGCGCGTCGTCTGCGTCCTTCCGCTCTCTCTTCTCTTCCTCCATACCTGTGAGATGATCGTGAATTTACCAGGACACGTGTAGAAAGCGCCAGACGTACGTTTTATAAGCTGGATTTCCTGCTGCTTGCACCCCTCAATCTCCCGGGACAACTCCTGGGCCGCTTCTTGCTCACGTGCAACCGTATTCGTGTAAATCTCGCGTCGTTTGACGATCTCCTCCCGATTGGCTGCCACAAATTTCTCGACGCCTATCTTGAATACGCCGCAACGCGCCATGAGGGCCTCAGAGCCGATGTCGAGCTGCGGTTGCGCCTGGATGAGGAGGCTGAAGATGTCGAGGTTCGCATAGGGGTTTGCATCCCTCTCCGCCCTTGGAGGGCGCGTCGCTGTGCCGGTCGTCGTCGTTTGGCGGCGCGACATGGTGGAGAGGAGATTTAGGTGCCGATTCGGGGTTGGTCCTCACCACTTTATTCACCATCTCGGATTCGCTCCAGATACGCACAAGCAGACGTAGGCAACTACTAGAATGTCCACTCCGGCGCGTATGAGGGCATCGCCTGCTGAGATGGGCAGCAGCACCCCCCATACGCCGGCCCGCACTCCACTCGAAAGGCCCGGTAAAGGGTACTTGGACACCAAAGACCGCGAGACGCATACGAAGACTTCCAACCACAGCGCTGACGCTAACACGCTTCAGGATGCATGCACGGCGACCCCTAGGGGAGGGGTGACCACCGTTCGGAAGCCAAAGCTCAACTTGTGGGAAAAGCAACTCACGGACAACCCAGAGGTTAGGAGGAAGGCTACTATTGCTCAACTATGTATGCAGACTCCATCCCATCCCATCCTTCGCCCTCGATCTGACCCAAACGATAGATTTCTTCGACTACTACTTCTCCGCCCTCTCCTACCTCGCCTCACGCAAAGAACGCCGTGCAAAATTCGACGCAGACACCTCGCGCTCCCTGCCGCTCACCGGAGAGGCTTATGCAAAGGAACTCAAGTCCTATTTGGGGCGCGAACGCGTCCTCCTGCGCAAGAGGCGGACAAAGACCAAAGTGCACCAGTTCCACATCATCGCACAGATCGGCCAGGGCGGATATGGCGAGGTCTTCCTCGCCCGCAAGCGGGACAGCGGGGAAGTGTGCGCATTGAAGAAGATGCGCAAGGGAACGTTGATCAAGATGGACGAGGCACGGCATGTCCTTATTGAGAGGGATATTTTGACGGCAACCAAGAGCCCGTGGTTAGTCAGCTTGCTCTATGCCTTCCAGGATCCTGAGTTTGTATACCTTGCGATGGAGTATGTCCCTGGTGGGGATTTCCGGACGTTACTCAATAATTCGGGTGTCTTGAAGGAGGCCCATGCCCGGTTCTACATTGCGGAGATGTTTGCGGCGGTAAACGAGCTCCATCGGCTGGGGTATATTCATCGGGATCTCAAACCGGAGGTGTGTTTTGCCATAATAAATTAAAGCTCTCTGTACTCAACTCTATGACCTAGAACTTCCTTGTGGACGGCCAAGGACATGTCAAGCTTACTGATTTTGGACTCGCCACTGGCCAGTTAGACCCCAAACGCATTGAGTCCCTGCGTATCAAACTCGACCGCGTAAAGAACAACGAGATCGTCCATAGGAGTACTCTTGAGCGGCGAAGTATATTTGCTTCTATACGGGAGGCCAACCCGAGATTTGTGCGTGCACCTTTCACTGTCTTCCGCCCTACCTCTATACACACTCGCAGCCTCCATCGCAGCCCCGTTGACCCTGTATTTGCCCCCTCCCCCGGTAGGCCGATTCGATTGTTGGCTCGCCAGACTACATGGCTCCCGAGGTTCTACGCGGGAAGCCATACACGTTCTCCGTCGATTATTGGTCTCTTGGTTGCATTCTCTTCGAGTTCCTCGCCGGGTTCCCGCCTTTTTCCGGAGGGATGCCTGACGAGACGTGGACAAATCTCAAGAACTGGACACAGGTCCTCAAACGGCCGGTCTATGATAAACCCGAGGACCTGGTGTTTAATCTTAGGGATGTTAGCTGGGATATTGTTACCAAGTGAGTCTATAAGCGCCCTCTGTCCAGGCCTTCATGGTTATGAATACTAGTTTGGACTGAACATCGCGATCATGTAGGCTCATCGCACACGCAAGTGTCAGGTATAGCTCAATGGACCAAGTAACATCTCACCCCTTCTTCGAGAAGACCGATTGGACCAACCAACGCGCTGCAACGCCTCCCTTTGTACCCTCACTCGACTCAGAGATCGACACAGGGTACTACGACGATTTTACCTCGCTCGGTGATATGTCCAAGTATGCCGAAGTCAAGGAAAAGCAACAGAACGTTGCACGCGTAGCAGAGAAGGACGATGGTCCGCTTAAGAACCGTGGTGTTTGGGTCGGGTTTACATTTGGCAAGAATGCGATGACAAGAGAAGCGAGGGCTGTTCTTGCTGATGCTAGTGGTGGGGAGCGTGACGATACGAGGCTCGCGACGATTTTTTGAACGTTGGGGACATTGGGAGGCTTACAGTGCGCGTTTAGGTATACCGGGTGGCTCACCTTGTGTATAGTGTGGTTTGATGATATCTTTTGGACCAGCCTCTGACTTATGGGTCCTATATTGATAGACTGCAGTGTTGATAATAAAATTTCATATCACTTGGAGGGTAACTGTACAGTAAGGGATGAGAGTCACACCATGTTTTCATCTTGTGGCAAACGGACAAAGGCGCCTCTTTTGTCTTCCTACCCTAACGGGTTGCTCTTCTTCGAAGAGCATTCTTGTGGTAGGCTGGAAGTCTCCTATAGGGATGTTGTGCTGAAGTACATCGCACTACTCGGAAAGACTGAAGCCAACCTTCAACTCTCCTGGTTCCAATTGGCTCACATACATAACCCTCCAACCAAGCTATTGTACATTCACCACATACCTCTTTCTCCCATCCTACTCATTTGGTTCAATGGACCACCTTCCTGTAGAATTGCTTGCCGAAATATTCGGCTATGTCGCACAAGGCAATGCCATAGAACTTCGATATGCCCTTTTCGTGTGCCGATCCTGGTACCGGTTCCTTGTATCTAACAAGGCGCTTTGGAGTACTGTCAACCTCAATGGCGCCTTCTGCGCGTATTTCATACTCCGCCCCCAGCACCTGGAGGTCGACTTTGTCACAACATGTCTTTGTAGGAGTGGAGATGCATCATTAACTCTCGTCCTGGATTTTCGCGAGATTTACCACCGCATTTACGGCAGGCGTGATACGAACGGGTTCGTCCGACAAGGCTTACCGAGGCGCCTCCTGAACCTCCTTCTGGTAATTGGTAGTCAAGAGCGCCGAGCCTCTCGTTATCGACACCTACGGGTCACCTTTTGCCCCTTGCTTATCGCACCTGTCACAATCAACATGGCGCTTGCACCCTATTTGAAAGTCCTGGAGTCCATCACCATTACCAATTGTATCACCATCCAACTTGACCTCCTCATCCGTAGTATGCCAAGCCCTCGCCTCCGCGAAGTCTCGATATACGAATACGATCAACCCTCCCTGCCCCCCTTATTTGATGGTATAAACCTCACAACCGTCACACATCTTACGATGCATAGACTGGAGACCTGGAATGAAGCTGACCTCCTGCTCCTTCAATCCTTCTCCTCCATCCGTCACTTGACCTTTTCATGTGGCCTCAAACTCGTGGAGGATGGATGGGTGAAAGTTGGTACCTATGAGGGGTCCCATCCGGCTCCACTTTCGATCCCGCTGCCTCGCTTGCACACACTACGGCTTGTTGGACTCATTCCATCGGCCATCCTCCGAGCATTGAAGCTAGCATCCATCCATGACCTTCATCTGTGTGGTGACGTGCGACATCAACAATCTCTCACAAGGGTTCTGGGTTTAGCGTGGGTTAAAAGCGTAAAGAACATGTGGATAGAGGGCGCATCTTCAGAGGACCAGTCGTTGGAGGAGGATCTTCGCATTTTGGTGGTTGAGGCAGAGCAATTGGAACGACTTACAGCCCCAATGTGGATGGGCAAGAAAGGGTGTGCAAATTATATTGATGTTGTTGGGATTTCCGAGTCGAATCGGGCATGAAAGGCTTCTTGAATCCATTAGCCACGGAAATGGCTCAAGGAGGGTTCGTGGCTGAACAGAGCCAAATATCTTTGGACGTTACCAAGCGCTTCTCGAATCTAGTTGTGCTTCGTTCATCACCCTCCATACCACCATTTAATGTCGCAAGACCCACAAGTCACTGACCCGCTGCTGCCCGAATGTCATAGAGCGGATTTGCCTCGGCACGTGCGCAGGGTCGAGGCTGTGGGTCTACAAACTCAATTGATGGAGTGGTCGCGCAGTTGCCACTATGGAGATGGCAATTCATAAGACTCCGTCACGTCGTGGAACCACGCAATGTCACGCCCAGTCTCGATGTCTCCTTTGCAATATCTCCTGACTGCATTATGTCGGTGTGGTTCTAGCACCAATAATTCCTGTATATTACCTACGCAAAGCCGCGTGGAGAGCGATCATGAGACAAGAACCTGGCCTTTGACCGAAAGATTGATTCTGACATCCGGCGAGTATGTTGCCCACGTAAATAGTGCGACCCGAACCCTTTCAGAGTGGAGCTCACATGTATAACTTGGATCATCAGTCAAAGACTCGTTACAATTTGGCTGTCAGAGCTGTCACGACACCTGCTGACAACAAACACAATGCCGACAGAGATAGGATCAGATGGAATAAACCTCCTTTGATGGGAGCGGAGGTAGTATCCATATTCATGCAAAGAAACCTTGAAGAGGCTATCACACATGTGCGTGAAAGTTAATGCAAGGAAGGTGCACGGTTTGGCCAGATCGGCGCTACTACCCTCTGCACAGTTGAATTCACACCTCTCTGCATACCATATAATTGTGCCGTTGAAATGGAAAAGGGAAGACCATGGCATTTCGCCCTTTAGTACACCACATACATAGTCAATAGCAAGAGAGGCGTATTACAGATCGTCAGGGCAGACGAGAGAAATGATAATCGGAGGAATCAGATATTCAATACGGAAGACCACGGACAAACAAGGGTACTGTGAAGACTGTGGTGAGTTGCTAATATTGTTAGTGAGGGTGGAGCTTCTTGAACTTTGGCTTCGTTGGGGTCCAGATGAACGCTCCGGGAATTTTGTGTGATCCGTCCTCATCCGAGGAAGTGTCATGGTCCACCAATGGAGGTTTCAAGTGCTGGTTGTCGTCGGTTTGCGACGCCTGGAACGTGTCCGCGG
>Ga0307513_10004028_pt1 | contig 19716 bp, 19 predicted proteins | sample 15_EM_MG_FD_202174 | JGI IMG/M metagenome (GOLD analysis project Ga0307513, IMG submission 202174) | Populus trichocarpa ectomycorrhiza microbial communities from riparian zone in the Pacific Northwest, United States - 15_EM | ecosystem: Host-associated > Plants > Roots > Unclassified | place...
AAATACAATAGGACCGGCGATAGACCTGCTAGCGCTGGTGCTAAGGGAGGCTTCAAGGGACCGGTAGCTAGAAGGATAATAGTTGAAGGACAAGTTGGGCTAAGGGACTCAGGGATTGCCGTTCAACTAAGTGTATTCTTAGACTGAAGGTCTGTCGAAGTCTGCTGTCTCCTGCTAGCCAGGAGACTGGTTTAAATACAAAACCCGAGATCGATAGCCTTCCTGCAATCACGATCATTACCAGTAGCTGCGCACATACCGGAATCCTGTAATCCTGCAAGACCAAAGAAAAGAAACAAACAATGCTCAGCCTTCACCAGTGTTACTTGACCATTCCATACCCGGAATCCTAGATGTAAACTTCCAACAAAGCAAACTAAACATAGCAATACGATAGCATAGCCTATCTGACTCAGCGACAGTGGCGGAGCTGAAATCAAATCAAATAAACCAAATATACATCAACTAAACATAGGAGATCCTGCACTGCCCGCTCCAGTGTACCGTTACCGGAACATGTACACATGTTACACAAACCCAACTACTCCCACCGCTACTCTGCACTGTAGACCTACCTAGCCGCTCCATATTTAAAGTTAGTACTCATCGTTTTGCCCCTTGTCAAAAACTATTATCTTGCGACTTTGCGATCAATACTAATATTCCTTATAGCCTAAGCGCTTTAAGTTGACAAGTGCTTCACAACCAGAGCCTTCCCTCAATGATCAATTACGTGATAGTACGCAGCTTTAGAGTTCGTTACTGGGTGGATGGGGCCCCGAAAAATGTGGGCCCCAAGCCCGTTTCCCCGCCCCGGCCCACTCAACGGCCTGGGACCGGGTTTCTTTTTCAGCATTGCCGGCCCCTGTCCCCGCTCCGGCCCCAGCCCCACTGATACCCCAGACAGGTTCCTGTTAAAAATAAGTGGTATTAAAGTGGGCCCCGTCCCGGGACTGAGTGGGGCTGGACCCCAGACGGGGGTCGAGCGGGGATTTCCCAAAACATACCCCCCTTGACCCGGGTACAGGCGGGGTCTTGCAAGTGAAAACCCGGCCTGGCCCGCCCGGTAATGAACACTACGCAGCATGTTCTACGCCCCCGCTCAGTTCATGAGCAGGCACATAAGTGTGTTCGGTCTGGATCTGCACTAAAAGATAAATCAAAATTGGAATTCCAGTACTTATTTTTTCTGCCTATTTCTTTTCCAATTTGAATTTGTTTTTTCTTTTAATGAGCACGATTTTCATGCCTTGCATCCTATTTTTGTCTTTGTTCATATGTATGCTATTTATTTATCCCCAATGATGCCTATGATGACGATTGGGCCTATCACTTACAAAAGTCTGATGGAATTATAAAATTTGATTTTCAAGATCTTAGGGTTGTGGCGGTTTTGGCACAATAGTCCACAGTAGTCGATCATCCTGGAGTATACCCGAGCATCTTGGCTCATGACCGATCACTCGACTAATCTTAGTGATTCGGTTATGCGATCAACTTATATAAATGGAGTCTACAGGCAAACTAGATGCCAATTCGTTTTGCCTGACTTTACCTTGTTAGCTCCTCAACAAATTATCAAACAACAAACTATCATGAGGGCCGACTTCATAATAGGGTGACCACTCCCATCGTTTCGAGTCTATGACAACTAGTAAATACCACCAATCACTTTCAGTAAATTCATTCAACAATAAGTAGGAAGTCGAAACCTATTAGGGCTTCTACACACTGTGGATCAGCCACAAATTACCGTGATACATAAATAGACCATAGGGTATGGCTTTTCTATTCTTGTCATATTATGAGGGAAAATACCCAAGAGTGCAAGCTGTGTCTAGTGTTCGTTAAGAGGCGGGGCGCGGCACCGGGTTATCATGCACCAGGCCCCACCCTTACATGGAGCTGGGGGGGGTATCTTTCGGGTTATCACCTCCCGCCCCCGCTCGGGGCCCACCCACACTCATTCCCTGGACAGGGCCCTGTTTCTTACCACCTATTTGTAACGGGAACCCTTCTGGGGTATGAGTGGGGTGGGGGCCTGAGCCGGAACTGGTGCAGGAAATGCCGAAAAAGGCACCACGCCCTACGCCGTTGAGAGAGGTTGGCCTGGGAAACAGGCTCGAGGGCCGGCCTCTTTTGGGGCCCGTCGACCCTGTAACGAACTCTATCTGTGTCTGAGGAGTGGTAGTAAAAAGCCACAGCCTGAGGATCGCTTGGTCATAGGACATTGCTTTACACTAACAAGTCTAGACCCTCAAGTACAAATACTACGACCCTGCTGCCCCGACCGCGAGTAGAGTTCGTTACGGGGCGGACGGAGCCCCAAAAAACGCGGGCCCCCTGCCCTTTTCCCCGCCCCGTCCTACTCAACGGCCTGGGGCGGGGTGTCTTTTTCGGCATTCCCTGCCCCTGTCCCCGCTCAGGCCCCCGCCCCACACATAGCCCAGATGGGTCCCCGTTAAAAATACGTGCTAACAAACGCGGCCCCGTCCAGGGAATGAGTGCAGGTGGGCCCCGTGTAAGGGCGGGGTCTGGCGAGTGAAAACCCGCCCCGCCCCGCCCGTAACGAACAGTAACCGCGAGCTCAGCGTTCTGAACATTCCAGGGGCCCCACAGCGACGGAGGAGATAATTCCGAGAGGAATAGACGGGATACGAGGGAGCCGCACTGCTAATGGCCGTCCTGCGTAGGGCAAATTTCTTGAGGGACTGCCGGGCCCTACATACTAGTTATTTAATATTTTGAGACAAACGGAACAACAGCTCATGAGGCAGACTTCAGGGGATAGCGGGAAATTTCTGAGGACTGGGGGGGGCTGCAGACAAACTATGAGTGATGTGGTAATGCTATATAACCTACACAATAAGCGATGTGCCTGCCAGAAAACGAAGAAGGTTAAACAGATCTTCAAGTGCTCCAAGTATCAAAATAATACTGAGCCAATAATCCCGCTACCAGCCTTATTTCCCTTTTAAAATACTTTCATAAGTCTTGTACCCTAAACATAGTAATAATGATGTTGCAACAAAGCCAAAGAACTTAGGCAACCAAAGTTAAATCAAAGCATGATGCCTATGATTTTCCTGAAGAGTTACCGGGAAACTCAACTGACCATCTTAGATCCAGATATCTATACCCAATATGAGAACTTTCTGACCACGATAGTGCTAGCGCCCTCCCTAGCAAGGATACAATTACCTTGTAGATCTATGCAGGTGGTTTATCAGTTCTAATTTTGTTGGAATTTTGTCCCAGCATGCTTGATATCGTTTAACCTTATTCCTTCTTGTTAGTTCTTTCATGAAACACTCTACTACACCTTCCTTCGCCTCATTCGAAACTCTCGCTCCTTGCATCTAAATGTTTCGTTTGTATTTCAGTCAGAGAAAAATTTGTTCCTTTGTGTGAGTGGTGATAGAGTTTTCACCCACACTGGCATGGAATTACAGAAGCCGAATCCTATGATAAAGGACCCGATCATCTAGCCAGAAATGATATCCGAATTTGAACATCTATCAAGTACCCAAGCGAACTAGCCAATTCTGATCCATCTCTCCACAGATTACTTTACTCACTTTTTTCTCCCTTTACTCTCCCTGAATTTTTACAAATTTGACAAACACTTTTGGCTTTATGTTTCTTCACGCTGTTTCTTCTTTGTTTATTAGTTTAGGAATATGGCACGTGATGTGCCTAATCATAAACTATGAGCGAGATCAAATTATGAACCTGAAGTTTCTCCGCATACCAGCGAAAGAAATGTAACAGGTGAGCTTTTCTCCAACAACCCTTTTTCTAGCATGCTATTTTCTAGTGCCTAGTGATACCTATGACGATAATTAAGCTTTTACTTGCAAAATTCTGTTGGTTGAGGACCTTTTAGCTTTTTGGATTTTCGAGTTTTAAGATTTGGGCTCAGAGGCGGTTTTGGCACTACAGACCGCCGTAATATCTCGCAATAATACGAGTAGAAAAGGAAAAGAAACGGCATCTGGATTATATGGAGTAGTAAGGACAAAAAAACCAATAGCACTGAATTTTAACGAGTAAGAGGGGAGACGCGACGGGATCAACCCTCATCGAAACCTGTGGCACGGAAGCGATCTAGGCAGGGACATGGCCCTTCTTTCGAATATAAAATTCAACTTCGTCGGCAAGTAGTGCAAGGTCTAGCGGAATGGCGGTGGCTGGGTCGATTGTAGGTGGACAATCACCTGCGTAAAATTCACCGAGGGAGATAGAGGGGTTGTTTTGCGGTTCAGGAGGGGCGGGGAAGATGGGCTGCACTCACAGTTGACACGTTAGTAAAGAAACCGTGAGTATGGAGCACGCGAAAGAACTTGCATAATGATCATGTTGCGTGGGGCCTCCACCAGGGGCAAAGCGTGATATAAACAAAACAAGTCGCATCTTGTTCTGGTCATCTGGCTCATAAAACTTGACCTGCAGCACGACTCGCACTGCCCCCGCTGAACCTTCCTGCCAGAGTCTGGAATCTGCTAGGAGTCGGGTGCTAGACTCATACCAGCCGGACTCCAAAACAACAGAAGGGTATGCTGCACTTTGTTGCCTTCCTGGTCCGATACGGGGTATGAAGGTGAAATCTGCCTCCTTCACCGAGCCGACATAGTCACCGACGAAATTATTAAATTCTAGTAACATGGGTTAGCAAGACTTCTGTATTTGGCATAAAACAATTAGATTAGGAGGGGGGTCAACGAACACGGGGGCTCAACGAACAATACAATGAAAGTGCATTGGCCAACAGTGATTTTGCTTGGCATGTTCGCTGACTCCCCTCTTAGTGAAACAACATACCAGGAGCAGCCATCATCCCCATAGTGTGGTTCCAAACATCTGATAAAAGCCCCTCCATTGCGGCTTGCATCATGTTTTTAACAAACCATGACCCAATACACTCGTTCAACATTGAAGGTATTACCACTTTTAGTCTACTTTCGGGAGAAAACCAATGAATTCTATAAACATTAGTTAGTTAAAAAGAATAAAAGACAACTGGTACTGGTAAAAGATTTGGGTTACCGAAAGGAATGTTCCTCAAGGTGATTGGAGGGATAGCGTAAGTTTTCCAAGGCACATGCGAAGTCTTCAGGATCGACATTATGAAAGTGTAACATGTCGGGTTTGCCACTCTTGACCGCGTTCAGAACCCCTCTGAATATTTCCTCGGCCATGATCAAGTAATCGAATACCAAGTTTCTAGAGACAATTTGAGAGAGAGAGAGAGAGAGCTCGAATTGAGCAGTTGGTAATGTGCTAGTGTTGCCGGTGGTGGTTGGTTGTTGAGTAGGTTGCTGGTTGGGGGTTTGTTGGAAGAAGAGACTTGGTGGTGGCGCTATCTTAAAGGGTTCATTGTGCCAAGCTCGACATCTGGCCAACCTGTCCGAAGCCGGATGAGCGGTCAGCGAAGCAGCACCCTCAGCGAGGCTTGGCAAATATTTGGATGTATCATACTCGAGTGCTCGGATAGGGGTAAGGTCTCGAGGAGAGAATTTTTTGAAAAGGATGGGGCTTAGCAGAAATCAGCAGGCCGGATGATAGTTTTAGGAAGGAAATGCTGATACTCTACTATACCGTAGTCTAAACTTGACTATTTTTGCCCTGCATCTAGCCGGGGTGGGTTCTGAACAAGCTGTCGCCTTCTGCCCATTAAAGTTACCGTAAAGACTCAAATACTTAGAAGAGAAATGTGCTAGGACGTTGGAGTTGCCTCTCCTAGTAAGGCGTCCCGGTATATTCCTTTTGTTTTGTCTCAAGGGCTGAGTTTGCGGTGTTTTCCCCTCGCTAGGGAAATTCTAACATCCTAGCACATTTCTCTTCTATTTGAGTTTTTACGGTATTTCACTTCACCTACCCTTAACCCTTAACCCCCAGTACCGATGTCGCCCAAATTAGTCCTTGGTCGCGTTATCTAACATCTTGCAGACTCTCACCAGAAATAATTCACATGATCTATAACTAGTTCCTTGTCGACTTGTGCACTACCGGTGTGGGGTAAAATTTAGGTTTTGTACTAGGGTAGACTGGTAGGGTGGATGGCCTATTTGGGTAGCGGCCAAATTCATGTAATAGTCGGTCTTGGCACAGAGGTGCTTTACATACAAATATCTCCTTCCTGTATTCTAGTCTAACAACCAAAAACCACACGGTGATCAACCAGTCAGTTCACAACGTTTCCTTTCCTTCTCAATTGGTTCAAGTGCTTCAGTCTTTGTCTTACCCTTGTGAAAGCCTTTGGGCAGTTTACCTTCAGAGTTACTTTCCACAGGTTTATTGATTGATTTACTGAGAGGTTACGCCGCAGGCGACAGGAGGGGAATACGGCATGCGCAACACACCATCCAAATAAGGGAAGGCTTTGAGATACTCCCACACCGGTAGTACTAGTATTCAACCGATCCCTTCGTTTGTATTGGTAGAGCCACGGTGGAGGCCGCCTTCTAAATAAAAGGATAATAACACTACCTATTCAAGTAAATTCTCCGCAGATCCTTCAGGTCAGAAAAGGTTATTGGCCACCATCAGAAGTCCTCTGCCATACCCACCAGGCCAAGTATTCCGGGTAATTGTTTAGGTATGCAATAAAAAACTGAGGCAGAAAACCCAAGGCCATCCTCCCTCCAGGCCAAAAAAAAAAAACTGGAGTATGATACCCGGAAACAGCGACTGGCCAATATAGTTATGGCAAAACGTCTATGCATGTCTCAGCGCCCATACAAAATCGACCCCACGGTTTCCGGGTACCTCCGGCCTGGACAAGTAGTCGAGTAGAACCCCATCCATCGTGGATGGGGAGCTTGGCGCGCTTGCAGCGGGGGTACCCACCGTTATATAGTATGATAAGATTGTAGTTGTACCTAGTTGGCGGGGACCCTGCACTACCCTAATTCCACACTGTCCCGGGCAATTATTCTAGGTGGCTCGAGCAATTCGGGGGCCAGGGGACGGACATGATATTGCTTGGAGATTCCATGGGGGGGATTCGGCGGCGGAGGTGGTGTTGTTGAGGGATGAGGGGGGGGGTTAGACATAGGATTTTGGGCCTCATCAGGTTTGATTCACTGGTTTTGGGGATGCAACCTGGAGTGATATCCACTAGGTTGGGGAGCCTGTTCAGATCGGAAGGGGAGAGCCCTTCCGCGGAGGGTGGGTTGAGTGAGGGTGAGGGGGTGTGCTCGGGAGTAAATTAGGGAACGGCTTCAGTGTCAGCCGCACATTCTGGGAGTACCGTGGATTTTTTTATGAGATGGAGATAGAGGAAAAATGGAGCGTGGTAGATGAAAAAAAAGGGCGAAGAACCTGAGGAGGAAACGAGTATATTCTTTTATCGCATGCGTTTCTTTCTTACTTTCTATCTACACCGGTACTGAGGGTTTATATAGACAATACATGAGGGCTTCCAATCTTCTCCACTCCCGGAGAACCTTCCAGACTTTAGCAGACACCGGGGAGTTTCGGTCTCCCTTCCGCTAAGTACTCCGATTCATCCTTCGGATTAACCTCCGATGGCCTCCGGCCTTATATGCGAATCCATACATATTCGTTCCTCCTCTTGATTGAAAACAACTGACAAATGAGACTAATAATAACAGACTAACAAGATAGGGAAGGAACGCAGGAAACCTCTCCGTATGCGGAGAAATTGCCGGTGATTCTTTCAACAGTGGATGGGTTTTTAGATAGGGGACCCGAATGGGATTTCACGGTTATTTAAAGTAAGCAGAATATGTGCTTGTGGCGATATCGCCACGGGAGGTGGAGGTACCAGTCTGGGTACCACAGCGAACTTGGGATTCAGGACTAAAGTTTGTAAATAAGCACCACCGTCATCATGCCGCTGCGGCGGGGGACGATGGTACTTGGTGTGGCCGTGCACATTCTACTGGGCTAGCATCGAAATAGCGCGCAGTTCGTGGAGGCTTGATAATAATAATAATTATACTCGCCTACCTTCCTCCTTGCCCTCAACCTCCCCCTGCCACGCCTCATCCCAACGCATGCACACCAGGCCATGAACCTCTGAGAAATGAACAAGGGCACCGGCGGCGTCGCCAGCCCCTTCACCTCGATCTCAGGATTCGGCCTGGATGCCACGCGCTTCTACCTCCCTCACCAAGGGGCGCTTCTCCGACGACGGCGACGACAGCATGCGCACGGTATTTACTAGCTGCAAGAAAGGCAATGTGAACCGCTTAGGAACCTCGCCAGCGCGGGTTGAAGTTCTACCTAGAAAGAGCGGTCAAGCACTGCATCGAAGCAATTCCCCCTTACCACCCCCCCCAAGCAGTAACTAATTCATTCTAGGCAAAAATAATACCTCCACCACGCACCACCCCCGGGGCTATCCTAGATCCTGCACAGCAGGACTTACAAGTCTGCCTCTCTACCGAAGCAGTATACATCGCTGGAGCACTGCTGTAGCAGCTCATGCCGGAGAAGATGAAGGAACTACAGGATGCCTGGGGCATGGGCGTGGATAAGCGCGGTTTTGAGCACGCGAGTGAGCAGGGATAGGCAGTATGGGGGGTATGATAGCTGTAAAGAAGGAAGGGGACAGGGTGGAGGATGGTGGGGTAGAGAGAATAAGAGGGGGGTCATGTTTCCGATGCCTAATGAAGGGTTCGGTCATTAGATTGTTAGGGAATAGAGCTAGTGTGAGGCTCCGGTTCGAGTGATTGGTTGTGATGGCATGTCAGGGGTTTGTAACTTTACGCTGAGAGGTCTAAACAGAGTGTGGGCAAAACAACATGTCATACTTGTATCAGGCTCACAAAGGTAACTTTCGAAGAGGGAAGATGAAGAAGTATTACCAAACACTACCTACAAAACTTCTCTGATTATGCAAAAATCAGCTCAATCTAGAATACAGTCAGGGTATCTGTTGTTTTTTCCTCATAATACGTTTCATATGTATATTTCTACTGATAATATCGTATATTTCTCTACTTGGTATACATTCCCAGTTTCACCTGTACATGGCGGACATTACTACAGCTAAGACATAATTGCGTATATTTCATTAATATTTCATGATAACAATTAGAGGTTTTCTTATGTATTTCCTTATCTGGTGTTTGGGATATTATGGTTGTTTATGCATTACTTTATGAATCTTTCTTGATAATATCATGCATGATTATCCCTAATTATTCCCTCATACCCCTTTGGATTTACACACATAATATTGGGATTTTCTTGGCAGGTTTACAGGGTCAAAGATGGTTTGCACTTATGTTTCTCACCATGTTGTTCCATATTTTTCTTTGTCATATGGAGTGCGCGCTTCCTGTATAAATACTGAGGTTACCGCCCATGTTGCTTAGAAGAATAAGAATCTGAATACCTACCAATCTGCTCTCCTACCACACAACTCCTCCTCACTTAGTATGCAACCCAACCCCCTCGCACTTGCGTATTATTATTTACATAGCAGTATAGATTGTGCACTGTAGCCATATTTTGAACAGTATCTACGCTACTAGGCACAAAAATAAGGTGAATAATTGGATAAAAATGGCCAAGCTGCCAACTATCAAATAGCTCTCCTAATTCTGCGCATTATAAGTGCCTCTTGTTCCCCCCTGTGACTCCATTTCAATTCCCAACACTTCCGCAACCTCTTGCACCAGCCCCCCCACTCCTTCCGCCCCTTGGCGGATTTGGATTCCCCGGTAGGGCAACAGTGCTATAGTCATCAGGGAAGGACTCAGGCCTTTGCCAGATCACTTGGGGAGCCACCATAGAACGGAAGATTTGCTGTCCTGCCACCGCTGCCACCGCCTCAATGGGGCGAGTATCTCTTGAGAGGACTGTTTTTTGTTTTTTTTGAGGTCCCGGTAGAGGACAGTAATTCTAATTGTTCAATCCAATTCCTTCATGACCGAACCCGCTCCCTCCACCATGGGGTGGGTTTGCCCTCTCAGAGCAAAAGCGGCCACCCCCGGTGGCAGGTGTGCCACAGCCGCCCATGTGTTGGGGTGGCGTGGGGGAGTGGGTGTGTCTATCTAGAGTAGCGGTCGTAGGGGGAACCTTGGATAATTCAATGGCTTTAGATTCCTGGATTTTTTTTCCAACAATTATAGGGTTGCTAGGTAACATACTGTGGATCCAATCGTAAGTTACCGAGCGACGCAAAACCTTTATTGATACGAACAATGATAATAGACAAAAGATATCAGAGAACAACAAAGAGTCAAGAGATAGTATGCAAGAACGAATGACTTCGACAGGACAAGTGATGACCGTAGGACCGTGAGAGAAAGGTGCGATGCCTGAGATGAACAACAAACGAAAAAGGGGAAGAACAGGCTGCCTTATATGCACATCAACAGAAAACTTGCTACCCCGAGGCATTCTTCCTCCGCATGCCGGATCGCTCTCCCACCTTCCATCTCTAGGTCTTCCTTCCGTTTCCCTTTGCCGGAACACTTCAGAGGTAAGAGCTCCATGGCCGCGGGTAGAGTGATGCCATCTGCCTCAGATCCAGTTTATCGCTAAGGGTAAGGTAGATATTCAGCTATCAACTGTGTTTATGTTTCATTGTCAGTGGATCTGTATTTGATGTTGTCGCATCAGGCATGCAGGGTACCATTGGATGGTAAGAAGCTAACAGTGGCGGAACGCTGTGGAATAAATCGTCTGTTTACAAATATCGTAGTTGGGTTTTGCCTTATGCAGGAACGGAAAGTATGTTTGTGGTGAGCAGCCTAAAATCATCAATCTCTAACATTTTTGCGATTGGTAAGGTTTACTACACCCGAGGCCGGAAGGGCCATTCCTCCGAATTGGGACCTGGTGTCACTGAGCCTTGGGCCTCTCATAAAAGTGTGATGGGAAGCTAAATTCGATCGGGTTTGTCTTGTAGTCATGGTCAGGAAGACGACACTGGCTCTGGTGGCGATTGGAACTTTGCCGGCATCCTGAATGTAGATGACTCGATCACCCAAGTTGAACCCCCGATTGTGTAATCTGTGCCCGTGTTCCCAACGGGCCAGGCCGGCCAGGCTTCGGTCAAGCCGGGCCCGGCCTGTCGAAATTCTCTCGCATCTAGCCCGGCCCGAGCCTGCAGGCCTGGCCCGCCTATAGGCCATATAGCCTTTTTCCCGGCTGCCTTATAGTCCGGCCTGGCCTATATAGCCTAGGTCGGCCTATACGGCTTCGGCCGACCCACTCATAGTGAGCAGCGGCTCTGTGTCAACCGCAAAATTCACGGTAAATGTTTCCCAATTACGGAATACGATTAAAAATAAATTACCGGTTTCGCTTAATAGCATAAAAAACACAAAAAAATACTAGCGGTAGTGAATTCATTAGTTGAATTACCTGTAGAAAAAGAGTTGCTGTTGGTGGATCAACTGTGTGGACAGTGACTATTTCGAAGGCATCAATAAGAGAGGTGGACTGTAAATAGTTTACAAAATACGGGGAATGATGGTATGATAGGGTTGTGCTCGTGACCCTGGAGGTAAATTTCTAAGGCTTTGTTGTGTTGGTTGAGTATCACTCGTTTTGGGATTAATTAAGAAGTATTATAATAGCCGAAGGTAAAGGAGGAAAAAGAATTACAGGCGATAAACTCGGAAGAGGGGGTGGGGGGGTGGGGGGGTAGAATACCCTTAACCCAATCTGTTCTCAACGCTAATCTCCGGGCCTGTAGGCGCCTATCAGGCCTGATAGGCTTTCGTAGGCCGATCGAATTCGGCCTATATGGGCCTAGGCTGTCTTCCGGCGCGGCCTGCCTTAGCCCGGCCTACGGCCTATACGCCGGCCTACCATCGGCCTGGCCCGTTGGGAACACTGATCTGTGCTCCGCATCGCTAGGCTTTAAAGATGCTTTGCGGGGGAAGCCCTGGTACTCCTAGGCTTCGAGTGTTCATATCTTCGCAATTATTGGTCGGCCGCTGCTTCAATCTCTCTCCGACAGCGCTGCCGTCAAGCTGCTGAGCCTCTAATGGCCCTTCTCGAGGATCCCGCTCTGGATATTCTTGGACCGAAACCTGGATGTCATTCCCCTTGGCTCTGCTCTCGGATGGGTCGTGAAAGTCTGTGTTTGTATAAAAATCTCCTTTTTTGTTTCTCTGAATCTCCTTGAACAACTGGGGGAACTTGGTGATATACCCTTTGTCAATGTCGATCGCCTTTTGTGAAAACTCCCATTGGCTATCTCCGGTGCGAGAGTAACGTTACCCCGAGAGTTTGAGTTTCTTAGCCTTGAATTTCCGGTTTAGCGGTGTAAACTTGATGTCGTCATGCTAGGAACTAGGTGATTAAGTTTAAGCAGACGGGAAAGGGCATATAGCGGTGTGCCGGCTTTTGTAAAAATATCTTTACCAAGATTCGGCTCCGTCCTTTTCTACACACAGTTAGCATCGATCTCAGACACCCGCCCGATGCATAACTACCCACCATAGTGGGTGGTGCACCGAAGGGCCGGATATCCACCACGCAAACCATTGGGCAAACTCATGGTGGGGGGCGATGTCGGGAAGTGGTCTACACAGTGAATGTAGAAACAAGAACCAACATTTGTCGTCACTTTGAGTAAACAAAACAAGTGTAATGATCCCTTTTACCATGATTATGGGTCTATTTGATCTTGGTAGTAGCAATAGGCTCATTTATGATACAAGTACGCTTGAGTGTTCATGGCATTTCATCTTGGTCTGTACTGAAACGATAACTGCCGTCCGGGCAGATACTATCTCCCCAAGGGTGATACGAACCTAAGAGTAAACTGAAGAACAAACCGACGGAGGAAAACACGGAAATGATATCACGATCTAGAAACCAAACAGTACCAAGGTGGGCAATTGCCGCTCACACACTGAGTAGTGCTAAAGAAACTAAAGACAATGAAAAAAACCAGTGGAGAAAAGAAAAATCTCTATCGACCAAACACAAGGTCCGCGTTTTCCCTTTTCGTCGTTGTTCCCTTGTCCGTTCCCCCTTGTGTTCCTGTGACCGTTGCCTCCTCCACTTCCACCAAACCCTACGATCCTTGCCCTCTGTTACTAATCCCTGCCCCCTTGCTCCACCCGTCTAACACCTAGCTATGTAAACTTTGGGCTATGAACGTAAAATACAGGAAACACTTTCGTAATACCGGTAGGCTTACTTCGAACCCCACAGTACTGAAGAGTACTCCCCAGTGTATCTGTGTTCCCGACATCACCCCGATACGAGTTTAAGCTTTCTGGAAACCCCAACACAATGCTCGGTTCCAAAGGCCGATGCCAACCGCTTGCCCATCCACAGAGTGTTAATCTCCCTAAATATCCCGCCGTTGTTGCTACTCTGCGGGGACGACAACGCCACCGCAATAATATTCATTGATACTCCTTTCTGTAATATTGATAGTTCCCATCTTTACATTTCTATGAAGAACTGCTACAGGATTTTCTGCGCCGAAAAATTCCCGATCAAGGGTAATGCCTTCGATATTGCACGAATGTGGAAACTCATGGGTTACCGTAAAAACCGAAATAATTGAGATTGGCGCTAGGACGTTGGAGTTGCCTCTCCTAGTAAGGTCTGTTGTCTCAGCCGAGGGCTGAAGGATCTTTCTCGCTGTGTTTTCTCCCCCTAATCTAAAGGAGGAAATTCTGGACGTCCTAGCGCCAGTCTCAATTATTTCGGTTTTTACGGTACCAAAAACATGATGGCTGCTGGGATGCAAGGGCTCGTCCCGCCGGTTTGGTTACACACAATGGGCGCGCCTGCCTCCCCAGGCATGTTGTTAATTCCCCCCAGTTCAAATGCTGAAGCTGGGCTGACCTTGCCCACTAGAATATGATAACTCTGTGGGGAAGTATGCAGGCTGCTCAAGGCGACCGGATTATGCGTTCGTGCCGCGTTGTACTCCCAATAGGCCGGGAGATGCCAGGTTCCCTTCAGTTGTTCTGGAGGCGGGATGGACTGAGTCAAGTGAGAGGCTTCTTGCCGATGCTAGACATTGGCCAGTAGGTTCTGGGAAAGAAGTGCGCGTCGTGCTACTTCTGAAGGTTTATCCTGCCGCTGAGGGTGACGCTCTCCCTGCTGTCTTCAGTGTTCCCAAGCGCCCAGTCCGTCCGTCTTTAGGTCCGGACGGGTATCTTAGCGTCCGTCCACAAGACAGCCCGGGACGGACTGGCGGGGACTGCGGGTGTCTCAGGTGGCGCAATTTTCCGGGCAACTCCGGATGACGGGCGGGCCCTGTAGGTGACTGGTCTTATTAATCACCGGCGCTCCTTCTCATTTGCTCACCGACCGTGACCCCCACACTATCGCCATTCATTTCATAGGACGGAAGATGCTAGAAGACTTTCAGCCGACTCACCGGTGAGTTTGGAACTCGGAGAACATTGCGAGATGAGGGGTAGGACACGTAGCAAAGCAGGGAAGTAAAGCGGGGCATGAGGGGAAAGCGGAGTACCAAGAAGAAAGCAGGTGGCGTGAGAAGATGGAAAAGTGGTCTGATATTTGGGCATCAGTAGTTATTGTTTTTTGTACTTAAGAGTTTCGTTCGCCCTCGAGTGTTGAAGTACAAGTCACAGAATATAGTCTATCATTTTTCTATACACTCACTCGTCTCTTTGAAACCAGCCTTCTCACATACGATCGGTATATATATCACAAAAATAAGAGGTTATGAACCCGGCCAGCGCTGCCTAACCAGGACCGATCACCGAAAGAATATTCACGAAGAATAGAGGTACAATACACCAAGATTTACCATGTCGACTGAAGAAAATGATACAGGTGGCAGCAGTAGCAGTATGAGTGAGAGTAAGCATTCGAGTACTACTTGACTAACCCAGTCAATCGAGAAGCTGGATGGCTCAATGGCAACAGGCCAGAGCAACAACAATGCATGGCGATTCAGAATCATTCGGATTCTCAAGGCGAAAGACCTTCTACCTGCGATCGAGGATACCACAGTCAGCTCGGCAAAGGACGATCAGGCCTTCAGGATTATTACACTAAACATCAAGGATTCTCAAATACCTCACATTCAGAATGCAACGACAGGACGGCAGGCATGGGCAGCCCTTAAGGAAGTCCATCGCGGGATTGGTACCAAGGGATAGAGTTCGTTACTGGGCGGACGGGGCCCCAAAAAACGCGGGCCCCTGGCCCTTTTCCCCGCCCCGCCACTCAACGGCCTGTGGCAGAGTGTCTTTTTTGGCATTCCCTGCCCCTGTCCCCGCTCAGGCCCCCGCCCCACCCATACCCCAGACGGGTCCCCGTTAACAATAGGTGGTAACAAATGGGGCCCCGTCCAGGAAATGAGTGCGGGTGGGCCCCTGACGGGGGCAAGGCGGGGATTACCCGAAACATACCCCCCCGGCCCCGTGTAAGGGCAGGGTCTGGCGAGTGAAAATCCGCCCCGCCCCGCCCCGTAACGAACACTACCAATGGACGCATAGTCTTGATGCAGCGTCTCTGGGCCTTAAAAATGTCAGAAGGACAGGACATGGCCCAACATCTAAATCAATTCCGAGAATGAGCAAACCAGTTACGGGGACTAACAAGTGAAGGAAAGGATGTTGACGAGAGTGAACTTCTCACCATCCTAACCCTAAGGCTTCCCGAGTCCTATGAGCCACTGGTTATGGCCCTACAGTCGCGTACGGATCTAATTACTTTTGATATGATGGCTGGCCGCCTGCTCCACGAGTCAGCACGAAGACACATTGGCCAAGTGAGCAACAAGGGGCATGAGAACAATACCAATCAGGGCAGTCAAACCGCATTCGCAGCGAACCGGCCACCATTCCCAACCACAACCCATCCGGGCAGAGCTGGATTCCACAGCTACGGTAGAGGCAGAGGCAGAGGAGGCTTCCGTGGAGGGTTTAGAGGTTTTTTACGCGGGAAACTCAGGAGGTTCAAGGCCCCGGGGATATATGGCGTCGACTACAATACGAGGGCAATCTGTGACGAAATGCCACGATTGTGGCAAAGAAGGTCACTGGAACAAGGACTGTTATAAACGAAAGGCAAACGAGGGAGGTAACCGAAATGCTAGAGGATCGAGGGAATTTACCTTTGTAGCGGAGAATACAGGACCGGCACCCAGCATGGGGTGGATCATCGACTCAGGTGCTAGTCAGCACCTATGCGGAAATAGAAACACTTTTTCAACCTATACCAACATCAGCAAAGTCCAAGAGATCACCATTGCGGATGGGACAAAGATCAAGGCCAATGGAGTCGGGACAATTGAGATAGTTAGTCAAGAAAGTAGCATTACATTAAAGAATGTGTGGCATGTTCCCGACATCGGTGGAAACCTGTTGTCTGTATCACGAATGGTCGACCCAGGTTATACGGTGGAGTTTGGACAAAGTTCATGCAATGTACGCAAGTCAGGTGTTCGAGGACTTTAGGGACGAAGGATCGGAAGTCTATACTATCTTAATAACGGCTCAGCTATTCGAGATACAAAGCAACGAGTGGAGGCGAACCTAGGCCTTATGACGAATCAATCGCCGAATGCAACATTAGAGGTTTGGCATAAGCGACTGTGCCATCGAACACTGGATGAGGCATCCGTAAAATACATCAGCTCCAATGTTCAGAACATGGTCGTTACCGATATTGCGGAACCGAGCACAACTATATGTGACATATGTGCTATAGGTCGTCAGCACAAGGAGGCAGGAACCAAAGCACGAGAGAAAGCAACAGAAATATTAGCTGTCGTGCATTCTGACCTCTGTGGTCCTATGCAAACCGTTGGGCTAAATGGGGAAAGATATTTCGTAACCTTTATCGATGAGACGTGCGGTCGGGTTAGCATTACACTTTTGCGGTCGAAAGATGGTACACTTACAGCATTCAAAGATTATCGAGCCAGAGCAGAGAAGAAGAGTGGTCGGGAAATTAGAGCCTTACGCACCGATGGCGGCGGAGAGTATCGTAACCGCGAATTCGAGAAGTTTCTAATAGAAGCTGGTATTCAACACCTTGTTAGCCCACCTTATACGCCATCACAAAATGGACTCGCAGAACGTATGAATAGAACAATAATCGAATATGCAAGATGCATTCTGGAAGATTCACACCTAGGAAAGGAGTTTTGGGGATATGCCGTACTCACAGCAGCACACAGCCACAACCGTCTCCCTTCTCGCAGTCACAGCAATATATCCCCACTCGAGCACTGGACCGGTAAGCAACCCGAGATTGGTCATCTGCGCGTATTTGGGGCTACGGCATGTGTTCATGTACCAGGCGAAAAAAGCAGAAGCTACATCCGAAATCAGTAAGGTGTTTGTTAGTTGGCTATGAAGAAGATGCAGGGACTCGGGTATACCGGCTATATAACCCTCCAACTAGCAAGATACTCGTGTCCCAAGATGTAATTATCGACGAATCGTCCGTTATTCGCAATTCTGGCGAATGCAGCTCAATCACCAAAATTGAATGGGAGAAGGAGGGCGCTCCACATGAACCGAAAGAAGGGGAAACAAACTACGAGCATTTCCAGCCTTCGGATAGTATTATTCCACCTGCAGGCGTAGCAGATAATGCCACTGAAATGCAAGATTCAATTACCCTACGACCTCGTTCAACCGGAACACATATCACAGGTAGAGAAAACATCTCCTCCGCCGGCACAGGTGACCAAAGCGATTCACAGCCACGACGCTCGCAAAGAATGCGGAAGGCAGGTGCGCTGTTTGCCTCACAAACGCACTACCCACTACTGGCCGGCCAAGAACAACATGAACCGCTAACATTAACAGACGCACTAAGCTGCAATTAACGAGAAAAATGGAGAGCCCCATGGGAATCAGAACTTACCTCTTTGGCTCAAAATAACACCTGGGTAATAGAGCCACTACCCGAGGACAGAAGCGCAATTGGCTGTCTGTGGCTGTTTAAGAAAAAGGAGGACGGAAGATATAAAGCCCCACTAGTGGCTAAAGGATACAGTCAGCAACACGGAATCGACTACGAAGAAACGTTTGCCCCAGTGGCAAAGTTTACCACAATGCGAGTACTTCTCGCCTTGAGTTGCGAAAATGACTGGGAAGTAGAAGGCATGGACGTCAAGACGGCCTTTCTAAATGGAGAACTCGAGGAGCAATTATACATGGAGAACCCGGAGGGGGTAACGATTCCGGCCAACAAGAACCACAGTCACTACAATCGTCCGCTCCCTTGTCGATTAATTAAATCGACCTATGGATTAAAACAGTCACCCCGGGCGTGGTATGGAAGAATCCTCGGTTTCTTTCTCATACATACTTTTACCCGAAGCGACTTCAATCACAGTCTGTTTATTAACTACGAGAAGCAAGTAATCCTCCTGCTCTATGTGGACGACCTGGTTGTAGCTGCCCCAACTGCCAATCAAATCAGCTGGATCCGCAACAAGTTACACGACGAGTTTGATATGACGGACTTAGGCCCTGTACAAACCTTCCTCGGGCTAGAAATACTGCGAAACCGAAGAGAACGCACACTACACGTGTCGCAGAGCAAGTATATTCAGAGGATCTTGAACATACACAAAATGGACCTCTGCAACCCCTCTCTGACCCCGGCCGACGCACATGTCCGCTTGAAAAAATGCGGTACCGGGTTTGAGGCAACCCCATACGAGCGCAGAAGATACCAATCTGCGGTTGGTTCTTTGATGTACGCAATGTTGGGATACAGGCCAGATATCGCGTACGCTGTGTCGTAGGTCAGTCAATATAGCAGTAATCCGGACTCTACTCACTGGAGGGCTGTCAAGCGGATCTTTCGGTATCTTGCCGGCACGCCAAACCGCGGTTTATGTTATGGCATACAGGGACAGGGCTCCGGATACATGGATGCAGACTTGGGCTCCGGAGATCACCGGAAGTCAATCGGAGGCTACGCATTTGTTTTAAATGGTGCAGCTATTGGATGGAATAGCAAGAAGCAAAGTACCGTAGCTTTATCATCGACGGAAGCCGAATATATGGGTTTAACTCAAGCGGTGAAAGAATCCATCTGGCTGCAAGGAATACTTGGAGATCTGGGGGCAAGGCGCCACTTGGACGAGATGAGGCATATCAAGGTAGACAACCAAGGAGAAATCGCCTTGGCCAGGAATGCGGAATTTCGCGCACGTACGAAACATATCGACATCCAATATCATTTTCTCAGGAAACACGTTGAAAACCAAACAATCAGACTCTCCTACTGCCCAACCAATGATATGACTGCGGACCTATTTACAAAAGCCCTTCCACATCCCTCCTTCGTTAAAAACACCCTTGGCTTGGGACTCATCGACCATTCAGCTTTACTTCTCCAGGACTCTGGTAGCGAGGATAGGGTCTCTACATACATGGCTAGCTTAACCCTCGAAGATCGATGTGCAGGGAGCACCGGTGAGGGGTGGTCTTATTAATCACCGGCGCTCCTTCTCATTTCCTCACCGACCGTGACCCCCACACTATCGCCATTCATTTCATAGGACGGAAGATGCTAGAAGACTTTCAGCCGACTCACCGGTGAGTTTGGAACTCGGAGAACATTGCGAGATGAGGGGTAGGACACGTAGCAAAGCAGGGAAGTAAAGCGGGGCATGAGGGGAAAGCGGGGTACCAAGAAGAAAGCAGGTGGCGTGAGAAGATGGAAAAGTGGTCTGATATTTGGGCATCAGTAGTTATTGTTTTTTGTACTTAAGAGTTTCGTTCGCCCTCGAGTGTTGAAGTACAAGTCACAGAA
>Ga0307513_10004029_pt1 | contig 19716 bp, 20 predicted proteins | sample 15_EM_MG_FD_202174 | JGI IMG/M metagenome (GOLD analysis project Ga0307513, IMG submission 202174) | Populus trichocarpa ectomycorrhiza microbial communities from riparian zone in the Pacific Northwest, United States - 15_EM | ecosystem: Host-associated > Plants > Roots > Unclassified | place...
AAGCCATGCAGTATGCGATATGCAAAAAGTAGTCAATTTAGATAGGAACGAAGTCCGTCGACACCTAAACCTATGCATTATCCGATTTATGCATTATAGTATATGCATTATAGAATTTTCAACTGTAACAGTCGGGCGATCACGATAAGCGCGCTTCAAGCACTGAGCCTGATGAAGCTTCCACTCTCACGGATCGAACCAACCCACAATCTAGCAGTACGTATTTTAGTTAGGATGTGGCACTGACCCTTTGTTCAATCACTATGCTATAATTGAATTTTTTTTTAATGTCGCACAACAGCGGGTCATATTCGAGTGCTTTGCGAGAGAGGTCTCAGTGGAGCACTTGCGCATCTTTTCTATGTCAACGGCGAGCCCCAAGGCCATTCGCCCGGTAGGAGTGTCCCAAAAGGGACTGAGCTTGAGTTGGGGCCGCTGCGCGTCATGTGCAGAAAGAGGATGCAGAGAGTGAGACGAGCAAGTTCATAACAATCCGGGACATGAGATGAATATCATAGCCTCGATTTACGTGATATAAACATTACTACTCCTGTGTTGTCATCATTCCCTAGTCACATTTCAACACAACGTCTGCAATTTCTCTTCGGCCATGCGACGCTCTCGTACATGTTCCAACTCGCGAGTATGCCAATTGGAACGTTGTGTATGAAGCGGTCTAATTTATTGTCTATTGAATAACTAGAATCGCGGTCGAGGGAAGGCTCTACATCAAGATCGCTATCACGTTTGCGGACTAAACGAACCAATGATGTCATGTAAATGGTAGGATTCAATTTATGAAAGCTTGGTCGCAGTGAGATGGAAGGAGAGGAACTGAAATGCCCTAAATTGATGTTGTAAGGCCAAATGTCGCCAAGAGCCGTGGTGAACTCCTTTCGAGAGCTTGTCAATTATTGCCCGCATCTACATAATGGGCACTAGTCCGTCCATGGGTTCCACTGTCTGCAGTCTTGCAACTGGCTGAATTTCGGACAACAGTCGTGCAGAAAGCAGAGCGCTCAGTAGATTTCCTAAATTTCTACAATCAAGAGCAGTCTTAATCATGGGCAGATGGACTGGCGATGACTTGGGTGTACCTGACGGCAAAGCGCTGGATATCGGAGTCTGGAGAATGACACATTCCAAAAATGGCCTAGCTCCCGGCAAGTGAACTGTCTCTGTAGGCGGGAGGAACACAATCTGACTAGGAATGCATGCGCTCAGACTGGTCGACCTGCCTCCAACGGCTCGCCATTTGAATATGGCCGAGCTTCCATTTCAATTTGCGGGCGCTTGTTTTTTTGTTTCCTCATCTGTTCCTCATCTGTTTTGCGTCTGCCATACGGTTTGTACTACCCTACCCAGACAGTGTGCTCGAATCGTCGATCAGAAGACCGGAGTTCCGTACAATATCTTTGTCCTTGTATGCACTACTCCTGATCGATGGGAAGCAGATTGGCCTCTTCTCCAGCTCCGTGCAATTGCTGACGTACTGTACGGCTATTCCCGTGCATCAAAAGGGACAATCTCGAATCGATTTTGGCGCCAGAGGATAGCATTAGCTCTCCGGAGTTTTCAAGCTCCGGACCGACTCCGAAATTTATACTCAGCGCTCACTTGTCCGCCAGTCTCCGCGCTGATCAAGTCGAGTCAATCTTTCACCCTTCTCAAACTGTATGACACAATAAAAAGTATTGCCCAAACCGTCAGATATGGAACAGTTCATTGGACTTCGTCGTGTCCGTTGGGGCCGAAGATCAGCTCGCAAGACCAGGGATGTGCAGGATCGACTGGGAATGAGGGCTATCTCTGTTTTATGCCTGCACGGTGGTATATAATGTGTCCACTTGCTTCCTCTACATCCCCAGCACCGAGGACCTCATCCATAACTTCCAGCACGCCTTAATCTTACAGTCGACTTATATGTCAGCACAAAAAATGACCACCAAAACCCAAGTAATCAACAAATATTGCCAGGGCAATAGATCAAAGGGCAGGATACCTCACCAGCAGGAATCGGAAATGTACGAATGCGACGAGCACACAGATGCCATTCCAAAATGGGGATGCAGGCTCTTCATCGACGGCATCCTGAGGGGCCACGCCGTGAACTGTGGCACCAAGCAGCTAGCTAAGGAGGTGGCGTGCGAGCAGGCTGTAGAAGCGTTGGGGATTAACGAGGATGACTGATACCACTTTCCAGCACCCGTCCCCCAACATTAAAATACTCTCCTGTTAGACACTAGCTGCGGGTGGCTGGACTGGAGTAACAAAGAGGCGCTCATAGTTGATGAGTATCCAAACGGCTATTTGCTGTGCATTCTCATCACTAGACCGAGAGTAATCGTCATATCGTTCTTAACTTTGCGTAGAGGCTCATCAATATTACGGCCGCTCATTTCGCTACGATACCTCCAGTGTGTCACCTTGACTTCGGGCCCGACTTTCCATGAAAATAAAAAGTAACGGTAATCCTGTGACAGACACCACGTTCAGATCCATGACTTCTGCTTGGCACAGTTTAGTTCTATCGTTCGCGCTGAACAAATGCTTTTGAGACATTCTGCAGAGCTTAGGTTTTATTTTATTTATATTTATATATCTTTTTTTTCGTGCTAAGATGAATATCTAAGTTACACGTTCAAAGGATGTGCAGTAGAGCTTGTGGTGGGTGTCTTTCTGCCTTCCGTTCCTTTGATACCATATTGCAATAGCAGATGATCGAACGTTTACCACTGCGGGTAATCATTCCGCGCTCTACCATGAAAGTTAGGCACTGTAATGACGTAGAGTGCATTGTCGTGATGACGACTGTTGGAGCCCAGATGGTGCCGGTGTGCTGTGTTTCAGGTTAGATGCGGCCAATTGTGTATCCTAAAGTGGCAGACTACGCTCTTCATTGACGAAATCATGAAAGGTGCATGAAATAGCCAGCAGAGATTCGTACATTCTGCTTCAATGGATCAATATTAGACCGGGAAGTACATAGCGCTTAATAGAACGTTCCGTAGACGCAGGTGCATGCTGTGGGCTGTCAAGCACCATACCTAGACGTGAGGGCTGCAGGTGCACAAGGACTGGGTTGGAGCCTTGTGCCGCATTGACATGACTGGCAGCCGTACAAAGCACCTTGAAATAGAAAGGAATATAAACTGGGAGCTTTGGTACTCAGCAGACGTCGATTTCAGAGATCCGGTCGTGCTCGCAAAAACGGACTCACTGATGGGCTCTTGATCCTATCAATGCTCTTTTGGCGATGGTTGCGCAACTGAATCGTGTGGTGAAGCCTAAGCTGGGTCTCAGATACGCCCGTGTGTAAGCTAGAGGATGCATCTGCTGCCGTAGGACCAGAGTGGAGTGTGACGTACATCCTTTCTTACTAGTAAGACTAATATCCTTGCTCTTCAAGGCAGCTGGGGGAAACCCCAGTTTCAAGGAGAATCTTGAGGGAGAGGGCTTTCCGGCCTGCTCACGACGTTCGACGGTACAGTTAGACCGAATCTCTTACTTATGAAATTTTGGGCTCTCAGGAGTGTTAGGCCTTGTTTGGCGACTGTACAATGGGTGGGACCGTCGAAACTGATACAGTGACTCGCAATGTTGGTGTGCTAGGGCAACTGATGTGACCACCCACGATGCCCTCATTCCTTCAAGCATTTCTGCTTCCAAAAAAATTGGACGAGCTTGCGATTGGCTGAGTGGAGTTGCTTCTCCAGTGGTTCCCAAGTACAAGGTGTATTGTTCCAGTCTAGAGTAGGATATGGGAATCTAGTGAACGACCTTGCGAACGACCTTGACCTCCATATTGTCCCAAGCAGTACGCTCCTGGTCCTCCTGATACGCTTCTTCGATGTATGGTGTGAGGTAACGTACGTCCTATTGAAATATAAGTGCCCAAATAAAGAATTTTGCATTACTTAAGACGGTCGCTTACCTCCTCGGGCTTCGTCCACTGGTCCTTTGGGAGCTGACGCCTCATAAGGTCTGCCTGAAAAGCGCGACGCATTCGGAACGCGCGTTCATTGGTCTCCTCAGGTGTTAGCCGTTGAATAGCCTTTTTCAACCGACTCGGTCAACAGCTGGAGCCATCATGGCTAAAATCACGCACCTTCTGAACGTCTGGACGCTCTTCAATAACTGTAGAGTAGAGGGTACAGCATGAGCTACAAGGTCTATAATAAAGTCCGAGAAACATGCTTACGGAGGTCATCGTATCTGAGGCCTATTTTTCTGTACCCGCTCCAGTTGATATACGCCTGGGCGAATGGAGTGAGTACCTTGAGTAGTGCTGGTCTACGGTAGATGTAGGGAGCGAGGGTTATCCCGAGCGGCCCGCCCACCATTGTCGAATAAGAAAGGATCCAAGTTTCTGACTTGGTCCCCGCCATTCGGAATAACAATAAACAATCCCAATAAACAGAAAGCGGAAGATGGGAGGTCCTAATCTTGAAGTATTCAAGTTTTCGCTCTACTTGTTCTTCCCGCTCGCTACTTTGGTTCACTATAGCAATCCAAAGTGGTACCAAGAGCATGTCGTTCCGGTACGCGTCCATAGCTTTTGTGCAGACAATTAGCTGGTATACGGGCTCCTCTAGTATCGAATGAAGCTTTTTCCTCCGGCAGAAAGTACAAATGTACGAGGCTCAAACACAATCTACCCAAGTAGTTGCTAACGAGCAACGGTACTTGCAGCAAATACCTCAAACAAGGACAGAGATACGGGCAGAGCTAGAGAGGATGCGTGCAGAACGCGCCGCAAAGCGGCAGCAGCAACTACATCGATAGGCCGAGAGAGCAATGTATGTGCCCTCTCTAACTTTCGAGCACATATCTGTTAACCTATATGACTAGGTTGTTTCGTCCTAGGCATTTATCTTGTATTTGTAATGCTGATATTCGTCTCCAACTCACCGCCCACGCGAATCTTGCTTTCCTTCGTTCAATCGTGAAATGAGTTCTCAAAAAGGTTTGAAGCCACCTCCGACAGGAGGGCGGCACGTCGCCGATCGCCATCATCAACAAAACTCTTCACCATCGAACATGACCTCAGTAACTCGGCCTCTTCTTCCACCACCTACCTCTCCTTATGTATAACCTACTAGTAACGGGAGGTTCGTTGCATTGTCCCTTGTGCCAAACGACTCCTAACGAATCCCCTCAGGAAACGGCTTCCTCAACACTCACACACTAAGACCCGCTCCCCATCGTAATCATCGCGTAGTTGTACCCGTCCGTTCCCAACAGAAAGCCGAGCAACTCCCCATTGCGCCTGTATGCAAAATCTACACGAGGGCGACAAATAAACATGGTCATATGGGGGACAGACTGGACTTCAAGGTTGTGGAGAATATTTCCACCGATGAGGCGTTTGATGATATAATCAGGAAGGGAGGCTCTTTCATTATAAATTGTGCGTGTTCCCCCTTAGCACCCTCGGTCCTTATTCTCTCCCTGTGCTCATTTCCCAACGTCAGTCATTGACGACTAGACTGCTGTTGGAACATACTAGTAACGATGCGCAGGAGCTTGTTCGCCCCGCGGTGGGTGGCACGAAAGGAATCCTTGGATCTGTCCAGGACCAAGAGGAGACCATCAAGCGCGTCATAGTTGCTTCCGCCTTTGCAAGCATGATGGACCCGGTCAGGCGTTCAGCCCAGCTAGGTATTCAGAGAAAGACTGGAACCCGGTGCGTCCTCTAGCGACTACGTGCTTAGTCGAATATGAATCTTCGAGTGACTGAAATATCGTAGCGAGACTAATCAATTCATTTGTAGATCATGTGGGAAACAGCGACATCTGGAGATAGGAACAAGGCGTACTACGGCGCCAAACTTTTGCTGAGAAGGCTGCCTGGGAAGTTTATGCGGAGCAAGGACTTGAGCTGGTAGCGTTGTACCCTGCATTGGTGTGTACGGTTTCGTCTTCTATTCATTCCATTTAATACCCTGTAACCGCTACGCTAATAACAACCTTCCTGTTCATCATTCAAGTGAACGTACCGAAATCCATACTCCCAGATGTTCGGCGAACTCGCCCAGCACCTCAACTTCCCTACGGACATCAAGACTTCTTCGCTACCGCTAATGTAATGCACAGTGGAATGATGAGGGCTATTCCAACTCAAACGGTTATGGCCTGATGGACGTTCGAACAGCTGATGAGGCGCACATCCTAGCAGTAGTATGTCCATAGCCACTCGAACCCGCCATCTGCCCACGTGCTATCTATCATCTAGTTACCAGCCTCTTCTACTTACATTGATCGAGACCTTCCTACTGACCTTCCATCCTCACAAAAGGCATGGGACGAGCGCATCCTCCCTTTCACCCACCAAATTCAACAATAAGCAAAACTGCGACATATTCCGGGACAAATTCCCGGCCCCAAACCTCCCTTCGAAGCTCTCAGACAAGGTCAACCAGGAGACTGGATGTCCTACCCCAAACTTGACAATAATAGCAGGAGTAAAGAGTTGTTGGGGGTTGTACTTGTAGGTTGCCGTATGTTCCGTTTAGCTAGTTTATTTTATTACAAACGAATTGGACCTGACCACATCTGACTCATGTCCAACGGTGCTCTGGTCTCCACTGCGCGTACTGCACGTGCGCTTCCTGTGTGGAATGCTGTACTTTAACACAAACGAGCATGGGTACCACAAAGGAGAAGGGATATCGTTAATCACAATTGCAATTCCCAAAGTCACCTGTGGAACGACACACTCAATGACGCATTGCAATCCAATGAAGGTAAATCTAAATACAAATATCCAGCCTCAATGGTGCACAATGGACCTCAATTACAAAGTGCTTATCGACGTCGACATGGGTGACCGGCTGTGGCCGGCTGTGGCCGGCTGCGGGACGGGGGTACTCCTGTGTGCGGAGGTGAGATGAACGTCTCGTCTTTACTGAGGGTGAGAATCACCTTGTCAGGGGTTTCAAGAGGTGTAGCGCGCTACGGTTCAAGCGCTAGAAGAGGCCCATTACCTCAGCAGCTTGGCTGGCGGCGGCTTCCTTGGCGGCTCTTTTGCTGGGGTGACCATTGGCAACTCCTCGAATCACATCGTCAAGATAAACCCGACAGCCATACAGGGGCGTCACCTCAGAGTGGCCGTCGCAGGTATACTCCACGTAGACAACGGACCTGCGGTGCATCTTATATTCGTTGAGTATCATAGTGGCACTCTTCAACTGTGGTGGCATTAATGGCGGTTTGGGATGCGATGAGGGTGGTGCTGAGATGGGATGGAAGAGCTCAAGTTGTTGGAAGCGAGTGACTAGCGGACCCAACGCTTAGATCGTGGCTGCACCATGTGATTGCGGTGGCAGCGTGTTTCAGTGAAGGTTTCAACGCTCAAGACACGTATGATTACAGTCAATATCAATATCTATGAACAGGCTTCACATGCGAGCCGGGTGTCAAACAATTTCGAAAAGACTGGACGACTGACGGTTAGCTTTCAAAAAGCCACAAACGTGTGCGATTACTGACTGGCTCATGGGAGAGTCAAAGTATCCTCAGATCCCTTTTTCCACCAAGCCCAACACTTTGGCGGCTTGATCAGCGGCAGCCTTCCTCGCATCCAAATGGTTCGGATGGTTCTCGGACTGCCCCTTGAGAACACCGTTGACGTAGGCCTTACAGCCATACAAGGGCTTGTCTTCTGTAAAGCCACTACACTTGTATTCCTTATACTCGACGGTGTTGCTCTCGCCCTTCCTCTGCTTGAACTCATTGAGGTACATAGTACCGCTCTTCTCCTGTATTTGGCCTCTTCCAGTATTCTTCTGCGAGGCTTGAACCTGCTGGGCTCCGGTACTGTTGCTACTGCTTCCGCTTGGCAATAATGCTGGCGCCGCGCTGCTAGCGTCCTTTTTTTGCATATCAGACATCTTTGCTCTGTATGGCCGTTAGGACGAGAGGTAAGAGTGAAGAAATCCAAGCTCTGGTACCCCGTACCTTGTGTTCAAATCAAAAACTTACTCGGAAAGGCGGTCTCCAGTGGCCCTTATATAGGTAGGGTCGGTAGGTTGTACATCCAGCCGACTCCGTGAGTCGTTCCACCGGGCAGGCTCTGCTGGATAGTTTGAGGTGGATACAACCAGCCCTATGTGCCCAGCCTTGTCTAAAGCTTCCAAGTACTTGGAAAGGGCAACTTCATACACAAATCAAGCGTTCGTACACTCAATAGCTTGACATGGGCCGACTAGTACTAGTACTGTCACGAGGCGGCCAGGAACATTCCGATGACCGGCAGCAGGACTGATTACCAAATTCAATAGGACCCAATAAGAGTTGGATGTGACGCTGAAAGCACGTGTGGTGATATCTTCTGTAGACAGATCGCAAGGCCGTGTTTGTACGCCACTCTATTTTGCAATATTCAGATAAAATTTAAGGCGTGTTGCTAGGTCTTCCAGTACGCTGGGTGCTGACCGAAGAGAACGTCGATTCTTGCACTTGATCGAGCCATCCAGGCTTGGAACTGGCCCACAATGTGTCGGAGGCAGGAAAGCGCCGAACTGTATCGAGGAGCCCGCTCAGAGGACCACGCTAGGGAGGAGTTAAGAGAGTTGGAGGCGGGCGAGTACGGCGACAGGCTTGCTGGCACTCAACACGGCGCCCGAATCGCACGGAATTACGTTATAATTGCTCTTCATAGTGTTACATTGTGGGGTCCTTTCAACGTGGGAATGTTGTGTGGTGATCCGGGGTGTCCTGCGCAGATAGATATTGTTGTGGACCAGCGCGACCACCGCATTGAGCCTCAATAATGTCCAGAGTTGCCAGGGTTAGACCAATTTAGGCCCAAACTCAGGAGTAGGTCCTGTTCCATTGAACGAGAGGCACTCGGCGAATCCGGAGCCATAAGCACCCGAGAAGTCTAAAGCGAAGCAACACCGACTGCAGAATAAGGGTCACGCCATAAATTTCTTTGTTCTCCGTTTGTTAGGCGCCAGGGTAGCTGGGCTGAATGGACACACTCGATCCTTCTAGACTGAGACCGCGAACTCACCACGTTAGAGCCCAGAGAGTCGGGAGAACAAATATACACCCTGTATGGACAGACAGAAAGACAATGTGGGCAGAGCCTTGCGCATGAGCCGGCGAACGATGTCTGACCGACTCTTGTCCTCGAGGGTCGATACAATATCACCCCTCGAGCTCATTACAATACAATACATGAGCTGCGATTGCCACGTGTGGGTCAGCGCCGGGCTTCGGGTTTGCAGCATGACTTTTCCATGTCCAACCAGTCATGGCGCAACAATCTTTCAAAGCTCACTCCAAACACATATAAGCATAAATGAACCGGGGACAGAGCAACTCTCCATTCATTATTACACTGGAGGTAACAAGACTAAAAACGAATCAGTCGGGAGTACGGGGATGTCCAGTGCAGGGTACAAGGTGGAGTATGTCAATCATGCAAGCACTGCACATGAAATATGCGGCGCGTGTACTCCGAGAAAAGGGACGTACATCACACGCTCAATATAAACCTAATTGATGTGTCTGTTCTCAGGGCAGCAGCCTCCGGTTTGGCCTGGTGCTGGTTGGGCCCATCCGCCACAATTCCTTCAGATTTCCCGTTAGTCGGTAGAAGTATTCACAGGTACCTAAACGATACTCTTCTTCCTCGTGAGCTGGGGGTGTCCGCTTGTGTACCCCTAGCGATCCGAAGCCTCACCGCAACCAAAAAAAGTTGCAGACTAAGCCTAGGGGGTGCTTATCAGTGTGTCCAGTTTGACATCTGAACCGTGGCTCAGATAGAGAAGTTCCTTGATTCATGGTCAGGTCCAAAACTGGCATTGGGAGGCTGGGTGGCGGCTGAAAACCAAGCGCCAAAGGAATAATGGTATACTCCTAGATCGCCTGAAAAGAAAAGAGACGCGTACGGGTTTCCTTTGTAGACACGCCCGCTGGTGGCAATTGCGGCTGCTGATGAATATGTTGGGACCTCAGTCCTAGTAACATGCGACTCGTAAGCTAGTATATATTATACTAAAATAAATATAACTTGACCCCAGTATCCTCTCGTTACGGCACCGTCTTCTTTTCCACGTTCACTTTGGGCTGACGCGTCTTGCCAACCTGAACCTAACCACAATTCAGCCATGGTGCGCTTGCCGTTGCCCGCGATCTCAACAACGGTATCTTATACTACTTTCACAGGGAAATGCAGCTTCTGGACTACCAAATCAGCAACAGCAAAAGGATCAAAAGGATCAGGTAAGTCGTCACGAATTACGATAAGTACAATAATTGCTCAAAGTCGCGCTATTCTTTAGAAGGACAAGGATGCTGAGAAGAAGAAGTTTGAACCTACGCTTCCTGTAACGCGCAGGAAGAAGAAACGCGGACCCGCCGCCTCATCCAAATTACCTGCTGTTTACCCGTTGGCGCGGTGTCGCCTGCGGCTGCTCAAGATGGAGCGTATCAAGGACTACATGTTACTGGAGGAGGAATTTATTGCAAATCAGGAACGTCTCCGTCCCGAAGTCAAGCACGAAGTCAAGAATGAAGAGGAGCGGACGCGCGTCGATGATTTACGTGGGAGCCCCATGGCTGTTGGAACGCTGGAAGAAATGATCGATGATGACCACGCAATCGTTAGCACCGCATCTGGACCTGAGTATTACGTCCCCATCATGAGCTTTGTCGACAAGGACTTGCTCGAACCCGGATGCACAATTCTGCTGCACCACAAAACGCATGCGGTCATCGGTATACTCCAGGACGACACGGATCCTATGGTCAGTGTCATGAAGCTGGAGAAGGCACCTATGGAGACATACGGCGATATTGGTGGACTGGACCAGCAAATCCAGGAAATCAAGGTGCGAATACCCACTCAGCTGTTGTATCTTTGGGTTGTTCTGAACTCTTTATAGGAGGCAGTTGAGCTTCCTTTAACGCACCCAGAGTTGTACGAAGAAATGGGCATCAAACCGCCGAAGGGCGTTATTCTCTACGGCGTCCCCGGCACTGGCAAGACTCTCCTTGCGAAAGCTGTTGCGAACTCAACCTCAGCTACCTTCCTTCGTGTCACGGGGTCAGAACTCATCCAGAAGTACCTTGGTGACGGTCCCAAGCTCGTTCGCGAGCTCTTTCGAGTGGCAGAGGAGCACGCTCCGAGTATAGTATTCATTGATGAGATTGATGCTATCGGATCAAAACGGTCAGTCTGACTTCTCATGCTGTCCGAACTATATTTGCTAACGTCCAGCAGATACGAGTCGACATCAGGTGGAGAGCGCGAAATTCAGCGAACTATGTTGGAACTCCTCAACCAACTCGACGGTTTCGACACACGCGGCGATGTCAAAGTAATCATGGCGACAAACCGAATCGAATCTCTCGACCCAGCGCTCATCCGACCAGGTCGTATCGACCGTAAGATCGAGTTCCCTTTGCCTGATGTAAAGACCAAGCGCCATATCTTCCGACTACATACCTCGCGTATGAGCCTTGCAGAAGACGTTGACCTGGAGGAGTTCGTTATGGCCAAGGACGATTTGAGCGGGGCAGATATCAAAGCTGTCTGCACTGAGGCAGGCCTGCTTGCCCTCAGAGAGAGGAGGATGAGGGTCACTAAAGTGGACTTTACGTCTGCGAGAGAGAAGGTTCTGTATAGGAAGAATGAGGGAGCGCCTGAAGGGTTGTATCTTTAAGCTTCGTGTTCTTCGTACTTGTCGGGCAATGATACTTCTGCACTAGACCCCCCTGTTGGGTAGGCGGGAGAGCCTGAATCATGATGGGTCTGAATCATGATGGGTCGAGCGCCAGTCTCGCATATCCACTCAATAAATCCACTCAATATAAGCCGAGGGAACAGGAAGTCACGCCGATGGCCCCCTGTGTGGCGTATAAAGCGTTTGCCACCTCCTTTTCCAACTTGAGCCCCGACCACCTCACCCTCCTTTGCTAAATACTCGAAGTATGGCCCCCCAGCCTAGTGTGCACCCCTCACCACCTTCTATACACGTACCACCGCGTACGCTCTGCCTCCTCTTCGATGGCACGTCCAACGAATTCGACGAGACGGTGCGTCATTCCTCCCTTGCTGAGAATTCGCCCTCTGCAGTCTTTGGAGACCCTAACCTTAATGGTAGAATACAAATGTCGTCAAGCTCTGCAGCTTGTTGGTAAGTCTGTTCTCAGCCTGAGAGGCGACACTCACTGAATGTCGTTGGTAGAAAATGGACGACATGCGCAAGCAGATGGTCTTCTACCAGGTGAGTTCTTCCTCCTCTTTGATTTCCTGAAGTTCTCTAGGACGAACGCTGGTCTCCATAACCTCTCCTACTGTCTATCCCTTCGCTAACATACAATTCCAACCCATCCCGCGTATCATAGGCAGGAATCGGTTGTTACACCGACCCAGGAATTCGCGGCCGCGTCGCGGGGTACATCGCCAAGCAAGTCGACTACGCCATCGCCTGGTACCTGGACGAGCACATTATGGGTGGCTACCGCTTCTTAATGAATCAGCATAAGCCGGGTGATAAAATTTGTGTGAGTTCATCGGTCTCTTTGAGCCTGCAAAGTGCGTCAACTAACCGTGAGGTGAATAGATCTTTGGGTTCAGCAGGTAGGCGAGACGACAGCTGATGGAGCAAGTGCTGACGAATCTATGATAGGGGCGCATATACGGCGAGGTGCCTGGCCGGCATGTTGCACTCTGTTGGGTTGCTGCCGAGGGAAAACACGGAGCAAGTAAGCGGGCAGTATCCCGGTATCGTCCATCCACTCACTGTGAGCAAACAGGTGGCTTTTGCATACAAGGTATATAAGGAACAAGACCCGCTTGCTCCTTCCTTCAAGACCACGTTTTGTAAGGCCGTTATGATCGACTTCCTCGGTGTCTGGTTTGTCATATCATGAGTCTGGTTTGCATCAACTGAACCTTTATTAGGGATACCGTGGCGAGTGTCGGCGCTATCATCCCTCGCCACCTTCCTTTCAGTTCGAACAACACGGTCAAGGTCTTTAGGCATGCCATCAGCCTCGACGAGCGCAGGACCAAGTGGGATGTCACGCTCTGGCAACCAGACAACGAAGGCCATAAGATCGTCTCGAGCGAGTCCAAGCCCTCCGTCGTCGAATGCTGGTTCGCAGGTTCACATAGTGATGTCGGTGGTGGCATTGAGAAAGACGCCACTCCTCACTCTCTTTCTCATATTCCTCTTCGTTGGATGATCCACGAGATTCAAGAGGCCAAATGCGGCGTGATGTTCGACGCCGATGCGCTCGTCCGCCTCGGAATCCCTGATGACTGTGTGCACGACACCAACGTCCACACCGCGAAAGAGTCTATGCATTCTCCTAAGCCTGGTGTCAACGGCTTCATGAGGGACGAGGTGTTATCAGACGGGGCGTACAAGAAGTGTGAGGAGCTGGATAGGCAAGATGCGAAGGCTCCTTTGCATGACCCTTTCGACGAGGACTGGCGCATGTGGCTGCTTCAATTCCCGAGGTGGATCCCTGGAAGACTCTTGTAAGTTTCTGCAACCAGGAAGGAATGGCACTAACCGTATCCACTTTCAGGCCGGACTTCTCTGGTAGACGTCTCTTCCCAACAGATGAAAAGCGCAAGGGATACCAGAAGATCCACCCTTCCGTACTTGTTCGCAAGCAGCTGGGATACGAGCCTGCTGCAGTGTTGCCCCCCAACTGGCAGAAGCTTGTCTCGAATGAATATGACACACATCACTAACACTTTGACGCATAGCCATAATGTGGCATTTCTTTTAACACAATGGATAGTTATAAAATCAAATAGAGCACTGTAGTTCCCCATCGTCTCCGGCTGGTTCGGTCCAAGCTGCGTAATAAAGCAAGATCCGCTTGGACAAGGCCTTGCTCGTCGGCGTTTGAACCTCGATGTCAAACTGTTAGAGACATGGTCTAGGGACGGTCCCTGATGAGGTTGCTTCAGCTGAAACAAGATTTGGGCGCCTTTCTCACGCGACAATGAGATGCTTCCTGTTTGCGAATATTTACCGTCTTTCGCTAAGGACATATGAGGAGTACCAGCCTTGCAGATGGACATGCGGTATAGCCATCGCTCTCGCATTCCGGGCCCTAAGAATTCGCTCCAGATCTGGGAATTCGAATCATCGCTTGTCAATGATATCATGCGGTGTCTCTACAGACACCCTCCGTTGGTTTCAGCATCACCTTGAGGAGAGTGGTGACGTAACAGAGCGACGGATGACCGGACGACTTGCCGATATCTGGCGTGCGATAGTGGGGACAGTCGTCGTGCTGACCAGGAGGTGGCTTTCGAGTACCTCATGGGCGTCCTACTGAGTTCGCCTTCGGCCTCACCGGAGCTTGCGCTGTCCGTCCCGACTCCAAGGTGCGATTAGATCTGGGCCACGCGGTGTGTCAATATTACCATTGGACAGAAAGAAGTGCCTACAAATGCCTCACGTCGAACTTTAACTGCCGCGTGGTCGGACACCTCCGCTTTGGCTTGTCAGCAAGCCGTCATGCGGACGCCCAGGAGGTGGTCCGATGGACCTAGCTCTCCGTCACGATTCGTCACATGAATTTGTAGATACCTCGAGTGTCCGGTTATCATGCAAAGGCGCATTCTGTCTTCTAAAATTGTCCGAGTGAAAGCCCTCCCCGCCTTGCCGATGGCCGATGCACGGGGTCCACCAATCAACCACTTCATTTTTCTGAATTTACATGGATACAGTTCATTCAATCCAGGCTAGTCCTCTCATGTCTGAAGACATACCCAGCGTAGGTTTCGTTTGTGTTCTTGCTAGTCATAGGATAGGAAGTCTGCTTGCTGCGTATGTTCAATAGGCCGTCAGCCTCACCTCGCGTCGGCTTTGCTCATACTCTTTAATTCTTCCTGCGGGCATAACGCGCTTGCCAGAAATTACTGCCAGCCGAGGCAGTACTGGATCAAGCGGGTCACCTGCTGCTGTCTCTTCAGCCGTCATGCCCCTAAAAGACTGCAAGAACGACGACGGCTCACCTTGCGATGGTTCTAACTGGACATCTGAGCCTCGAATGAGTAAACAATGCATAAAAAGGACGACATAAATACGGAGCTTCAATGAAAGACCAGGCTTCGGTAAGGGCATTCGACTTCTTTGAACCGCTCTTCTTTACACGGCTCATAACTCTCCCCACTTTGTTGATACTGTCTCAAGTAATGCCACAGCAGCCCAAAAGTGCCACAATGCTCCTAAATGAGCATGAACAGCGGGGCCACGAAGTGGTTTACAGGGAATTCGAATGCGCCGGACATACGGCCAACCTCCCTAAATACGGCTGCACCATATACGTCAACGGTGGCACTGAAGGCACCTCACAGAATCACCCTAACAAGAAGGCTGCCAGGGAGGCAGCAGCGCAACGGGCCGTCGATTCCTTAATCCTTTTCTGAGCGGACACCTGCCCCTCTCGCTGAATTGTAGGGCTAATCTATTGCTGCAGTATATGTCCGCTGTGCTGACCAGTTTGCCTGCGTTTCACTACAGCATTTCTTGCGCCCCACGGTCTTACTTCCCAGGAGCTAGATCCGCCATGCTTACCCAATGTATGAGCTTCTGTGATGAATTACTGCCTGTAGTGATGATTCAAACGTACATTTCCTGAACAATAACAGTTGGTTTGTCTTTTGGCCATGAGCACAACTGCGTTTGAGCCGGGTCCCACTCATCGCGGCGCGATTGAGAGCCCTGTCAGCGGTACAAGGGACCATAATATGCCCACCAGTCTCATTTGACTAGAAGGGCCTCCATCGAATACAGGGTGATGCAAACGTAGCCAAACCCATACTCCTGGCCATGACGAACTTGCCAGCACTAATACATGAGTGAGACTTGACACGGAAGGCTAAGTCAGAACCATTCTCTTCAGTCTCCTCCCTCCTTTTCCCTCTTTACCCGGGCCCGCGATGTGAACATGACTTTTTGTCCTCCTCTTGAGGAAGTTGTGTTATCCCGTTCTCATCCGAAGAAACGGAAGGCCGCACAGGTGGACGGACCATGATTCCGCCGAGCGCGGTAGTGATGCCGGTCACGTGTATTCTACTCTGCTCTGTCCGCACGGACCCGACTAATCGCCGGTGCACCTGTGACGGGGAGCAAGACAGAAACTGAATACATATATTTAAGTTGGTTACTTGGATGCCACATGGTGGATAGAGCGGGTCACGAGGGCGAGGTGAGGTTGGAGGAGCGTCAGGCTCTCTCAACAACTGGTTTGTAACTCATCGCTGTGCATTTCACATGCTTGTTTGCATAAAAGGGACCAAACACGACCAGCAGGTCCTTGAGCCATCCTGTCACGACTGATGAACATGCAGAACTGCTTGCCTCTTTTCATCCAATGAGCATGACATGGTGAGAACAACATCTATTCCATTGACTCAACGGCTTGCTTTCTTCAGAAAGCTACTCCCGGTGCATCTGCCAGCTTGAAAGACAGCCCGTTCCGCCGCGTCAAACGTTGGTTGTTTTTCCTCTACTCTCCATAATCCTTCGCGTGGGTACACTAGTACAGATGGTCATACTTTGTGTCCGTCAGTGCTCTTGAACCCCACACCCGAGGCAGGTGGTCACCTTGCGCAGTTGAGGGAAATCATGTCTAGATTGGGGTTGGTATCGAATAGCTTCTAACTGGATGGTACTATATAAGCAAGGCAGAAAATGCGGCCTGCTACCACTCCAGCATCAATTTCACCCCAAGTTGCGATCTCCCAGTCTTCAAACCCAAGCCATCGAGTTATCAACCATATTTACCATGGATAAGAGTGCTACCCAGTTGTTGAACGAGTACATGCAGAGCGGGCACAACGTCCAATACCAGGAATACCTCTGCAAAGGCCACACTGAGAAGAATCCTCAGTACGGATGCATGGTATTAGTAAATGGAGCGTCCAAGGGAACCGCGAACAACAGCCCCAGCAAGAGAAAAGCAAAGGAGGCAGCTGCTTTAGAGGCAGCCAAATCGTTACTCCTGATCTGAGTGGCTGGGGCGTCGAAATTGCTTGTAAGCCTCTCAAGATCTCCTGGGTGATCATGACGATGGCTCATATTTCGCAGTTGACCTTACATTGCCACCCGTATGGCTACGAACGAAGTCCTTGTATTGCCGTCGATTGAGTGTCGAATAGATCCCTCGAATCAACAGTGGTTGATCACATACGTTGTGCATGAGGAAATGATGTTTCGGAGCATAGGCCTGGACGCCAAGGAATCGACGTGACCCAACTCTAGAACGAGGCCTAGTCAGTCTTTCACCAACGATGGGGACTCCTCTTAGATCTTCAGTGCTCTACTTGATGAACTTCACAATTAGGGAGATGGGACTCGGCGTTGGTTCTTGAACGCTTGAAGGTCGGTCACTATTCACACGCACGCCGGCCGGATTTGAGGCGATCCCTTTCCGGGAATGTCATGGTAACGATTGAGTACATGTTTAAGTGAGGCACCTTGCATGCCAGTCTTATGGGAACCAACTGAGGCCAGAAATAGCGCTGACACACGTTGATCCATGATGAATCCTCACGATACACGGGAATAGTATCCAGCAAATAAGCAATTTGCAAACACAGGACCTTTCTCCAGTGGGCGCCCTTGCCCTTTTTTCCAGAGAAAATAGAAAACGGGATCGCGGCCAGATATGAAGGGAACCTTTCTTCTTGCGTTGTATTTCCGGTACCGAGCCGTAGTAGTGGTGCATCACCCACGCTAACGGCATCTCGCTTGCAGAACTTCTGTACGAAAGGAGATTTTGAAAACCCATACGGCCATAGAGCATGCGATTTGTGATGGGATTAAGCACAAGTGGAGCGCGAGATACGCGAAGGAACTGGAAGCAACTCCGAGGCGGTGGCTGATAGAAGGTTAGCCGGGCACGTCATTGGATTTCATTTGACGTCTCGCAATGCCTCGAATTCATTAAACGCCATTCGTTGTCGCGTGTGTCGACATGGGAAGTTCCCTTACACCCGCAACGAACACCCCTCCAATCCCCCAACCCCATCATAATCAACCTCCAAGGACCCTTTACTCTTGCTATTGCCAACTTCGAAATAGGGCATCCAGTCTCCGGGTTGACCTTGTCTGAGAGCTTCGAAGGGATGTTTGGGACGGGGAGTTTGCTGAAAGGGTGCGGTTGTTCTCTGCCTCTTGTACGGATGAAAGGTCGGTAATGAATGTAAATACAAGAGACTGGCATGCAAATAATAGATAGCATGTGGCAGATGAGATCAAGCCGCGGGTTCGATTGAATGTGGATATACGTACCATTGCTAGGATGTGAGCCTCACCGGCCGTTCGAACGTACATCCAGACCATAACCGTTTGAGTTGAAATAGCTTTCATCTTCATCGCATATAGCAACAACGAAGAAGGGTTGATGTCCGTAAGGAAGTTGTGAGTTCGCCGGACATCTGGGAGTATAGATTTCAGTACATTCACTTGAACGGCGAACAGGAAGGTTGTGGTCAGCGTAGCGGTTACAGGGGTATCAACTGGAATGAAAGAAGGCGAAACGGTACACACCAATGCAGGGCACCCTTGCTGGTTTCACCGCAGAAACTCCCAAACAGCCTGCTCAGCAAAAGTTATGGCGCCGTAGTACGTCTTGCTCCTGTCTCCAGATGTCGTTGTTTCGTAATTGAAAAATGAATTGATTAGTCTCGCTACGACATTTCAATTACTCGAAGATGCGTGTTCGATTGAGCGCATAGTTGATAGAGGACGCACCGGGTTCCAGTCTTTCTCTATATACACATGGTTATGCCGAACGCCTGACCGGGTCTATAATGCTTGCAAAGTGGAAGTAACGATGACGCGTTTGATGGTCTTCCCTTTAGTCCTGGACAGATCCAAATATTCCTTTGGTGCCACTCACCACGGGGCGAAGAAGACCCTGCGGGTCATTACTATTCATGTTCGTTCCAGCGGCAGTCCAGTCCCCGATGTCTGTTAATGTACAGGGTTCTATACAGGAACCGCACGCGCGGTGGAGGCTGTTGGATGCCAGGACACAGTGAGGCGGGGAAGGAAACCGTATGGGTCCCCCCGCTCACCGTGTACCAATATATACATGAGAGGTACCTCCTATCTATGTCACCCTTGTATCTACGTCAGGCTACATAATAGGAGACATGAAGCCAGATCGGAGACACACGATCAGAAACATGGAAACGCCAACAGAGGCCAGAGCATCGCCCATCGCCGGACGCGGGTCAGATGTGGTCGGCCCAACTCGTACATTATTAAGTAAACGAGCCAATCAGACATGCAGCAGTCTACAAATACAGGGAAATACAAAATCCTGACAATATTGTACAAATAAGTACAGGAAGAGAATACGGACCGAGGGTACCAAGAAGGGGAACACGCACAATTTATAATTAAAGGGTGCCGCACTATGTACGAATGTATCGAGACCTCCCTTCTTGATTACATCATCAACGCCTCATTGGCGGAGATATTCTCCACAACCTTGAAGTCCAGTCTGTCCTCCATTTGGCCATGTTTATAACTTGAGGCTAATGACCCCCTACCGGAGGTTTCCCGTTGGCAGGTTTGACAGATCCGTTGGCAGATGACCCAGTCATGTGCGTGTCGGTGTTGACCGTCACACCGGAGGCTGGGACCGTCGTTGAAATAGGCAAACGACAGTAATAAAAAATGTTAATAATACATAATAATAATAATACATAATAATACA
>Ga0307513_10004030_pt1 | contig 19714 bp, 14 predicted proteins | sample 15_EM_MG_FD_202174 | JGI IMG/M metagenome (GOLD analysis project Ga0307513, IMG submission 202174) | Populus trichocarpa ectomycorrhiza microbial communities from riparian zone in the Pacific Northwest, United States - 15_EM | ecosystem: Host-associated > Plants > Roots > Unclassified | place...
AAACCCGGGGCTGGGCGACAAGCGTCGTGGCGAAAAGCTGGCCGACATCGCCGTAGACGTTGTTCACGCCATATTGCGCCGGGATATCGGCGAGGTCGCTGGTCCAGGCGATCCGTCCCGTCCGCTCGAATTCGGCGAGCGCAACAGCCGGGTCGCCGCCAACATGGCGATAGGCCGAATGGTAGACGATGAAATTGAGCTGCGGCCAGTCCTTCGCGGCCTGCCCGACATCGGCGACATCGGCATAGCCGCGCAGGTTCGGAAAATTCTTCTCGACGGACGGCGGGAACAGCCCCTTATGCACGCAGACATTCTTGATGCCTGCGGCCACCATCTTCTCATAGCCCTTATAGGTGACCTTTTCGTCGTCCAAACGCCAGGGATAGTGGCTGGTCTCCTTATGGGTGTTGTCGCCGATGGTGTAGCCCTTGACGGATTCGGGCCTCAAAGCGAGGCCGGCATCCAGCTTGTCTAGCCAACCCGGCTGGCCGGGCGTAAAGATCATGTGCGAGAAGAGCCGCCGATAGCCGGCCTCCTTGTTCACCTTCTCGCGCGCCTCGGCCATCATCTCGTTGGTCAGGAACCAGTCCTGCTCGATGTCGGAAGGCGCGGAGGAAATCAGCGCGATCTTGGTGTCGCTGTCGAGGAACATCTCCTTGACGTAATTGCCGTATTTCAGGTCTTCGATGGTCTGTTCCTTATCGGCGAGGGCCTTGTTCCAACCGGCCTTGCCGACGGCCTTGCGCATTTCGACGAAGTTCATGATGCGCGTGTCGTCGCGCAGGAAATGCGTGTGCATGTCCATGATGAACTGATCTTTGAGGCTGTCGGCGCGCTCCTGCGCCATGGCGGGCGTTGCCGCCTCGGCTTTGGAGACATCGAATAGCGGCCCATAGACCTCGTTCATCGCCAGAAAGGATGCCGCCATGCCGGCGGCCGTCTGAAAGAACGCGCGGCGGTCCATGCCCTGCTTGCCACCGAGATCATCGGCCATCGCCAGGAGACGCGCCTCGACCTCGCGCTGCTTTTCATTCTGCGGATCAGGATAATATTCGTCGCTGGAGACGATCTGCGTGGGAATGGGCGTCTGATAGGGGCAGAACTCAGAAGGCGTGAGCTCGGCGATTTCCTTCTCGCTCAAGAAACCACTCATCAGTTTCCTCCATTTTTTCAGATATTTGCAACTGACATCGCCAAATGGAGAAGTCAGGGCTGTATTTAGATGTCGAGCTTAATGGAACTCCAATTCCGCAGCGAGGAAAAGGCGGGTTGCAATTGAAGCAACCTTCTCCCGCATGCCGGTAATTGTTCGGAGAGCGCACAGCTCGGCATCATTTCTGAAAAATGGTCTTCCGCCTCCCGTCAGCTGCTCCGCAGGAAATCGAGCATGTCCTTGTAGATGTCCGGCGAGATCGCGGCGCTTCCACGGAAAGGCGTGCTCAGCTCGAACACCACCCAGAGCACGAGGACGATGGAAATGGTGAGTGTGGCGCTCAAGGCCAGATGTACACGCTGATCATGGCAACCGAAAAACAGGCTGATGCCGATCAGGCTTAGGCTGCCGACGGCCAGGGAGATCCAGATCGGCGTAGGAATCGCGCGGTTGCAGGCCAGCAGCCGCTCCCGGCGGGCATCGTAAAGCCGGTTGAGCCGGGAAACGATCTCGCCGATGAATGCGGTCGCCACCGTATCCAGACTGGCCGGCCGGAGGTGCTGTGCGATGCCACTGAGCGCCGACCTCCGGGGCGGGCACTGCCCGGTCATTTGCCCAGGCCATTCCTGATCCTTCACGGTGGCGAGATAGCCGGTCAATTCCGCGCGGACGGCGGTGGCGGAACCGGCGGCAAGGCTTCCCGCGTCGCGATGGATGTCCGCCACGAGATTGACCTCGGCGTCCACGGCGGCGGAGGCCTTGTCATAGTTCTCCCACACGGTGAAGGTCACGAAGCCGAGCAGGATCGCGTAGATCACGGCGATGACCGAGATCATGAAGCCGGTAATGTCGTTATGACGCCGCCGCGACTCCAGACCGTACAGCCGGTCGAGGAGCCGAAGCATCCCGGCGACCGCCGCCACCGAAAGGCACAGCGCCAGGACCAACCCGCCGTGTATCGGCATCTCCATGACGCCCGGCTCCCTCGCTAGTGGATCGATCGAAACGGAGGCTTCCCGCCGGGGTTTGGTTAAATCGATTCATAAACAAAGAGCGAAGCAGCCAGTCCTGGCTTCGCCAACGAATGGCTGCTTAGAGTCCCTTGTTTGAGCAGGGTTTTTATCCCAAAACCGGTGTCCACTTTTGGGAAACCCTGCTTAGTTCAGCTCGCCCATTTGAGCGCGGAGGAGGCAGGCGCCAGCGCTTGCCCCTCGCTACTCGACAGGAACTCGCGGGCGGCCTCGTAGCCGTGGTCGTAGCGGGTCTGGATGCCGAAGGCGGAGAAATCCATGCCGCCCGTCATCGGCACATGCCGGCTGCGGATCACCTTGAGGTTTTTCAGGCAGCGATAGGCCATCAAATGCTGGAACGCCTTGCGCGAGCGCAGGGAGCTGTTCAACGGCAGCTCGCGGTCCAGTTCGTCGAGCAACTGTGCATAGTCGACCAGTCCCTCCGGTCCACCGAAATCGTCCCAGAACTTGTTCTCGAACGAGATCTCCATCATGCGGTTCTTGATCTCGACGAGATTGGTCGGCACCGCATCGCTGGTGGGGAACAGATCGATGACGATGATCGGCAGCCAGCGCGCCTCGTCGGGGGTGAGGAGGTTGATCATCGGCCGCAGCGGGGTGTTGTCGAACAGCCCGCCGTCCCAATACCAATGGCCGTCGATCTCCGTCATCGGGAACCCCGGCGGCAGGCTGCCGCTGGCCAGGATGTGGTCCGGGGTGATGCGCGTCTCCAGGTTGGTGAACCGCGCCGAGGCGCCTTCCGCCACATGGGTCGCGGTGACGGCGAAACGCATGTGGCCGGGATTGTTGATCTGGTCGAAATCGCAGATGCGCGCCAGCGTCTCCCGCATCGGCCCAACATCGCACAGGCTGGTCCAGTTCGACATGTTGTAGAAGTCGGTGCGCAGCTTGTAGAAATTGCGCGTGCCGAACATCGACAGCGTCTCCTGGTACTTGTTCGCCAGGAACGGGACGCTGGGAATGGTGATGGCCGACCACAGCTCCTTCAGGCTCGCGGCGATGTCGCCCTTGCGCGCGCCCGCGACCGCCGCCGCGTTGATCGCGCCGATCGACACCCCGGTGACGGCGATGGGCGTCAAGCCCGCTTCGCATAGGCCGGTGATGGCGCCGAATTCGTAGGCGCCCAGGGCGCCTCCACCCTGGAGAACGAGACCGATGGCTGTCATTTTACGCTCATGAACCTGTTGGTGATGATTGGGAGAGGGCCGTGGGGCGCTCTCATGCGATGGCGCGTGAACCATGTGAATGCGCCGCTGCGCTAAGCAGGTCTCCCGTTGGCGAGCCAATGAGTGACCTGCTTAGATTCCTTGTTTGCACATCACTTTTCGCAGGTGATGCTTCGCTTTTTGTTTGTGCGCCGATCCGAAATCCGGCCGGAGCCTGCGTTCGGATCGATGAAGATCTTTTGTTGATGCATCGATTTTACCGAACTCCGTTCGGATCGATGCATGAGGCACGAACGATCAGCCGATCGCCGCGTCCAGCGCCTTGGCCTGCTGATCGGCCCAGACCGGGAAATGCGCGCCAAGCGGTTGGGCGGTGCGTTCCCAGCGCGGGGGCGTCTCGCTGAGCTGCAGCGTCGGGCCGAAATAGGTGAGTGCGCCGAGCGGGCCGACCTCCTTGCGCAACAGGCTGGAGAGATAGGCTGGCGAGAGCGGCTCGGGCGGCAGGGCGTCGCGGTCGATCTGGCCCAGGCTCTGCAACCAGGTGGCCGAGCGGGCGAGCGAGACGCGCACATGATAGCTGCCGCCGTCCTCCGCCCGCTTCAGCAGGGCGGCCATTGTGCCGAGCGCCCCCAGGAAGCCGGTGAGGTAGTCATTGGGGAAGGTCGGGGCGAGCTGCGGGCTGTCGATGCTGCCCTGAGCGATGGCCATGCCCGAGCAGGACTGCGCGAGCTGCTCGAAGCCGGGGCGGAAATGCCACGGACCGGCATGGCCATAGCAGCTTGTCGAGACCACGATGATGCCCGGCCGCGTCTCGGCGAGGCCGTGAGGCGAGAAACCGAGGCCGGTGAACTTGCCGGGGCGGTAGCTCTGCGAGAAGATGTCGGCCTCTTTCACCAGCGCGCGCAGCCGGTGATTGTCCGCCGGCACCTTCAGGTCGAGGAAGGCCGACAGCTTGCCGTGGCTGGTGTCGATATCGAACGGGGCCAGGCGCGGCCGGCTCGGACAGGTGATGTGCAGCACCTCGGCGCCTTGCCCGGCCAGCGTCTTGGCGCAGGTCGGACCGGCGATCACATGGGTGCAGTCCACCACCTTGATGCCCGCAAGCGGGCGCTCGCCCTTGCCGAAAGGCTGGGGCTTGCTCTCGCCCAGCTTGATGATCTCGACCACCGGCATGTCGGCGATGGCCTGCCCCTGCGGATGCGCCAGCCATTCCTGATAGGTGCGGGCAATCGCTCCGCCAAGCCCGCGTTCGGCGATGGTGTCCTCCAGCTCGTACGCGTTCCATTTGGCCACCGCATGGCCGATGGAATTGCGGTCGTCGGCGCAGCAGAGCAGGCTGAGTAGCCCGTCGCGGAGCTTCGGGTAGCCGCCATGCAGCAGGATGTGGCGCCCATCGAGCGTGGGATAGAAGCCGACCGTCGGGTAATCGGGGTCCGGAACCGGGATCGGATAGCCATGCTGGGACTGGAAGAACACGCCCGCCGTCTCGCAGGCGGCGCCGCGCACGTCGGTCTTGATCTTCTGATCCTTGCCGCCGCGCTGGAGCCAGATCGCGCGGATGGCGGCGCCTTGCGCGGCCAGGATCGCGGCGCAGGCCTCGCCGACGCGGAACGGCGTGTCATAGACGGGGTCCCGGCCGATGAACTCCACCCTGTCGTCGCCGGGATGGGGGATGCCGGTCAAAGCGAGGAGATCCTTGAAGATGCGCGTCGGCATGAAATGGTCCTTGGACGATTGGCAAGACCGAGAGCGGCGCGCGCTTGCGCTTCGTTTGAAATGCAACCCTCGGATGCATTCTGTCTAAGGGCAAGACTTTAAGATTGCCTTGCCGAAGGCGCTCTCGGGCAAAAACCGGGGTGAGACGCGCAGGTGACGGCGCCTTGCGGCCTTTGTTTTCGCAGAGTTTTTTCCAAAACCGGGAAGGCCACTTTTGGAAACTCTGCTTAGCAGGATACGACCGCATCGCGCTGTTCGCGCGGTGACGGATACCCGCGACATTCTCCGAAACCGATCGGGCGACAGTATCGGAGCAAAACGCTCCGCCGACGCTTGTATCAAGAGCGGGTTTGAGGCAGCATGCGCGGCTTTCGAGAAGCTGCTAACCGGCGGGAAGGATGGCATGGGGGCCAGCCTGACGAGGGACAGGATCGCGGCGCTCGCGCCCGACCAATCGGCGCTGACCGCGTCGATCAAACTGCAAAAGCCAGCCAATTGGCCGCTGCTTGGCCGCGACGAGGCGGAGGCGCTGCTCTGGGGCGAATGCCAGGGCTCCGGCGCGACGCCCTATCGGGTCATGGCCGACCTGCGCGACCTCGGCAACAAATGCACCTGCCCGAGCCGCAAATTCCCCTGCAAGCACGTGCTGGCGCTGTTGTGGCTGGCCTGCGATCAGCTCAACCGGTTCGAGCCTGGGGAGGCCCCCTCCTGGGTCGGCGACTGGCTGACGCGGCGGCGTCCCAAAAAAGCCGGTGGCGAAAGCGAGGCGAAGCCTGCTTCAGGGCCCGGCGCCAGCTTTGCCTTGGCCGAGAGCGCCGCAACGCCTGCCAAGCCCACCGATCCGAAAGCCGCCGAACGCGCGGAGACGCAGCGCATCAGGCTGCGCGAGGAGCGCGAAGCAAGCATCGCCAGTGGCCTGGACGAGTTGGACCGCTGGGTGCTGGACCGGCTGGAGGAGGGCCTCGCCAACGTCCCCGCCACGGCCGCCCAGACCTGCCGCAGCGCGGCGGCCCGGTTGATCGATGCGAAAGCGCCGGGCCTTGCCGGAATGGTCGATGAGCTGGCTGTAAAGCTGTTCCGCGTGCCGCAGCCTCTGCGCGGCGGCTATGCGATGGAGCGCCTCTCCGCCATGGCGCTGCTGGCCTCGGCCTATCGCAATCAGGCCGCGCTTTCGCAAGGGCTGCGCGCCGATGTGCGCCGGCTGATCGGCTGGACGATGCGTCGCGAGGAGCTGCTGGAGGACGCCTCCGCGCTGCGGGTGAAGGCGCGCTGGCTGGTCGTTTCGGCGCGCTCCGAGGTGCAGCCCGATCGCATTCGCCGGCTGGAAACCTGGCTGCTGCGTCTGGGCGAGCGCGATGGCGCGGCGCCGGATTTCGCCCTGCTGCTCGATTTCGTGCCGCTGGCCGGCGGGGCATCCACGCCGCCCTTCTATGCCGGCGAGACGTTCGAGGCGGAGCTGGCGTTTTACCCGTCCGCCGTTCCATTGCGTGCGCTCATCGTCCAGCGCGGCGCGGGTGACAGCACCACCGCATGGGCCGCGCCGCAGGGGATCGCGACGGCCCTGGACGGATGGGATCGCGCACTCGCCCACCAGCCCTGGCTGGAGAACTGGCCGCTGCTGATCGGCGGCGTCCGCATTGCGCGCGGCGAGGGCAATGCGCTGTGGCTTGCCGATGATGCCGGCGGTGCATTGCCGCTCGACATGGCCAAAAGCGAGACCATCGCGCCGCTGATCGGGCTGCTGGGCATCACCGCCGCCGGACTGTGGGATGGCCGCTGCCTCTCGCTGCTGGCGGCGGATACGCCCATCGGCGGCTGGTATGGGGGCTAACCGCATGATGCAACCGCCATCGGCCCCGGAGATCGCCCAACTCGGCCAGGCGCTGATGCTCGGCACGCGCAAGCGGCCCATCACGCTGCCGCCCGCCGTCTCTGCCTTGATCCCAGCCACGAGCAGCCTGTCTCCGGCCATGCTGGCGCTAGTGCTTGCCGGGCAACATGCCCGCTTCGAGCGCCCGGCCGCGCCATCGCTCGCGCCCGCGCTGGAGAGCGACCTCAAGCTGCACGCCGATCCGCGTCCGATGCTGTCGGATGCCTCGCGCCGGCTGCTGAAGCAGCTTCTTACCTTGGCGAAGGGCGATGCGCCGGAAGCGGTCCTCACTGCATGCCGCGACCGTGCGACGGCGCGCGGCCTGCGCCTGCATCCTTTCGACCTGCCCGTGTTCGCCCCCTATCTGCGCGGCGGCGAGACGCAGGCCGCATCGCTCCCGGCCAGCTCGGGCGCGGATGACGTCGCGGCGCTCGATGCGGAAAGCTGGAAAGCCATGCCGCCGCAACAGCGCGTCGACGCCCTGCGCCGCTTCCGCTTTGCCTCGCCCGATGCGGCGCGCGCTTTGCTCGAAGAGACCTTCCGCTCCGAGGCGGCGCCGGACCGCGCGGCCTTTCTCGGCGTCATGGCCGTGCATCTGACCGCCGCCGATCTGCCCTTTCTCGAAGCCGCCGCCAAGGACCGCGCCGATGCGGCTCGTACCACCGCCCAGCGCCTCGCCGGCAGCATTCCCGGCACCGACGCCTATCGCAACAGGTTGAGCGGCGCGGCGGGCATGTTCATCACGCGCGGCGTAACGGACGAGGCCAAACGCAAGAAACACCTCTCCACCGGGCTCGCCGCGATGAAGGGAGCGGTCGGCCATAGCGCATTCCAGACCCTCGAAGGGCTGCGGCCGGAAGATCTGGCCGGGCGGCTCGGCCTGACGCTGGATGCCTTCGTCGATGCATTGCCGATAGGCGAGGACATCCTCATCCTGCCGCTGCTGCCGGCGGCCGTCGCCGAGGGGAACGCCGCGCTCTGCGCCGCGCTGATCCGGCGGCTTAGCGGCCTGCGCGCGCTTGTCGTGCTGTGGAGCCACCGTCCCGACGGGTTGGATGCGCCGGATCATCTCCGCCCCGCTCTGGCCGAAGCGCTTATCAGTCTGGCCGTGCGCGGCCAGTTCCCCGATGCGCAAACGCTGCATACTTTTTACCGCATCAATCGCGGACCGCTGCTGGACGCGCTGGCGGCCAAGCTGCTCGCCTCAAAGATCTGGCGCACCCATATCGCCGACCTCACAGCACCGAACGCCGACAACAAGACGCCCAATGCCGTGAAGGAAGCCGCGCTGCTCATTCCCGGCGGCCAGCTCGACGCCTTCCTCGAAAGCATCGCCGCGCTGCCGCCGCATCTTTCCCTTCCCGCCCGGATCTTTGCCGAGTTCTGCCAAAGCCTCGGCCGTACCAGCCCGGTGGCTTCCCTGACGCAATCCCGATAAGGACGACATCCATGCCTGCGAGCAAAGCCGAGACCCAGCTTCGCAACGCCGCCGAGGACATCTTCGCCGATGAGCTGAAGGCGCTGGAGAAGGAAGACAAGCGCATCCGCCCAGCCAATTGGCGGCTGTCGCCCCAGGCTGTGGTCACCTACCTGCTGGGCGGCACGACGGCGAAGGGCACACCGATCACGCCGAAATATATCGGCAACCGGCGGCTGGTCGAGACGGCAGTCGCCACGCTTGCCACCGACCGGGCGCTGCTGTTGCTCGGCGTTCCAGGCACGGCGAAAAGCTGGGTATCCGAGCATCTGGCCGCCGCCATTTCGGGTTCGTCGCAGCTGATGATCCAATGCACGGCCGGCACCGATGAAAACCAGATCCGCTATGGCTGGAACTATGCCCAGCTTCTCGCCAAGGGGCCGTCCCGCGCCGCGCTGGTGCCGACACCGCTGATGCGCGCCATGGAGGACGGCCGGATCGTCCGCTTCGAGGAATTGACGCGCATGGGCTCGGATGTGCAGGACACGCTGATCACCGTGCTGTCGGAAAAGACCCTGCCGATCCCCGAGCTGAACGATGCGGTGCAGGCGCAGCGCGGTTTCAACATCATCGCCACGGCCAACAATCGCGACAAGGGCGTCAACGAACTGTCCTCGGCGCTCAAGCGCCGCTTCAATGTGGTGGTGCTGCCATTGCCGACCAGCCTCGACGAGGAGACCGCCATCGTGGTCAAGCGCGTCGGCGAGATCGGCACCGGGCTCGATCTGCCGCCCGTCGAGCCCGCGAACCGCGAGATCGAGCGCGTGGTGACGATCTTCCGCGAGCTGCGTGAGGGCCAGACGCTGAACGGCAAGCTGAAGCTGAAATCGCCCACCGGCTCGCTGTCCACGGCGGAGGCCATCGCCGTCACCATCGGCGCCTGGGCGGAGGCGGGGCATTTCGGCTCCGGCGTGATCGACGCGCAATCGCTGGCCGCCAACATCACCGGCGCGGTGATCAAAGACCCGGTGCAGGACCGCGTGGTGATGCAGGAATATCTCGAAACGGTCGTGCGCGAGCGCAAGGGTTGGGGCGATCTCTACGCGGCCATCCATGAGGTGATGTGAGTGGCTAAGCAGGTTGGCGTTGGCAAGCGGGCGGATGACCCTGCTTCGCTTTTTGTTTGAGCATCAATTTTTCCAAACTCCGGCTATCGCCTCCGTTTGGATCGATGCCAGGACGCTGACGCATTCACTGCGTTCATGCATCAGCGCACTGGCTTTTTGTTGGTGCATCGATTTTTCCAAACTCCGGCTGTCGCCTCCGTTTGGATCGATGCACGAGCTTTTTGTTTGAGCATCATTTTTGCTCGAAAACCGGAAGGCCACTTTTCGAAATGATGCTTAGCGACCGGCTCCATATCTTCGGCATCCGGCATCACGGGCCGGGCTCCGCCGCCAGCCTCGTCGCGGCGCTGGATGCGCTTGGCCCCGCGCGCGTGCTGATCGAGGGGCCGCCGGAGGCCGACAGTCTGATCCGCTTCGCCGCCTCGCCGGGGATGGTGCCGCCGGTCGCGCTGCTCACCCACGGCGCGGACGATCCCTCGATCGCCGCATTCTATCCGTTTGCGGCGTATTCGCCGGAATGGCAGGCGATGCTCTGGGCGGCGCGGCATGGCAGCCCCGTGGCATTCATCGATCTGCCCGCCGCGCATAAGCTCGCCGAGAAAGAGGCCGTGCGCACGCCGGACCGCGCCGACGCCGAAGACGGCGACCAGCCGTCGGCGGCTGCCGAGCCGGAACCGCCCGCCGAGGCCGTGGAGCCACAGTCCGAGCCCGGCGCGCTGGATGCCCCGCGCATCCGCCGCGATCCTCTCGGCGCGCTTGCGGCCATCGCGGGCTATGACGACGGCGAAGCCTGGTGGAATGCCTTCATCGAGCATTCCGCGCCGGGACCGCACATCTTCGCCGCAATCGCCGACGCCATGACCGAGCTGCGCAATCACGCGCCGGACGACCCGCCAACCTCCGCCCACGACGCGCTGGAAGCGCAGCGCGAAGCCCATATGCGGCTCGCCATCGCCGACGCGCTGAAGGAAACCGGCGGCGATGTCGCGGTGGTCTGCGGCGCATGGCATGTGCCGGCGCTGCGGCGGAAAGTGGCGCGCGCGGATGACAAGGCGCTGCTGCGCAACCTGCCCAAGGTCAAGGTGACGGCCACCTGGGTGCCCTGGACCGACACACGCCTCGCCACATCGTCGGGCTACGGCGCGGGCGTAATCTCGCCCGGCTGGTATCGGCATCTCTGGCAGGCTTGGCACGCGCGGCCGGGTGGCGAAGAGCGCTCGGCCCGGCATCTGGCGGCGAACTGGCTGGCGCGCGTGGCAGGGCTGCTGCGCGAAAGCGGGCGTCCGGTCTCCACCGCATCGGTCATCGAAGCCGTGCGCCTCGCCGAGGCGCTGGCCGCGCTGCGCGGGCTGTCGCTGCCCGGCCTCAGCGAGATGCGCGAAGCCTGCCTCGCCACGCTCTGCAACGGCGAGACCGTGCCGCTCAGGCTGATCGAGGAGCGGCTGGTCATCGGCACCGATGTCGGGCAGATCGACGAGGCCGTGCCGCAAATGCCGCTGGCCGCCGATCTGGCCCGCCAGCAAAAGCGGCTGAAGCTGAAGCCGGAAGGCCTGGACCGCGAGGCCGCGCTCGATCTGCGCTCCGATGCGGGCCTTGCCAAGTCGCTGCTGCTGCACCGGCTGGCGCTGCTGAACGTGCCATGGGGGCGCCTTGTCGAGCTGAACCGCAGCCGGGGCACTTTCCGCGAGCGTTGGATGCTGCGCTGGGACCCGGAATTCTCCGTGCGCCTCGCCGAAGCCCTGATCTACGGTACCACCATCGAGCAGGCCGCCAGCAATGCCGCCTTCGCCAAGGCGCGCACCGCCGATAGCCTGCAGAGCCTCGCCAAGACAGTGGAAGCCTGCCTGCTCGCCGGGCTGGACAGCGCCGCACGGAGTTCCATCGCGCTGTTGCAGGCGCGCGGCACCCAATCCAGCGATATCGCCGGGCTGATCGCCGCCATGCCGCCGCTGGCCAATATCCTGCGCTATGGCACGGCGCGCGAGATGCCTGCCGCGGAACTGCGCCTGCTGGTCACGTCCATGGTGGAGGCGGTCTGCGCCGGGCTCGCCCATGCCTGCCGCCGTCTTGACGAGCCATCCGCCGAGGCGATGCGCGGCAGCCTCACTGCCTTCAACCGCGCCGCCTCGATCCTCGATGACGAGCATCTCGCCGCCGACTGGCGCGCGGCACTGGCCCGCCTCACCCGCGATGGCGATGTGGCCGCTTTGCTGCGCGGCTTCGCCACCCGCACGCTCCACGACCAGAACGCGCTGGGCGAGGGCGAGACCGCCGGGCATTTCTCTCGCGCGCTGTCGCAGGCGATGCCGCTGAACGAGGCCGGGCAGTGGCTGGACGGCTTCCTCTCCGGCGGCGCGAACATCCTGCTGCATGACACCCAGCTTCTGGCCATCATCGACGCCTGGATGGCGGAGCTTTCCGATGGCGCGTTCATGGGCATCCTGCCGATGCTGCGCCGCGTCTTCGCCAGCATCGACCGCGCCGAGCGCCGGCATCTGCTGGACAGGCTGCGGCGTCCCCTTTCCGCCGAGGGCGCGGCGCGGAGCGCAAGCGAGGGCGAGGACGTCGCGCCCGGCTTTGCCGCCGCGCTGCCGCTGCTGCTCACCATCCTCGGCCTCGACGACAAGGAGCGCGCGGCATGACCGACACACCATCCAACGCCCAGCGCCTGCGTCAATGGCGGCTTGCGCTGGGCACCGAAACCGATGACATGTCCGAACAGGATCGCCGGCTGGATGCCGCGCTCGGCGCGCTCTACGAGACCACAGGCGACGGCGCGCGCAAGGGGCGCGGCAGCCTCAGCAATTCCGCGCCGCGCGTGGCGAGTTGGCTGGGCGACATCCGCTCGTTCTTTCCCGCATCCGTGGTGCAGATCATCCAGCGCGACGCCTTCGACCGGCTCGGCCTGAAACAGATGCTGCTGGAACCCGAATTCCTCGCAACCGTCCAGGCCGACGTTCACCTCATCGCCGACCTGATAGCCCTACGTTCCGCCATGCCGGAGGCGACCAAGGACGTCGCGCGCCAGGTGGTGGCGAAAGTGGTCCGTGAGTTGATGGAACGGCTGGAAAGCAAGACCGTCGAGGCCGTTCGCGGCGCGCTGAACAAGCAGCGCCGGACGTCGCGGCCGCGCCATTCCGATATCGACTGGCCGCGCACCATCGGCGCCAATCTCCGCCATTGGCAGCCGGAGCTGAACACCATCGTGCCGGAACGGCTGATCGGCTATGGCCGCCATGCCCGCCGCGCCAATCTGGAAGACGTCATCCTATGCATCGACCAGTCCGGCTCGATGGCGACTTCGGTGGTCTACGCATCGATCTTCGCCGCCGTGCTGGCCTCCATCCCCGCCATCGCAACCAAGCTGGTGGTGTTCGACACGACCATCGCGGATCTGACCGAGGAGCTGAAAGACCCAGTCGAGGTGCTGTTCGGCGTGCAGCTTGGCGGCGGCACCGACATCAACCAGGCGCTAGCTTACTGCGAGACCTTGATCACCGAGCCCTCGCGCAGCCATCTGGTGCTGGTCTCGGACCTGTATGAAGGCGGCAATGCGGAGGAGATGCTGGTGCGCGCCCGCGCGATCACCGGGGCGGGGGTCAATGTGATCGTGTTGCTGGCTTTGAACGACAGCGGCAAACCCGCCTATGACGCCAACCATGCTAGCGCCCTCGCCGCGATGGGCTGCCCGGTATTCGCCTGCACGCCTGACGAGTTTCCCGACCTGATGGCAACCGCCCTGCAGCGCGGCGATCTCGGCGCCTGGGCCGCATCGCGGGACATCGCGCTGATCCGTGCCGGAGACTTGGCCGAATGAATCATCCGCCGCCCCGACCTGTCAGGGGACGGTTGCCACGATCACTGCCTGACGCGTTTGCGCCCAGGCGCGTCGGCTACGCCGGCCACATGGATGCAACCGGGAAGCTCTTCCTGACGGGGCCGGTCAACAGGGTAAACCAGCCGCCAGTCTGACCGGCTCTGGCTGGCCATCCGGGCCGTTCGCCCACGTCTTCAGCCGTTCGCCGGAGCGTCGAGCGGTGCGTTCCAGACGTCATAGCCATAGAGCCAGCTTGTATCGTCGCTGCCTCCTTTCATCCAGGTATTGGCGCTGGAGATCGCCTGGATGCGCGACGTGCGCGGCTTGCGGTGCGCCTCATAGCGCCGGAACGCATGCTCGACGCCATCGCCATCGACACCGCCCAGACAACGCGCCAGGATCGCCGCGTCCTCGATGGCTGTCGCTGCGCCCTGGGCCATATAGGGCGTCATGGGATGGCAGGCGTCGCCGAGGAGAGCGACCCGCTTTTCGCTCCAGCGCGGCAGCGGCTCGCGCTCGAGAATGGCCCATTTGTGGCAGGCCGGACAGGCATCCAGAATGGCGACCACATCGGCATGAAATCCCTCATAGGCCGCGCGCAGATCCTCCATGTCCCCCCGTGCCGACCAGGATTCGACCGTGAGCCATTCGGCGGGCTCGGGCACGCTGGTGACGAAGTACACCTCGCTCCGCGCGCGTGTCGTGTAATAAATCACGATATGGCGGTCGATGCCCCACCATTTGGTCCGCGACGGGCCGAGGTCACGGCCGCCCATCAGCGAGGCTGGAAACACGGCCCGGTAGGCAATCCGTCCTCTGTGGATCGGCGCATCAGGGCCGACGATGATCTCGCGCACCCGCGAATGTACGCCGTCCGCGCCGATCACGGCGTCGGCCTCGACGCGCGTGCCATCGGCAAACCTCATCGTCACACGTTCTGCGGCCTGCTCCAGACCGACCAGTTTCTTGCCGTGCTGGATGACGCCGTCCGGCAGCACGGATGCGAGCGCCTCATGCAGGTCGCCGCGATGCATGCACAGATAAGGTGCGCCAAAGAGATCCTCCGGCATGGGAAGTTCGCGGGTGACTTCGCCCGTGTCCCAGACGCGGTTGAGATGGGAGTGGGGCGCAAATGCAATGTCGCGGAGAGTCGCCTCGATGCCGAGCATGCGCAGGACCTTCATCGCGTTCGGCATCATCTGGATGCCGGCGCCGATCCGCGAAAATTGCGCCGCCTGCTCGTAGATGCGAACATCGATACCGATCCGACGCAGCGTGGCCGCAGCCGCAAGTCCGCCGAGGCCCGCACCGATCACCGCAACGGAGAGTTTTTTCTGAACAGCCACTGTCGTACGCTCCCTCGATGCGAAATTTAAGCCTTATCCGCAGTCAATCCCGTGAAAAGCGCAATTTGCGGGATAACCAGAATAAGCTGGGCATTGGGGAGTGAGGAATATGAAACTGACGCGCCGTGAATTCGTAGCCACGCTCGCGGTAGGCGCCGTTGCCAAGCCTACCGTCATCCGCGCCGCAAGCGAGCCGATGACCATCGGCTATGTTCTTGGGAATGCGCTTTATTGGGACATCAATGTTGCGATCGCGAAGGGGTTCTTTCGCGATGCCGGCTTTGAGCCGCAAAGCGCGATCATGCAGTCTTCGGCGCATTCGATACAGCAGGCAATCACCGGCGCCTTTCAGATCGCCGGCTCGCAGCCCGAAACCTTCGTGGCGGCGGTCACGCGCGGCGCGGACAAGCTCGCGGCGATCGCGGCGCCCATGAACCGCGCCGACTGGTGCCTGAACGTTCGGAAGGACATCGGCACGATGGCCGATCTGAAAGGCAAGGTGATCGGCATCTCTTCGCCCCGCACCAGCGAGGTGTGGCTGACGAACCGGCTTCTGGAAAAGGCGGGGCTCAAGAAAGGCGAGTTCGACTACCTCGTCGTCGGCACCTCGGCGCAGAAGCTGGCTGCGCTGGAGAAAGGCTCGATAGCAGCCACGATCCTGTTCCAGCCATCGGCGGAATTGGCCATCCGCAGTGGATTTCCCGCGATCGGTCGCTACGCCGATCTTCGTCCCTATCCCGCCATCCTCTACATCGTCGACAAGGAATGGGCAGCCAAGAACGACGCCGGAAAGCGGGCGGCGAGTGCTATCCGCCGCGCGCATGAATGGCTTTGGAACGCAGCGAACCGGGAGGAGGCCATCGCAATTCTGGCGAAGATCACCAAGCGCGAGCAGCCGGTCATCGAAACCGTCTATGATCAGTATTTCGTTTCGGCCAAGATCTATTCGCTGACCGGGGCGGTCGAATCCAGCGGCCTCACCAACGCCCTGGCCGACATGGCCGATGAGGGAGACATCATCAAGCCGCCTGCGCCTCCGGCATCCCGCTTCCTCTTGGAACACGAGCTTGGCGGAATGTGGAACTGATGGTGAGGCCGCGGACGTGCGGCGTTTGGCAAATATCGCATGGCTTCACGAAGGGCCATTGAGAGGAACAGGCATGGGACAGGAGCAGGACCCGGTCGCGCAGGGCGCAACGATAAAGCGGCTCGGACCGGATTTCCGCTGGCCGGGCGGCCGGAAAGTCGCCGTCGTCTTCAACCTGGCCTATGAGGGCTGGAGCGACGGCATCGCGCCGGGCTTGGGGCCGATGGGCAATCCGCTTTCGCCAGGCGTATTCGACACCAACGCTTTATCCTGGGGCACCTATGGCGACACACGTGGCATCCAGCGTCTCCTCCGCATTCTCGACAGGCTGCGCATCCAAGCGAGCGTCATGACGAGCGGCATTTTCGCCGAGCGCTCGCCCGAAACCGTGAAAGCAATCGCCGGGGCAGGCCACGAGATCGTCGCGCATGCTTATGCGCAGGACATCATCCCGGCGAAATTGACCCCGGAACAGGTGGAAGCGGACATCGCCAAGACGACAGAGGCGCTCGCCTCGGTTACGGGTCAGCGCCCCCGCGGCTGGATCAGCCCGCGCGGCACGCCGAGCCCACATAGCGCACGATTGCTGCTCGCCGCCGGCTACACCTGGCATGGCGATGTGTTCGATGACGACCTCCCCTATATGCAGGTCTTCGATGCCGGCAGGATCGTCGCCATCCCCCTCACAATGGAGGTGAACGACCTTCCCCACGCCATGTGTTATGGGCATTCGCCGCGCGCCTTCGTGGAGCGTTTTGACGATCTCCTGGGCGGCGCCCTTCAAGGCGGCGAGGAAGCGATCATGATCGATGTGACCGCTCATTGCCATGTCTATGGCCGGCCGGCGGGGGCGGGGGCCTTCGAGCAAATCGGGCAACGGGTCGCTCAGCGCGACGATGTCTGGATCGCGACGCGGCTGGAGATCGCAGAGCATGTCCGCAGCATCTTCGAATGAGGCAGCCATAGCCACGAAGCAGGCATTCCTTGGTTGCCCAACGAATGCCTGCTTCGATTCCTTTGTTTTCGCAGAGTTTTTTTCCAAAACCGGGAGGGCCACTTTTGGAAACTCTGCTTAGGCGCGCCAAGCCAGTGCGCGGACGATCCTGGCTCGGCGGTCTCGCGGGACGGCTGGCGCAGCCACGCATCCGTCGCCCGATGATCTCCCTCATCGTGATGCTCGTGGCGTGGGAAGCGCTTGGACGCTTTGTCCTGACCAACAGGCTGTTTTTCGTGCCGGCCTCCGATGTCGCCGCCGCGCTGTTCGATCTTGCCGCGAACGGGACGTTGCTGCTGCATGCAACCGCCAGCTTCAAGGCGATCCTTTACGGCATGGTGCTCGCAGCGGTGATCGGCGTATCTTTCGGCGTTCTCCTCGGTACCAGTCGGATCGTCAGCGATTACACCGAAATCTACCTCAACGCGCTCTATTCCACGCCGCTCGTGGCGGTCGCGCCGCTGCTCATTCTGTGGCTTGGCATCGGCATCGCGTCCAAAGTCGCGGTCGTGTTCCTCATTTCGGTGTTTCCGATCGTGATCAGCACCGCATCCGGCGTCCGCAATGTCGACCGGCACCTTGTCGACGTGGCGCGGGCTTTCGGCGGGACGCGGTGGAAGATCGTCCGCAAGGTGCTGATGCCTGCGGCGCTGCCCTTCGTGCTGACCGGCATCCGGCTTGCCATTGGCCGCGCTATCGTGGGCGTGGTCGTCGGCGAGCTATTCGGCGCCAATGCCGGGCTTGGCTATCTCATCTACGCCTCCGGCCAGACCTTCGATGTGCCGAACCTCTTTGCTGGAGTCCTCTGCCTGGCCTTTGCGGGCGTTTTCCTGACCTGGGCGCTTCAGGCCTTGGAAAGCTGGCTTGTGCGCTGGAAGCCACCTGCCCTGGAGGATTGACATGCAAACGGGCGTCGAAGCGTCAGCACCAAAACTCGCCGTCCGGGGGATCCGCAAAGCCTTCGAACGGCGCGGGCAGACCATGACCGTGCTCGATGACATCACCTTCGAGATCGAAGCCGGCGCGTTCTTTGTGGTTGTGGGACCGAGTGGATGCGGCAAGACCACCCTCTTGCGTATCGTGCAGGGCCTCGATGCTCCGACCTCCGGCACCGTTCTCCTGTCGGGCCGGCCACTGACAGGGCCGGGAGCCGATCGCGGCTTCGTCTTTCAGCATGACTCGCTGTTTCCCTGGCGTACGGTCCTGCAGAACGTCATGCTCGGCAATGAGATGAAGGGGAGGCCGCGAAAAGCCGCCGAGAGCGTCGCGCTGGATATCGTCGCGCTGGTCGGCCTCGCCGGCTTTGAGAGCCATTATCCGCACGAGCTCTCCGGCGGCATGCGTCAGCGTGTCAATCTCGCACGCGCGCTTGCGGTCGATCCCGATATTCTCCTGATGGACGAGCCCTTCGCCGCGCTCGACGCCATCACCCGCGAGGCGATGCAGCAGGAACTCATCCGCATCGTTGCGCAAACGGGAAAGACGGTGCTGTTCATCACCCATCAGATCGATGAGGCCGTGCTGCTCGCCGACCGGATTGCGGTGTTCAGCCCCCGTCCCGGCCGTTTGCGAAAACTGATCACCGTCGATCTGCCCAAGCCGCGCTCGTTGGCGGTGAAGCGCTCGCCGCGCTTTCGCGAGCTGGCCGATGAGATCTGGGATCTTATCGGCGGTGAGCCTGCGAGCGGGCCAAGGTGATTGCTATCTTCCGCCGCAATCTTTCGATGGCTGACGGCATTTGAGCTGATGTAGGCTGGGGGATGATGCGGTCTTAGAGCGGGATGATTTTAGATTGGCTCAGCTATCCCGCTCTAGATTCTTGTTTTGACGCTCGATTTTTCCGAAAAGTGGTGTCCACTTTTCGGATCTCGCTCTAGGCGCCTCTGGAATTTCGTATCGCGCCACCGCCGAGTGCGACCAAGCCGCAGAGAACGACCGCACGGGAGCGCAACGCATGCTCATGCAGACGATCAATGCCGGTGCTCTTGAGATAGCGTATCAAGAATACGGGCCTGTCGAGGGTTGGCCGTGCCTCATGGGACACGGCTTTCCCTATGATGTTCACGCCTATGCACAAGTTGCGCCGATCCTGGCTGAAGCCGGAGCGCGCGTAATCGTCCCCTATCTGCGCGGCTATGGTCCAACACGGTTTCTCTCGCCGGAGACGCCTCGGTCGGGTGAACAAGCAGCCCTTGGCGCAGATTTGCGTGCCCTGATGGATGCGCTCGGAATCGGGCGTGCGGTCGTCGGTGGCTATGATTGGGGTGGGCGCGCCGCCTGTGTGGTCGCCGCGCTCTGGCCTGAGCGCGTGGTGGCGCTGGTTTCCGCGAACTCCTACAACATTCAGAACATCGCGCGGTCATGGGAACCGGCCCCGCCAGCACAGGAAGCTGCTTATTGGTACCAATATTATTTCCATTCCGAGCGCGGGCGTCGCGGACTGCTGAAGGATCGGCGTGGAATTGCCCGCCTGCTCTGGCGAATGTGGTCGCCGACCTGGGATTTCGATGACGCGACTTTCGAGCAAACGGCCGAAGCCTTCGACAACCCCGATTTTGTCGAGGTCGTGATTCACTCCTACCGACACCGTTATGGGTTGGTGCCGGGAGATCCAGCGGTCGCCCATATCGAGACACAGCTCACGGCCCAGCCGCCGGTCTCGGTCCCCGCCATCACGATCGATGGCGATGCCGATGGTGTGGTCGCCGGCTCCTCACATCACGCGGAAAAATTTACCGGACCGAGCGAGCACCGGATCTTTCGCGGCGCAGGGCATAATCTGCCTCAGGAGCGGCCTCTGGATTGGGCACAGGCTGTGCTCGACGCGCGAGCTCTGGCCAGCTCTCAATAACCTTGAAGGGAAATCAGCTTCGAGGCGAGTGCCGTCGCCAGATCAAAGCGCGTGTGGTGGCGGAGCCGGCCGGTCTCGGGGATCAAAGTCCGCCGTGCCGAAATGGCCGCCTTTGCCATCCCCGGACATGACTTCCATG
>Ga0307513_10004031_pt1 | contig 19711 bp, 29 predicted proteins | sample 15_EM_MG_FD_202174 | JGI IMG/M metagenome (GOLD analysis project Ga0307513, IMG submission 202174) | Populus trichocarpa ectomycorrhiza microbial communities from riparian zone in the Pacific Northwest, United States - 15_EM | ecosystem: Host-associated > Plants > Roots > Unclassified | place...
ACTTTCACCTGAGTGACTGTGAGATCGTCGGGGAGCCTGTGGTGCGAGGGTGAGTGACATCACGAGTTCGCTCCTAACCATGACCGACTTCGTTCGGCGGCTCGTATCCGGAGACAAAGCCAGGTTCAAGGATGAAAAGCTGGATCTCGAGCTAGGTGAGCCTTGCACCAACTCACAGCACCCCCAAAAGCTCAGCGGGGACGGAACCGTACCCGGATTTACATCCAAGATCTCGTATACATCACGGATCGGGTAATTGTTATGGGTTACCCCGCGTCCGGTGTGGAAGGCCTTTACAGAAATAAACGCGAAGACGCAAAGAAGTTTCTGGACACCCGCCATGGGAAGAATTACTGGGTATTCAACTTTTGCCCTGTAGCGGAGAACTCGTACCCTTCCTCGGTTTTTGAGGATCGCGTGAGCAGGTACCCGTTCCCAGATCACCAGTGAGTGTCGCGGCTCGATCCACCTCGGCCTACGTCCTGAAAGGAGATGCAGCACGCCTCCGCTGGCCGTCCTCCCTCTCGCCGCGAGAGAGATACATTCGTTTCTCGGTGGCTCCAAAGATCGGGTGGCTGTGCTCCACTGCAAAGGTACTCTCGAGAATATCTGATCCAATGTCCTTAATAGTAATGCACTTTCACAGCTGGAAAGGGGCGGTCCGGAACGATGGCTTGCTCATATCTCATGTCAACCGACGATATCCTCCCTGCTGCAAAAAGGAAGGATACGGAGGAATTGTCCGAAGAACGAGTCGAAGCATTTATATCGGCTATGCCCACCGATGATCCTTCTGTACCATTAACACAGGAAGCCTATGGGTCTACACACCCCGCGGAAACAAATCTAAAGAACTCGGGCGAGGGGAACAAACGCAGGACGGCATCAGACGCTCTTGCACGCGTGCTAGAGCTTCACACGTCCAAGAGGATGAAGGCGCCATCCCCGGGTGAAAAAGGGAGGCACGGTGTCAGCATACCAAGCCAGAGGCGATGGCTACACTACTGGTCACTGCTCCTGTCACATCGAACTCCTCGAGACTTTTGGGTGGACAAACCGCATCCAAAGGTTCGCATAACTTCGATCACATTACGGATGAAGGAGGCTTCTGCCATCAAGTACCAATTCATCAGGGCGACCAATGCCATTCTGGATCGTGCGAGCGAAAAGAAGTACAAGGGGAAAGGCGAGGTTTGGGTATCTCTAGCGCGATTCGACGACGAATTGGTGGCCCTTCTCGAGTCGTGGGAGCGTCGCACGCGTGACGAAGGCGGGCACATGGGACTTCTAAAACCAGGCAGTAGCCACACGGGCGAGGACAAGCTGGCGGACATTTTTAAGACAGGGAAGTGGGACGAAAAGAAGATGGTCAGGAGTTTTGCGAGGATGGGGGCGTCGGACGACCCGCGTCGCGAAGAAACGGACGAGCTGGGAAAGGTCATCACGTATGTTATGGAACCTCTGACAGACGAGAAGTGGGGACAGATCAAGGAGGTCATCGCAGGAGAGTACAGGGGGCTCGAACATCCGGAGGTCAAATCAGAGACGGCCTCGGTAAACGACGTCGCCACCAAGGTATTCAGCGATGGAGTGGAAGGAATCATCGTCGACGCAAATAGAGAATTGAGGGCAAAACTTTATACCGGTCAAGTAGGTTCTTTCACTTTATGGTTCACGTCTCTCGCTTAAGCATTGGATTCTGATAGATTTTCATGGGCTGGTTCTGGTTCATCCCTGCATTCCACTTCGCCCAAGGAGAAAAAAGGAAGAAGTGGATGCTCACAAGGAAAGAGTTAGACTTTCCGCTCGGAGTGGGGGGGGACATTGTCGACGTTGAGATTGAGATGGAGCGAGTGGATGAAACACTAGCAGAACCTCCAGCGAGGGTCAGCAGTATAGACTCACGCGCTGGGAACGGAGAGCCAAGTTCCACGGTTGCCAACGTCGCGCACACGTTCGTCTCTGGCGACGTCGAGGATGTAGTGAAAACGAAGCAAGCGGTAGAAAAGTAGTTGAGATGTAACCGTACGTTACTTCGGAAAACGCGATCGGGAATCCCCGAGCTGACGAGTGTGATCAAGGACGCGCGTCCACAGAGAAAGGACACTTTACCAAAGTCCATTCTCCGTCTCCCCACCTTCATCGTCAATAACAATGCCCGACCCGACGTTATCGATTCCAGTACCTTCCGAGGACCCAAAGCCGAAGAAGAAGGAAGAGTCCGAGCCTAGCGATACGAAGCAGAAGCAGAAGGGCGAGAAAGAGCAGGAAGATCTCGTATGTTTGTCTTTCGCCCTTCATCCATATGACCGAGAATTAAAATTTTATAGTCGGAAGAGGATCTTCAGCTCAAAAACGAGCTCGAAATGCTTGTGGAACGTCTCAAGGTATGTTGTGCCACCACATGCCGGGTGCGCGTTGATTAAGAACGGAATGACAACAGGAATCGGATACGGACCTGTATCGTCCCGCCCTGGAAACCCTTCGGACACTTATCAGGACCTCAACCTCATCCATGACATCCGTTCCTAAACCGCTGAAATTCCTTCACCCGCACTACCCCGAATTGCAGCAGTTATACGAAACATGGCCGAGGTCGGATGACAAAAGCACGTTTGCTGATATCCTTTCTGTTCTGGCGATGACGTATTCCGACACACAACCGCGGGGGACCTTGCGATACCGTCTGCTCGCTGCCCAACTCCTTCCAGAAGGTTCGACCTCCCTCGCTGAGCCAGGTTCGTGGGGTCACGAGTACGTGAGGCACCTGGCGGCGGAGCTGAGCGAGGAATACACCTTCCGGGAACAAGAAGAGCAACTAGAGATGAAGACTACTGTTGGGTCGATCGACGATTTGAAGTTGTTGGCCACACAGTGTGCTGCATTCTTGCTCGGACATAACGCTGAACCCGACGCGGTGGATCTGTTGCAGGAATTGGAGATTGCCGATAGCCTGGTCGATCTCGTGGACGAGAACACATATGCGAGGGTGTGCTTGTATATTATTCGGTGTGTCCGGTTATGGCGACTGTCTCGAATACCGCACTGAAGGGACCTTTCCAGATGTGTAAACTTCCTACCACCCCCAGACGATGTCTCCTTCCTCGAAACGGCCCACAGCATATACGTGAAGCACCAGAGGTGGCCGGAAGCCATCGCTCTGGCTATCCGACTAGGGAGACCCGCCCTGATCAGGGAGGACTTTAATTCCCCAGGGAACCCGTACGTATCCCGCACCCTGTTATTGCTGTTTGTTGGAACCCTAATACTATTGTCCGTTAGTATCATGAAGCGCCAGTTAGCTTTAATCCTCGCACGTGCACAGACACCACTAGAGTGGCTTCAGGTCCCTAACGAAGATAGTGATAGCACCGAAGAGCTCCCCGAAGATGTCGTGGAATGTCTGAGTAACAGCAGGCTAAGCACGCAGTTCAAGGAATTCGGAAAGGAACTTGGCGTTCTTGAGCCGAAGAGTTTGGAGGATGTGTACAAGTCGCACCTGGAAAACTCGCGGACAACTTCGAACGTTGATTCCGCGAGAGGAAACCTTGCTAGCACTTTTGTCAACGCTTTCGTGAATGCTGGTTTTGGTAACGACAAGCTGATGGTTCAGGCTGAGGAGGGCAACAGCTGGATTTATAAAAACAAGGATCACGGTTCGCACCCCTTCATTGTCTGGCGAGCTGCACCGAATCGCTGAACGGCACCTTTCAGGGATGATGAGCGCAGCTGCCAGTTTAGGGCTGAGCTTACTGTGGGACACAGATGTTGGACTGAGTCACGTCGATAAGTACACATACTCTTCGGAAGAGCACATTAAAGTGGGTGAGGACCCCACTGAACGATGTCGTTTACTCACCCTTACTGTAGGCTGGCGCACTGCTTGCCACCGGTATTCTCAATACGAACGTTCGGACAGAAGCAGATGCCGCTCTTGCTCTCCTCAGCGATTACATCGAGAATAAGTCTGTTTCGCTAAGGACGAGTGCGATCACCGGCCTTGGTTTAGCCTATGCAGGGTCTCACAGGGAGGATCTTATGGGACTCCTCCTCCCAGTTGTCGCGGATGATTCTCTGTCGATGGAGATAATCTCTTTGGCGGCTTTATCTCTCGGTTTTATCTTTGTGGGTAGTGGTAATGGGGAGGTGGCCAGTACCATCCTGCAGGTGATGATGGAGCGGGATGACAAGACGCTAGATGAGAAGTGGGGAAGGTTCCTGAGCTTAGGCCTGGCTCTCCTATACCTTGGTTTGCATCTGCTACCTATTTGCGAGACGGGCACAACTTTGACGGTGCTCTTTTGCAGGTCAACCTGAGACCTCAGATGCCACTATTATCACCCTGAAGGCGATCGAACATCCGATCGCCAGGCAGGCTGACGTACTCGTGAACATGTGTTCGGCAGCTGGAACCGGAGACGTTCTCAAGGTGCAGAAGTTGCTTCACCATTGCGAGGATCACTACGAAAAGAAGGATTCCGAGAAGGAGGGAGACGAGGACAAGAAGGATGAGAAAGACGTCGATGACACCTTCCAGGGCTTCGCTGTACTCGGTATTGCCTTGATCGCGATGGGTGAAGACATTGGAGCGGAGATGTCCTTGAGGCTGTTTAACCACCTGGTAGGTAACGTGGGAGATGATAATTTCGGATGCTCGCTGACGGAACGCACGGCGCGTGTAGATGCACTATGGTGAACCTACGACCCGGAAAGCCGTTCCCCTGGCACTCGGCCTGATAAGTGTCTCAAATCCCCAACTAAATATCATGGACGCCCTCTCGAAGTACAGTCACGACAACGACCTCGCCGTTGCGCTGAACGCCATCTTCGCCATGGGACTGATCGGTGCCGGGACGAACAACGCTCGTCTGGCTCAGATGCTCCGTCAATTGGCTGGTTACTACTACAAGGAGCCCGACTGCTTGTTTATGGTCCGGATCGCACAGGGCCTGGTGCATATGGGGAAGGGTACTTTAACGTTGTACCCCTACTTCTTCGATAGGACGATCATGAGCCGAACTGCTGTAGCTGGACTGTTGGCTACGCTGATCGCGTTCACGGAAGCGAAGTCATGTGAGTGGCTTCGTTATATATCGTGGCCCATTCCGCTTACGAATTCATCCCAAGTCGTGCTGGACAAGTATCATTGGATGTTGTACTACCTCGTGCCGGCGATGTATCCGAGATTCATGATCACCCTTGACGAAGACCTGAAGAACCTGCCGGTTACGGTCCGCGTTGGTCAGGTACGCTATTCGGTTACTCTTCTTCTCGTCTCTGCGACCATTCCTAAATCGATTCGTGCAGGCTGTCGAGGTTGTCGGCCAAGCAGGGAAGCCACGGACGATCTCAGGATTCCAAACTCATACGTCGCCCGTGCGGTTGGGTACGACGGAACGTGCGGAGCTGGCCACGGAGGAGTACATTCCATACGCTCACGTCCTCGAGGGTTGCGTTATCCTGAAAAAGAACCCTGGATACGAAGACAAGATGGAGATTTAAGTTTTCCGGTCAGAGAAGTACGAGTTCCCCCCCTCTCTCCCCCTTGCAACGTGTTTTGGGCTTTTTGCCAGGTAGAAGTAAGAAAAATGATAATAAACCATCTCGCTTTGTTCCTGCTTTCGACTCTTTCATGCACGCTGGGTGAGCTCAATCCTGAGGAGAAGCAATAGGGCAGCAGTGACTATTCAGTGCGATTATATGAAGGATTACAGGTGTAAACTATTATATATCGAAAAAATTCGAGCGGACAAGGGATGAATATAGTACGCTACGGAGGTGGGGTAAGGTTAACATACGGGGTCTCGGAAGGAGGGGGGGTAACTTTACACAAGATGGGAGATAAACCAATGAGATGCGAGAGAGCGTCGAGACGATGTGGGGGGGTCCTGATGTACATATAATCTAAAACTTCTTTGGAGTGAAAACGGTACCGCTTGCGGCGAGAGCTTCCTTTATGACCTTCATACCAGCCAAGACCTTCTCTTCTTCCAACCTGCGACCAATGACTTGAACGCCCACGGGAAGGCCGTTCATGGCGTCCGCGTCATACAGCTCGTGCAGAGCGCGTGAGATGTCATTCATGTGGGTGTATTCCAAACCCGAGGTGAAATCGCTAGGAAGGGAATCGACGTTCTTGTCCACAAACGTGACTGGCAGGCAACCGGCTGAATAATCGAGCTGCAGAATGGAGCAATCGGGGAGTCAATATCAAACGAAGGATAACGGAGGGGGATAAGACGCACGAAATTGTAGATGAAACACCCAGAGGCAGACATAAAGGTTGCCTTGCCCGTGGCGTTCCTCGGAATAGCGGGCGTCGGTAACGGAATAGCCAGAATAAAGTCGATATTGTTCTCGTTCAAGCTCCTGTTCCATTCGGCCAAGTAGACATCCTTCTTTACGAATAGCGTGCGTTCCTCGTCGATGGAAGCGCACATTCCGAACCCTTCAAGGAGGGTTGCCCAATCATCGTTTCGGCCGGGAGGCGTGGAATAGTTTCTAAGCATCCAAGCCATTCCCTTCCTGACAATGTTGGGAAGCTGCTGGAGGAAGTTTCCCTTGACAGTACCCTCGTTGATGAACTCTCCCTTGCGTAACGGCTTGAGGGTTGGCGCTAGGATTGAATTCGATCAGGCGACTGGTGGAGTCGGGGGGATCGATCGTAGCAGCATTACTCACATCCAGCGCAGAAGGCAACTTGGAGTGCTAAACTGACCCCATACAAAAGGTTTGGAGGGTTGCTACCGGATGTGGGAATGAATCGCAATCAGCAGGCTGTTCCCGATATGGAGAGTATTTCCCCGATGAGGGCAGGGAATGGACTCACTAATCAACGACCTCGTGACCTTGGTTCCTCAACGCATCGACGGCGAGCTGCAGGGCCCGTTTGCATGGTGGGGTCGGAGTCGTAATCCCGTCGGACCATACGACACCAAACCGCAGCTTCCGATTCGTAGCCGCCTCGAACTCAACAGGGCGCCAGGGGACAGGAACGCACTGACGTGTGGATTGATGAATCGGGCTGGCCAAAGTCAAATGGGGAAACGACTTACGGTATGACAGTGAACCCAGGGTTTTAAATCGACGAACCGGTGACAGAATTCGGTCAGATCCTCCAAGTTCTGTGCCATAGGTGACGTGATGTGGGGAATACCCTGCAGCCCAGGACAGGGGGACACCACTCCTGTTTCTGGGAATCTCCCCTGAGAGGCCTTGATCGAGTACAGTCCGTTGTAGTGCGCTGGCATGCGGACGCTTCCCCCAAAGTCCGTTCCAATCTCAATCTTGCTGCCTCCGTAGGCGAGCAAAGCTGCGCCGCCGCCTGTCGATGCCCCACTCGTGAATTCGGAGTTGTAAGGATTTGAGCAGTACCCGTACAAGTCCGAGTCGGTTTCCAACGCCAAGAGTCCAGTCGGAACCGTAGTCTTTACGTGCAAGGTGGCTCCGGCATCAAGTAACATCCGTACGATGACAGAATGGGAGGAAGCGGGTCTGTTGACGTTACAGGAGTAGCCCAGAGTGGAGTCGCTGCCCTCATAATCACAAGCCTCCTTGATACTAATCGGTACGCCCAGGAGTGGACGAGTATCCTTCTCGTGAGGGGTGGCCGAGTTGTTCGGGAGGAACTCGGCAATACAGTTCGTGGCGGCGTGTGCCTTGAGAGCCTGCCTGAGGAAGACGTCACGGACGGCAGAGGGAGTCGTGTTCCCGATCATACACGAGTCGACAATCTGGGTCAGCGAGAGACGGAGGACGTTCTGCTCCGAAGCGAGTGGCAGGGCCAGGAGTCCGCGCAAAGCCTCCTCCTGGGCCTTTCGTTTCTCTTGCTTGGCCAGGCTGCGAACGGAAGGTGAGCTCATCGGGAAATGCGAAGAGGGGGGTCCAGCGGTACCAATCTGTTCTGTGGGTCGACAAAGACATGGGAGGCGGGGAAACCAAGGGGGAGGAACGGGTTGGCTGGCATGATGATTGACATGGGTCTTGCTTAAATACACGAGGACCTTTTCCATCCCCGTTTCCGCTAAACCGTTTCAGGGCGTTGGGCGTAAGCGAAGAGCGAACTTTGAAGTCTGTCGCACTCTCCCTCCGTCCATCACGTGATATATTTCAATTTCAGCCACAGACGCGTTCGCCGTTTGGGATCTGACCCGCAACTTGTCTCCACGACCATCACCGACGGCATCTAGAACAGAGGTTATCTCGCGATGGACTTCATGCTTGCTACCTCTTCTTCTCCCCCTCGTTTCTCGAACGCTTCGCAACCACCGCCGTCCTCGCCGCTTGCTCCCCGCTTCGGCTCTTTCTCTCCTATTCCGCGAACTCCGACTCGCCACCGGCAATACAAGAACCGGGACTTTTCCAGCCCAACGCCGGCACAGGAGAATCCTCGCAAGGCTTTCCTCCGGGAACAGTTCAAAAAGCGATGCTTTGAACGCGCTCAGAAAGCGCGTCAGGATCAGGTCCGCAATAGGCGTAAATCCTCGAGCGCGCTCAGCAGCGACGGGTTCGACTTTGACGACGACGCCGAGATGGAGGAGAGCGAGAATCAGGACGAGGAGGACGACGTCTTGAACGATGAAGTGTGTAGAAGAATTGTCTCTCCGGTTGGCTCGTTGCCGTGGGCTTATCCCTGGCCCAGTTATTTAGACGCATTATGGCTAGCGCCAGGCACAAGCAACAACACAATTTTCGTCTAAGCTATCAGTTGGAGGTCGGCTCATCCGTTGATCCCGACATGGAGGACATTTCCCGTTGGGAACACGAACTGCAAGGTCCGATACAATTTCTCCATTGGTCGTCAGACGTCCTCCGTTGACATTTGATCAGTTTCACCCCAGAAGAGCCCTATCGATCTCCCCGAAGATTTTGACGACGAGGAATTGGCCCAGTATGCCGAGGGGTTTACCCAGGGCGAGCTCAACGAGGCCGCCGACGAGTACTTTGACCTGAGCGACTGGGATGGAATCGACGACGCCGTCTTCGCTGCCGCATTGGAGGACCAAGAGATGCAGACGTAAAAAAGCCCCCTCTAATGGGATGTACCATTGCCAGACGCAGAATACCGTGCTGTACATTATTATCCGACTATCTTAACCGCCATCTTATTCCGAAACCCCAATCGGCTCGCAGCCATAAATCAGCTTACCAAGGCGAAGATTAGACGTAAACACACAAACCGAACCGGTGGGACGGAGCATCGGCGGCGAAAACGTTGGCTCCAACCATGTCGCATTTTCCCCGTCCTGTCAGAATTTCGGAAGCTTTTGGCCAGCGGTGTCTATAGCCTGGTACGTTACTTTCCTCCTCCCTTCCGTGGCAGGAGCATGTCGAGTACCAATCGCCATCGACACTAGGACGACGAGAAATCCCCATGCGGATCCGCCCAGTTCCGGGAACGCGCAAGAAGGGGACATTGTCAAATGGTCTCCGTCATGACGACAGATTGATCGCTTCTTCCCCGCCGTCCCTGGCACAGACCGTGTTTGCTTCCCGGCTTCCAAACGCGGTGTAATTGAACGGTCGCAGAACGTAAGGCCTAGATGAGGGAAAGCCGACCCGCGACGGGGGAGTTAGCCGGTCGCCGCGGATATGGTAAGCACAAGTCGCTGTCAAAGTGCACATGATATTGGGCGGTCATTGCGTATCTTTCCCCACCGGAATTCGGTCGAGTTGTATATCAACCTGAAAGGAATCCACAAGCACATAAGAGACGGTCGCATCCGTATGCCCAGCTTCAGGGTCGAATGAGGCATTCGAATTTCTCCCTCCAACACCAGTTTCTCACGTTTACTCGTTTTCTTTGGGTTCTCGTGATCCGGGTGTCTCTGACTCACGGGTCTCAAGGAGAAGGGGTCGCCCCCCGCGACCCAAATAGACTCTCGATCAGGTCATTCTGAGATCCGGGACAGAACTCCTTAAAGTGGAGAACGGTTCGGTCGACTACCTCCCCTCTCGGTTGTAGATACTGGCGATTGGTTAGCCCACCCCCCACCAGGGTCGTGCATATTATGGTACGCCCGGTGGCTCGCCAAAAACCCAATGGTAAAGGGTAAATCGATATCAGCTTGCCGACAATAATTCTATACAATCAGACAGGAGGGGGATGAATACAGATACAGGGCGGTCAAGTGACCGAACGAGCGTCAAGAAAATGTAACCTCTTAAGTAAGCAAATGCCACACGCCAAATCTTCGTGCCCAAATATAATGACTTGGACGCCTTAAGGAAGCGAGGAAAGAGGAAGAGAGAGAAAAGGGCGTATAAAAGTGACAACGGGCAACCGTCCTGACGGTGCCGTCACTCACCAAACGAAACCGTCCTACTTAAAGCAGGACTGCCGAAGTTCGGCCAGGCAGCGGGTGGCGAATGCTGATTCTGGTGCAACCAGGCTTCCAACCTCCTCCCCAACTCTCCCCCGATTCCACCACAAATATCACCTCCAGATCCAAGATGCTTCTCCTTGGCCTTTTCCTCCTCGACGACCTTAGTGGCCAGCTTCTTCTTCCTCATGATTCCCAGCTCGAGTTTTCCGTCGGAGACTCGCCCGGGTTTGGAATACGAGGAAGTGGGACTTCCCGTACCTTCCGATTTTCCATCGTTCTCGCCGTCGTTTCCAGTGAGAGGACCCTTATTGGCACCCGCTCGTGCGTCACCTTTATGGACGTTGTCGAGGGTGATCTTGGAGGCGATGGCGTCGAGCCCGTACATGTCAGGACCAGCCACGGTAGGACTGTCGGGGTTCGATTCTTCCCATTCCTGGAACCAGTCGTCTTCCTGATCCTCTGGTCCGAGGATGCTCTCAAGTAACCCCTCCTCCCATCCATCCCACTCAATGCACCGATGTGCCATCCTCAACCTCGCCCCACTCTCCTCATAGAATAACCACTCCTTCGCAAGCGAAGCAACATCGGCTGAGGAGCTGTGGGAGAGTGGGACAAAGAATCCCCGTTGCCGAGAAGGGGTCACGGGAGCTGCGTTTGCGAGTTTGACAACCGCCTGTCGGTACAGTCGAGTGGTGAAGGGGCTGTTGTGGAGAAAAGCGGGGACATGTGTACATGCCCAGAGAGGGCGAATTGTCGTGGACTCCCAATCGATGATGCAGGTCTATGCCGCAATACTTCATCAGCACTCACGCAAGCGGAACCCACCATTCGTGACTTACGATTGTCGAGTTATCTTTCTCATCCACGAAAATGTTCTCCAAGTTCAAATCATGACAGTCAAACGCGAAAGTCTCAGCAGCCGTGGGTACCTCGTCGAGCTTCTTGACACCCAACCTCTCCATGATCCTCAAGAACCTACTCATCTCCTCTCTAACCCGGCTCTCCCTCTCGCGCAAATGCGCAATTAAGAACGTGCTTCTCTGCATCCTCCGATAATCACTATACATCGCATCTCCGGCTCCGCCATCCCATTCTGCCTCACTTTCTTCCCAGTCGTACTCGCTGCTATCGTCACTCTCGTCTCCAGGAACTGCCCGTAGATGATGGTGCCTCGAGGTTTCGATTTCGTTCGGATCCAAATGCAATCTATGTGGGGCGCTTTTGCCCTCGTTCTCGAGGATAACGCCGTTGATCTCGCGGTCGGCGCACGAGAGGAGATAATCGTATGAACTGGCCCACGGTCCTCGGTTGATCTCTTCGGGATGTTGCAGCTGGCCTCTGTTCGAGCCAAAGAAGGGCCAGGAGATGATTTGACCCACATGGAACTCCTGCAGCGATCGGGGAGTCACGAGGGTGCTCGGAGTGGGTGGGGTGTGGTTTGACGCCAGCTCGTGCGGTGTGTAAGCGGACGCTACACGGGGGGTCGGGATTGCGGAATCGTAACCCGGACCTTTGTAGAGAGAGCCGAGTTGAGAAAACCTGAAGCCAAAGAGAGGAATAAGGAGTGCGGCAGTGTTATCCAAGAGTTTTATGAGGTTATTATGGGACATGGAGTGATAGACTTTGGAAAGAGGGATCCCGGTTGCCTATCCAGAATTAAACTCCCGTTGAGATCATGCAAGGCGACTGGGAGAGTCGATGATGTCATTACCTTGGACATGAGGATGTATTCTCCGCCGAGACGGTTGTACGCGCTGGCGTCGTGGTGGTAAACGAAGGGGACGGGGAAGTTTGTGTGCTTTCGCAGAAAGTCCATGGTCGCGACCTCGGATTCGGTCTTGATTCGGGGCATGAATCTACGAGCAACCCTGGCAACAAGCTGAAAACCATCGACGAGGGTAACCTGATAAGCCTGGACGGTCATCAGCGACGTGGTTTTCGACGGGGCCCAGGGTTCGGATGTACCTTGTGGAACGTGCCTGCGATAACGATGAAGGGCTTGAGAACGGGGGATGAGTTCCGTGGATACGTAAGACGCACCGGAGCTTAGGAAGACGATACGGGCGACATCGACCTTGAACTTTTCCTTTACGACGTCTTTGAGGACACTCCTGTCGACGTGGAACGGCTGAGCGTGATGAACGGCACGGTCAGCTTTGGCCTCCTTGGCTCTGTCTCGATGTTCGAGGTCCCAGTCCCATTCGAGTTTCTTTGGAGGTGGTCGTTCGAGATCCCGGACCCCGCCAGACATGAGTGGCGGATGTGCGAAAGACGGGATCGTCGAGGTCGGTGAATGCAGAGGCCGATGAGTGGTGGATCAGACTGTGTATGCGCGATCGCACGGATGAGTATCTGGAGGACGGGGATCCGTTGCGAAGGCGTGGTTGATGTTCGGGATAAAGGTTGCGGCACGCGGCTTCTATCGCACATTCGAGACGGATCAAGTTCGTGACAAATACGTCCGGCAGCCTATTTACAGAAGCCCGCAGCCCCCGACCCAGGCGGGCCGGATCGGTGTTTCGTCGGCACCTCCGCCGACGCCGTCCAGAGCATCCAGCACCTCCCATCCGTCCCTCAGCTCGCCAAAGTGCACGTATTTTCCGTCGAGCTTGGCCAACTGCGCCCCCTCGTCGGCGAGAACAACGAAGAACTGGGACGAGTTCGTGTTCTTGCCCGAGTTCGCCATCGCCAAGGATCCCTTCTTGAACTTGGTTTTGAGTCCGGCCTTGTCGTCGTTGAACTTGCCCCCGTATATCGACTGCGGAACCTTGTAAATGAACTTGCGAACGTGCTTGCCAAGAGACAAACCTCTCCTCCACTCCCATCTCCCCGCGTAATGTCTCCCCCCTGGGCAACGAATCCCTTGACGATCCGGTGCATCGGGCAGTCCAGATAATGCAGCTTTTTGTTCCGCGCGTTCTTGCACATCCCCTTCTCCCCCGTGCACAGCGCGGTAAAGTTCTTCACCGTCTTTGATAACCCGGGCGACGGGTCCAGGTCAAATATCAGCCGTCCAGCCAACAACGGCTTGGGCGCAGTGAACAGCATGTCCAGCGACTTCTGCATCGACCCAGTCAACACCAAGACGAGAGGTCGAGAGAGACAGAGCGGAGCAGTACATCCACTTCTTTCAAAGTCTCCTGCTGCTCTGTCGATAACAGTTCAGGATCGTCGGGAAAGCCATAGATTACGGCATTCTTCTTCACTACTTCCTTCGTTTTCTTGTACCGCTCCTCCTCTTTGTTGTGGTCCTCTCGATGTCCGATGTAGATGTCCAGGTAAGCCGCCGTGGCGCTGGCGGGCATGATGAGCTCGGCGGGTAGATCGTGGTAAAAGGTTATTCGGTTGTCACGCGCTAGTCGCTGACTCTTGCACGTCGTCCACCATGGCCACTGCTTACTACGAATTCTACAGGGGATCGTCGTATGTCTAATGGCCACAAGCATGTTTTTTTCTCCTGTAGCTCAGCTAGTTTAACAGAATCGGAATGGCTCTGACCGACTCCCTGGACGAGCTCATTACCAGTGGCGCCATCACGCCCCAGTTGGCCATGAAGGTCCTCCAACAGGTCTGCAAGCCCATGTTTCACATTATGTCAGACACAGTCGTTGACTTCTCCTTATCCCTGTAGTTTGACAAGTCTTTGGCGGATACCATGGTCAAGCAGGTCAAGACCAAGACCACTCTCAAGGTGTGTGGCAACCAGACCTCTCCTTTACCAATCACCTCAACCCTTCGTCTCTCAGGGTCACTTGAAAACCTATCGCCTGTGTGACGATGTCTGGACCTTTATAGTCAAGAACCCTTCTTTCAAGATGGAGTCGAACGAAATGGTCCAGGCCCAGAAGATTAAGATCATCGCTTGCAAGAACGGCGAGGCTATCGAGCCATCCAAGAAATAGACTGTGGAGAGTTCACCCTCTCCTCGCCTTTCCATCCCCGTTGTATCGCCCACACAGCATTTCTTCTTCATAGCGTACTTTGCATGTAAATTATAATACTTTTTTTTCTCCTTTGCCTTGCCTTTGAAACGAGGGGCTAGAAATCAAAGAACCGACGGTATGGTCCAGGATCGATGTGCACCAACAGGGCGGACGCGCTTTAAGTACAACCGCCTCACCGCCTCCCACCGCCCCTCCCCTTCTTCCTCTCCGCCCAACATCGCCCTCCGGTCGACGTCCAGTAACACCAAGATGCAACGTCCCGAACCTCCGACGGCCGGTTCTCGCGCGGAAGCCCAAGCCCAGATAGAGTCCAACAGAAAGAGGTTAGAATCCCTGTCCGAAACAATCGCCTCGACGGAAGACAAGCTCGCGCAGATCATAAACGAATATCGTTCCGCCATCCGTGTCCTCCAAAAGACAAAGCAAGAGCTCGAGGATGAAGTCTCCCTCACTTTGGCGTACATCTCGCCGATCAGGACCTTGCCTCACGAGCTGCTCAGGCATATCTTTCTGCTCAATTTCGAGGACCAGCCGTGTTGTGCTTGGGGTATAGCCGCCGTCTGTTCCTTATGGCGGAGATTGGTTCTTGGAATGCCGAGGATGTGGTCCAAGGTGCGTTTCAAGAAACAGTTCGGCTCCCGGCCGCGTTCAGGGTTTCATATCCAAGTATTCATCCCATCTCCATGCTTAGATCCGACTGGTGACCACCCCATACGCGAACGCGGACACTATCAGGTTGTGGTTGGAACGGTCAGGATCCACCATCCCCCTCGACATCGAAATCTTCCTTCAGGTGCATACCGCTTCGAGCAAGGCAGCTAGGAGGCGTTCGCTTTCCCCCATTCGCCACACCTTGCTACCCCCAATCGGTGCACAGTATGTACACATTCCGCCTCCCCCACCCATCATACCCCCTCAAAACCCCTTCTTGACCCCTCCTTCGCCCACGTTGAATCCGACCGACAGTCCTCCCCCCACCCCGTCGTCTACTCACTCTCCGGTAACTCCGACCACGAGCACGTTCTCGAGGACGAGCCTCCATTGGGGACATATCGCGTTTTATTATCTGGTCGAGCAAATCCATCGATGGGAGCGCTTCATCTTCCGATTCGATAGGCAATTCGCTTCTGTCACTGCCCTCAAATCGGTTATAGGTAGGCTATCGATAGCATCAGAGAGTTTCGCTCATCATTTCTCCAGGTGACGCTCCACACCTCAAGGAATTTGAGATATCATGTGCGGAACCGGCGTTCTACTCCGAGTGGAATTGGTTGCCGAGCGCAAAAGCAACTACGACGATCGTTCTCCCAAATCTCAACTCCCTCACTCTGCAATATATGCCGTTCAAGTGGTCCTCACCCTTGTTCAAGACGGATCTCCACTCTCTCACCCTTCGCTCTCTACCCACTTCCCACTTGCCCTTGGACAGGATCCTTCATATCATAGCAGCGAACCCGAATCTCGAATCGATGGATCTCCATTTCACCACCGTCCATCCAGCGATTCTTCCTCTCAACCCTCTCACTCTCGAGAATCTGACCAAAATGAGTCTAGGCGGACACTATCTCCTTTCTCAGCTGGTCGATAACCTCACCCTCCCATCACTCACCCACCTCACATACGATATCGAGGCACGGGAACCGGTCGAGGAGACGATTACCAACCTTATTTCCCGTTCGAACAATCCGCCCCTGGCATCCCTCTCGATCGCGTACAACCCTGGAACTGCGTTTTACTATGGTGCCGCCGCGGGGATCATGAATTGGGGCTTCCTGATGGACGCACCGGAGTTGAGGACGTTGAAGGTCGGTGGAACGGCTTTCGAGCCGTTGCTCGTCGCGTTGTCCGGACCGGAGGATGGGGCAGGGCAATGGTGTTGCCCAAAACTCACGGGGTTATACATGAAAGGCTGTCACGCTCACGGGGATGGCGTCTTAAAACTTGTCCAAATGGTAGACGTCCGGAATCCGACCCCGACTTCTTCCGCCCAAACCACCAACGCGGGAGGTGGCGTACCAGGCGGAGGATCGGTCGACAAGTTGAAACACCTCGAATTGCACGAATGCGCGGTGTTGGGGCCGGACGTTGTGCAGTGGATGAAGAGTAGAGTTTTGGAAGTTGTTTGCGTGGAGCTTGCATACGATAGGTGCGTCCCTCCCCCCTTTTTCTGACTCGGTGACCGAGTCGATCGTGTCGTGGTGGGACGGATTTGAATGACATTGCTAGGCGTAGACCTCCCAGGAGTCCGTCCTATCCGTACATTTGATTGAACGCTCGGTCTCGCCGAGTATGCTGTGATGTGTTGTCGAGGAGGAAACTCTTGGATATGTGAGAGAGTGCGAGTATACACATACGTTCATGCATCTAGGTTAGTTGGTTGCTTGGTTTTTTCCTTCTTTGAATCGTGTATTATATGAATTACTGCCTCCAGTTTCCGTGTATCAATTTGCGTTCGAATGTATCCCGTCCCTTTTCTTCATTCCAAACCAACCTACCATGAGTCAACCATTGGACTTTCGAAAATCATGTTCGCCTGCGCGTTCTACAGCTGGTTTTTCCAACCCTGAGAGTCGAATAATTGACGGAATGCATTGCGGGGATAAATATGGATACACAGGGTTAAGTACACCAAGACAGTCCATCGGCGATATCAAAAGAAACACATACACATACATACATACCGCTCTCCGACATCCCGGCTCAAACCACCTGCTTACTCCTCCTACTCTTACTAAACGTCCCAGACCTCTCAACCGCATTCTTAATGCTCCTAACGTTCTGCACGATCTCACTGGCGATCTTCGGATTCTCCGCCTCGAAATCGTATCTCTTCGTGCCCCCGTCTCTGTGAACGACGAGCTTGAAAGATGAGGAGGATTTGGCCGATTGTTGGCAGGCGACGACGGAACGGATGTGGTATGAGGAGGTCCGACCGGTTTCGAACATCCCTGTGGCTCGTTTGGCTGATGGCATGATCTGTTGTTGGACGTGAGTGAGTGAACATGTAGATGGTTTAGACTTGAAAAAGAACGGGTTACGTACGTGGAGATAAACCCCGTCTATCGCCAAAATCCGCTCGTGTCTTCCCACAAGCATAGGCAACTTCCTGGTGATAACGTATTTCTATGCGAATGGCGGTGGTCAGTGCTCTTGACAATGCTTGGTGACGCCCAACACCATACCTTGTAAGCACCCGTGTAATCCGTCACGGAGTTTTGCTCTCCAGGAGTTTCGGACATCCTCTTGAAGATCGACGCTACGAAAATAAAAAGTCGTGTCAGCCCTCAGGGAAAAGAAGAGACACGGCTCACCATTCGGATCCGTAGTCCTCATAGATTTTCCAGTATCCACAATTCCATATCTCGGCAACATCGACCTCTTCACCAACACCAAATCGCTCTTCCCTTCCAAACTAGCCACGGTCCTATCCAGCAAAATCAAAACGCTCATGTCCCTGACGAGCAAAGCGTACTCGTTCGGGTTCAATTTCCGTTTCTTACATACAGCTTCGAGAGCTTCTTGCATGTACATCCCCGCGGTCCTAAGAAAAGCGCACGACGGAAACACCATTGCGAGGAATCAATAGACGAATCTGAGGGAAATAAGATGGGACTTACACGGGGATGGTGGTAGATATATGCACCGCATCAGCCGTCTCCGCTACCCTAATCCTCAAGAACATCTGGGGTCCTTGCCCAGACATCAACGATCCAAAGGCAGGAGATATTCCCAACGGCGACGCAGTCGCGCTCGTTCCCAGTGCGAGGGAAGAACCGACGTTGAGCAAGCCACCATCGGAAGCTTGTTTCTTCTTCTTCCCCATGATACGCGACGGCCGACGCTGGATCTTGGATTCGAGCGTCTTGTTCTGTTGGACTGTTTTGGTGGGACCGATCAGCCCAGTGGCAGCTGAGTTCTACGAGCGGGACTTACTTTGCGGCACTGAAGCTTCCAAAACCGCGTAAGCATCGAAATTGAATTTAGATATCTTCCCTGTCCTATCCGGTGGCGGAAAATCTTCATCAACCTCTCCATCTTCCTCCGCAATCCTCAGAATCCACCCAACGGCCGAACAAACCGTGCCCCACTTCGGATCTTCCTCACCCTCTAACCCTTCATCGATCTTGGGTAACCACCCTCCTTCCCAATACTTATACAACGCGTATCCCAACACCTCTTCAAAGCTAGCGTCCTTTCGGACATTCAATTCCATCACTTGACCCATAGGTTTCTTGGCCCTGGGGAAGTATACAGCGACGGCCTTGGACTCCCCTTCTGCGCGACCGGTTATGGCGGCATAGTATTCCTCGAAGGGGTTCGTTGAAGTTAAAGTCTTGGCTAGCATCGCCGTCAGGGCCGATTTTGCTGGTCGGATCGGAGGGACCTTCTTTCGAGGGAACGTTAACTCGTCAGGTTTCGGTCCCGAAGAGGTATGGTGTGTGGACGAGGAAGGGTGCTGTCGGGAACCTGAAGCGGAAGTGTCCCCTGTACCCCCACCAGAATTTTGTTTGTGGGGATGGTCAGAGTGGTGGGCATGGTGAGGACCGGTGATCGACGAAGAAGAATTTCGATGACGGGAACTTGACCCACGCCTATCACTGTTAGAACGAGAGCGGTGCTTAGGGTCCTTAATATTGTGCTCCCTAACAGGACTGAGCCTGGTCCCTTTCTTTCCAGGTATCAGAGAAGGATTATGCATCGACCCATTCGGGGTAGACATGAGCGAATGAGACATCGACAACATGGAAGCAATATCCGACGCGCTACCGAGGTTCACGCCTCCACGCGCCGCAGAAAACTCCCTAAACCCAAAACAGAAATCAGCGTAAATCCCCCTACTCACATGCGAAATGAAACGGCATAGAATGAAAAGTAAGGGGCTTACGGATCGAACTCGTGGGCGAGGTCCACACTCCCATCAATCACAGGCCCGCTATCGAACCCATCCTCTTCCGCACTATCTTCCCCGGCAGCCATCACGTCCGAATCGCTATCGACAGGTAAATGCCCACCGATATCTTCGTCGCTGGTTTGGGCTTTATCTCCCTCGATATCGCTGGGAGGTTCAGGTTCCGAAGCCGAAGACGAAGAGGTGTCGATATCACGTAATGAGAGAGTCTGAGCGGGTTGGGCGCCACCTCTCGTGCCCATACCAAACCCTCCGGGCCCACCTCGTCCACGAGCCTGAAGCCGAAGCCGCCGACGGGCTTCCATCTCGGCCGCACCTTTAAAGTTCGGAATAAAGCCTACGGCCTTGGGAGGGGTAGCCGTCGCAGCACCAGAACTGTTCCCTGTAGAGGACGAAGTGATCGTCTTCGTGAGTGCACCAGTAGCCTGAGTTTGGTCCTGAGATGGCGAATGCCGGTGATGCGAAGGGCTCGAGTTCGTAGTGGCCAGGGCGGGGTTGGCGCCGTTAGGATGGTTGGCGCCGTTAGGATGGTT
>Ga0307513_10004032_pt1 | contig 19711 bp, 19 predicted proteins | sample 15_EM_MG_FD_202174 | JGI IMG/M metagenome (GOLD analysis project Ga0307513, IMG submission 202174) | Populus trichocarpa ectomycorrhiza microbial communities from riparian zone in the Pacific Northwest, United States - 15_EM | ecosystem: Host-associated > Plants > Roots > Unclassified | place...
ACGACCTCTCCTACCGGAGCTCCGCTGCTATCTCCGGCACCAACACGCCGATCACAAGATCCTTGACTCGCGACCACGACCGCTAACTGAACGGCTTTGCCGTTAGGGGAGCAGCCGGGTCAGCTCGTCGAGGTGGCGCAGCACATCAGCGGCCGGCGAGTCGGGCAGCTCGAACAGCACGCGGTCGACGCCTGCTGCCGCGTAGGACTCCAGCGCCTCCGAATTCGGCACCGCCCCGTAGACGGTGACGGGCAGGTGCCCGCGTCCCGCGTCGGCCGCCCGTGACTGCAGCTCAGCCACCCGCGTGCCGAACTCCGCGAGCCCGTCGACGGGCACCCGCAGCGGGATCCAGCCGTCGCCGTACTCGACGACGCGGTCCAGCACCGCGGGCCCGCCACCGCCGATCAGCACCGGGAGCCGCGCCGCCGGCTTCGGCCACGACCAGATCCGCTCGAACTTGACGAACTCGCCGTCGAAGCTCGCCTCGGCGTCGGTCCAGATCGCGCGCATCGCCAGCACGTGCTCGCGCATGCGGGCGGTCCGGGTGCGTGGATCGACGCCGTGGTTGGCCATCTCCTCGCGGTTCCAGCCGAGGCCGACGCCGAGCTCGAACCGTCCGCCGCTGATCCGGTCCACGCTGGCCACCGCCTTGGCCAGGACGATCGGATCGTGCTGGCACACCAGCGACACGGCCGTGCCCAGCGCGATCCGCTCGGTCACCGCCGCCATCGCGGCCAGCGCCACGAACGGGTCGTACGTGTGCGAGTAGCGCGCCGGCAGCTCGGCGCCACCCGGCCACGGGGACTCCCGCGACGCCGGGATGTGCGTGTGCTCGGTGAGGAACAGCGAGCCGAACCCACGCTCCTCCACCGCCCGCGCCAGCTCGACGGCCCCGATGCCGTAGTCGGTCAGAAAGGTGACGACGCCGTGGTCCATTGGTGCCACGCTGCCAGGTGGGTCGAAGGGGGCGGTGGGATGGGCGGCTACGTGTCGGTGCGGGGCTGGCTCGAGATCAACCACGAGCAACGGGAGCCGGCCCAGCGGATCATCGACGCGCAGGGCGACGATCTCTACGCCGGCGGATGGGCGTTCCCGAACCGGCCGTTCAACTGGTCGTTGTACCTGTTCTACGGCGGCGACATCCGCGAGCAGGGCGTCGGGTGGCTGCGCGAGCAGGTCGGCGTGCTGGCCCGGATGCCCCCGGTCGACGACGACGGCGACATGCCCGCCGGGTTCTTCCTGCTCGACCACGAGGACGGGACCTCATGGGGGTGGACGGTCCGCGACGGCCGCGTGACCGACGGACCCACTCCAGCCGAGCTGCGGTGGTTCGCCGGCCGCCCCTAACGGTCCGGCGAGCCGCCGGCCCGCCGCCCGTCGACCCTGCGCACCGCCCACACCGTCACCAGCACGGCCAGGAGCGTGAGCGGCCAACCCATGGCGATCCGGGCCACCCCGAGCCAGGTCGTCTCGTCCGCGACGTAGAGCCAGTTCTGCACGGCGAAGCGGATGAAGCACAGCGCTGCCCAGAAGAGCGTGGCCACGTCGTAGTAGCGGCGGGACCGGCGGTCGGTGCGCCACGAGGTGCCGTGCGCGTTGCCCACCGACCAGATCAGGCCGATGAGTGGCCGGCGCACGAGCACCGACGCGAGCAGCGCCAGCCCGATCGCGAGTGTGATCCAGATCCCCCAGAGGTAGAAGCCCTTCGCGCTCCCCACGAGCACCGCCACCGCGCCGGCGAGGACCACCCCACCCAGTCCCGCGAACGCCGCGGCCGGCTTCTCGTGCTGCAGCAGCTGCACGCCGCCGACGATGACGGCGGAGGCCACCGCCGCACCGATCGCGGGCCACATCCCGGCGAGCGCGTTGGCGACGACGAACACCGCGATCGGGATCGTGGCGAGGATCGTGCCGGTGACCCCGCCGACGTACCGCCACGCGTACGCCAGCTGCTCCTGCAGCGACTGCGGCGTCGGCTCGGTCGGGGGCTTCATGACGCTCGCCCGTAGAGCCGGTCGAGGTAGGTCGCGAGCATCGTGCGGGCTGCGTCCACGCCGAACTCGTGCGGCTGGGTGAGCATCGCGTTGGCCAGGCCATCCAGGAATGCCGTGAGAGCACGCGCCTCTGCTCCGGCATCGACGGTCCCCGGCAGCTCGCCCAGCGTCATGGAGGCGGCGAGCACCCGTTCCAGCCCGGCGAGCTGGTGTCCGACGGTCTCGCGGTGCAGGCGCGCGAGATCGGGATCGGTGAGCGTAAGTGGGAGGAACGCCAGCCAGACGGTGGCTTCCCGGCGGCGCGGTTCGTCCAGCGGCAGGAGCAGCTCGGCCAGCCGATGGATCGCGACCCGCAGGGGGCGCACGTCGCGGATCTCGTCGACGCGTTCCTCGGTCCGCCGGCTCAGGTGCTGGACGGCGAACGTCAGCAGTTGGGACTTGGACCGGAAGTAGTGCTGCACCAGGCCGACCGAGGTGCCGGCACGTTCGGCGACCGTGACGAGCTTCGCCTCGCCGAGACCGCGTTCGGCGACGATCTCCAGCAGCGCGTCGGCCACTTGTGCGCGCCGGGTGTCGGGATCGAGGGATATGGCCATGACGTCACAATATTGCCGTATTATTGGCCGAGCAACCGACGTTCTGTGGATCAGCTGAGGAGCGCTCCCCGGCGCCGCGCAGTACGTTGCCCCTCATGCCGCAGCGCAGCGAAGCCCCGTTCCGCGCCGACCATGTCGGCAGCCTCCTGCGCCCACCGGCGCTCGTCGACGCGCGGGCGCGCGCCGCGACCGGCGAGCTCGACGCGGCCGGCCTGCGGGCCGTCGAGGACGCCGCCATCACCGACGTGATCGCGCTGCAGGAATCCGTCGGACTGCAGTCGGCCACCGACGGCGAGTTCCGGCGCTCGTCGTGGCACATGGACTTCATCTACCGGCTCGGCGGCGTGGTCCGCACCGACGAGCAGATCACCGTCGCCATGCGCAACAAGGCCGGTTCGAATGCATTCACCTCGGCCGGGATCGCGATCACCGAGCCCGTCCGGCTCACCGAACCGATCTTCGCCGACCACTACGACTTCCTCGCCGCGCACGTCACCACGGCGACGCCGAAGCTCACGATCCCGTCGCCGAGCATGGTGCACTACCGCGGCGGTCCCGCGATCCTCGATCGCGACGTGTATCCCGATCCCGGGCAGTTCTTCGTCGACCTGTCGGCCGCCTACGCCGCCGAGATCGCTGCGCTCGCCGAGCACGGCTGCCGCTACCTGCAGCTCGACGACACCTCGCTCGCGTACCTCAACGACCCGGCGCACCGCGCCCAGGTCGCGGCCCGCGGTGACGATCCCGACCACCTCCACGAGCGCTACGTCGCCGGCATCAACGCCGCGATCGCCGACCGCCCCGACGGCCTGCGCATCACCACCCACATGTGCCGTGGCAACTTCCGCTCGTCGTGGGCCGCCGAGGGCAGCTACGACTTCGTGGCCGAGGCCGTCTTCGGCGGTCTGGACGTGGACGGGTTCTTCTGCGAGTTCGACGACGAGCGCTCCGGCGGCTTCGCGCCGCTGCGGTTCGTGCCGCCCGGGAAGTTCGTGGTGCTCGGGCTCGTCACGACGAAGTCGGGGCGGCTGGAGAGCGCCGACGATCTCAAGCGCCGCATCGACGAGGCGGCTCGGCACCTGCCGCTGGAGCAGCTGTGCCTCTCCCCGCAGTGCGGGTTCTCCTCCACCGCGGAGGGCAACGACCTCACGATCGACGAGCAGCGCGCCAAGCTGGAGCTGATCGTGCAGGTCGCGGCGGACGTCTGGGGCTAGTTCCACCAAACGCCCACGAAGCCGCGGGGTCGCGGTTTAGCGTGCCTGACCGGGGAACCGACCGGCGGAGGCACGCATGGAGCGCACGGCGACGCGCCGCACGCACGGCGCCGACCTGACCACGTACCTGTCGGTGCACGGGCCCGTCGACGGCGAGACGGCCGCGGAGATCCTGGAGCAGGCCGCGGAGAAGCTCGACGCCGCGCACGCGGCAGGTGTCGTGCACGGGCGGCTGGGGCCGGGTGCGGTGCTGCTGGACCTGGAGGCGGGCACGGTCGGCGTGCGCGAGCCGGCCGGCGCCCCGGAGCCCGATCCCGGGTTCGTGGCGCCCGAGGTGCGCCGCGGCGAGGAGCCGAGCGCCGCAGCGGACGTGTACGCCATCGGTGCGCTGCTCCACCTGTGCCTCACCGGTGGTCCGCCGCGGCCGGGTGAGCTGCGGATGTCGCCGCTGCCCAGCGGCACCGGCGAGGTGGTGGCGCGGGCCATGCGCACCGAGCCGGATGCGCGCCACCTCTCGTGCGGGGCGGTACTGGAGCACCTGCGGCGGTCGCTGGCGCCCTCGGTCGCGGAAGCACCGGCCCCGGAGTGGGAGGAGCCGGAGCGCGCGGAGCCCGACATCCGACCGGCCCGCCGGTTGCGGATCGGTCTGCCGGCGGGGCTGCCGCGTGGCCGGGTGTTGATCGGGGTGGCCGCGCTCGTGGTGGTGGCACTGGTGGGTGCGCTGCTGGTCGGGCTGCCGGTGTTGCAGAGCCATCAGGGGGCGGGGGCCGCCCGGGACGAGCTCGTCACGACGATCGGGCTCAGCGGCTGCCGCGACACCCCCGGCGTCACCATCGGCGGGATCGACGGGTTGGTCGCGGCCGTCGACTGCGATCCGGACGGATCGGGGGCGGCCACGGTCAGCTATCGCCGCTACGCCGATGCGGCCTCCCTCGAGGACGCCTACCGGGCCGGGGTCGCGGCGATCGCCCCCGTCGGCGACACGGCCTGCGGTGCCGATCCCGCGCCCGAACGCTCCCAGGTCCCGTACGAGATCCACGGCACCTACCTCGGCAACCTGCTGTGCGACCGGACGTCCGGCACGCCCGTGATGACCTGGACGATCGACGGGATGCGCCTGCTCGGCACCGCGACGGGCGAGGATCTCGCCGCGCTCGACCGGTGGCGGACGGCGCACCTGATGGAGCGGCCGTGGATCTCCGACATCGTGCGGGCCGCCAACGCGACCGCCGATCCGCCGTTCCCGAACCGGTCCGAGGCCGCCCTGCTCGCCACCATCCCGGAGGGCTCGCGGATCGACTGCAGCCGCCTCGACCGTCAGTTCGTGGTCGGCAACGTCGGCGAGGCCGACGGGGTCACCGCGATCGCCTGCGGGCCGGCGCCGGGTGCCGGCACGATCTTCTACTTCCGCTTCGCCGATCGCGCGCGCTTCGCCGCGTTCCACGGTGCGGGGCCGGGCACCGCCGCCGACTGCCAGTCCAACCCGGCCGGGTTCAACGGGTCCGCCCGCTACACCCGCTCCGACGGGTCGGCCGGGGTGCTCGGGTGCGTCCAGCAGAAGGCGCGGGCGGCGGTCGTGTGGACGGTCGAGGCGTCGCGCACCGTCGGGCTCGGCTTCGGCGACGATCCCGGCCGGCTGCTCGACTGGTGGCGCACGGATGCCGGCCCGGCATGAGCGGTGGCGAGAGCACTAGGCTGATGAGGTGCAGTCCGATGGTCCCCGGGGTTGGGGTGCTCCCCTACATACGCGCGTTCTCGACGACACCGCGGTGGGCTCGGGCACGACAGTGCTCGACCTCGGCTGCGGCACCGGGGAGTTCGCCGCCGCCGCCGTCGCCCGCGGCGCCGTCCTGACCGGGATCGATCGCGATCCCGCCGCTGTCGCCGAGGCGGCCGCCACGGTGCCGCTGGCGACCTTCACCGTCGGCGATGTGCACGATCCACCGCCGGGCCCGTTCGACGTCGTCGCGGCCGTCCAGGTGCTCATGCACGCGTCGAACCCGCTGGTCCTGCTGCGTTCCGCGGCCGCGCGCGGCGTCGTCGTCAGCGTGACCACGTGGGGCAACGAGGCCGAGTGCGACGTCCGCGCGTTCGGCGAGGCGATCGCCCAGTGGCTGCCGCGACGGCGCGGCCCGGCCGGCGGCGGACCCGACCGGTTGGTGCAGCTGGCCGGCGTGGCCGGGCTGACCGATCCGGTCGTCGGTGAGGTCGTGTGCCCGTTCACCTACCCGGACGAGGAGGCGCTGTTCGCCCCGCTGTTCGACACCGCCATCGGCCGGCAGGCGATCAACCGCGTCGGCCCCGACGCCGTCCGGGACGCGGTGCTGGAACGGTGCGCCGAGTTCGAACAGGCGGACGGCAGCTACGTGCTGCAGAACAGGTTCCGCGTCCTCACTGCGCACGGGTCGGTCCGGTCCAGCAACCGCTGACGGCAGGAAAGCCACCTTCCCGCCACCGATCGGCGGGAAAGTGGCTTTCCTGAATACCCCTCCCGTGGCTAGTGCGCCGCCTGCACCTCGCGCGGGTACCGCGTCTTGAGCAGGTCCTTGCAGTACGCCCCGTTCGTCTCGATCCCGACCCGCTGCAACCGGGCCCGCCGCAGGTGCAGCGGGACGGCGGCGGGTGGGATCGCCTTGCCCTCGGCGTCGATGAGCAGCGGCGCATCGTCGTCGTGGGGCAGGCCGAGCACGGCCCGGCGGGTACGCATCCGGTCCAGTTCGGCCGAAGGCGGCACCTGCCCGAGCGTGGTGTCGGCCAGTTCGTCCGGCCCCACGCCTGCGTCGACCAGCGGCCGGGCGACCCGGTCCTGCCCGGCCAGTGCCGCCTTGCGGAAGAACTGCTTGCGCAGCTCGTCCAGCTCGTCGACCGCCTGGCCCTGGTCGGAGCCCTCGAACGACTTCACGAACCCGGCCTGCGCAGCGACCCCGCCGTTGATCTCGGCGGAGGCGCTGTGGTCGGCCAGTGTCACGTCCGCACGGGTGACCCCGGGGACCGCCGACACCGCGTCATAGGCGTCGGCGACCATCAGGAACGAGAAGTTCGGTGCGCAGAAGAAGGTGGGCAGCCGCAGACCGACGGTCGCCACCCCGTCAGCGGAGACGGTGCACGACTCGACGAAGTCGAGATCCGTGATGGGCTCGTCCAGCTCCGGGTCGAGCACCGTCCCCAGCGCGGCCCACACAGCGGGCCGCAGGTTCACGCTTGCGCCCCCGCGGTGTTGTCCACCAGCTCCTGACCCGGCGCCTCGTCCTCGCCGGCGGTGGTCGGCAGCTGCAGCTCCGCCGGCACCGGGATGTCGTAGAGCTTCGCGGCGTTGAGGCCGAGGATCTTCTTCTTGGTGGCGGTGGTGAGCTTGGCGTAGTCGGTGAACTGGTCGTCGTCGGGCATCTGCCAGTCGACGAAGCCCTCGACCTGCCACTTGGGCGTCCAGATGTTGTAGTCGCCGCCGAAGAGCATCTTGTCCTCGCCGACCCAGAACATCAGCTCGCCGATGACCTTGGCGAAGAACTTCGGACGGGCGTGCATCAGGCCGCCGATGACGACCGAGAGGCCGGCGTAGACGTTGGGCTCCTGCACCGCCATGAAGCAGAAGTCCTCGATGCGCGGCAGGCCGACGTGCTCGACGATGAAGTTGAGGCCCTGGAAGTCGGTGGCCGCGTGGTCGACGTCGGCGACGTCGAAGGCGTCCTTGTCCAGCGGCCAGATCGTCGGGCCCTTGTGGACGTGGATGTTCTTGATGCCGAGGTCCTGCGCGGCCTGCAGGAAGCGGTAGCACTCCGGGTCGGAGAGCTTGTAGCCGCGGGAGTCGCCGTTCCACTCCGCCGTGTAGAGCTTGACGCCCTTGTGGTGGTACTTCGCGACGTCGGCCTCGAGCTGCTTGAGGCCGTCGTCGCCCTCGCGCGGGTCGAACCGCCCGTTGACGATGAGCCGGTCGCCGAACTTCTCGTTGAGCAGCGACGCGTTCTTGTCGGCGGTGTTGAAGCCCTCGGTGTACCACTCCTTGAGGTAGGTCGACTGGAAGATCGCGTAGTCGACGTGGCCCTCGGTGAACATGTCGCGCTCGAAGTCCTCGGGCGACACCTTCAAGTAGTGCTCGTAGTCCCAGTGGGTCTCGGGCGGGCCGAGCTGGTGGTAGCCGTAGAAGCAGTCGATCCAGCCCTTCGCGTACTGCTCGGCGCCGGGCTTCCAGTTCTCCCGGCTGGCGTCCCAGAAGTGGCTGTGGGAGTCGACTACGAAGTACTTTTCGCCATCTTTTTCATACATGTGGTGGGAACCTTTCGCGTCGTTACGAGAGCAGAAAATGGATCAAGGAACAAGGATGGCGCGGCCGCGGACACGGCCGTTGTCCAGGTCGTTCAGGGCATCGAGCGCGGCGTCGAGGGGGTACTGCTTGGTGTGCAGGGTGACCTTGCCGGCCTGCGCGAGGACCATGAGTTCGGTCAGGTCGGCGTAGGTGCCGACGATGTTGCCGATGACGTTCTTCTCGCCGCCGACGAAATCGAGCGTCGGCGCCTTGAACTCGCCGCCGTAGCCGAGGATGAACTGCGATCCGGCGGGGGCGGTCATCTGCCACGCGTCGAGCTCGGCGCCCTGCTCGGCGACGAAGTCGAAGACGACGTCACCGCCCAGCCCGTTGGTGAGGTCCTTGACGGCCTCGACCTGGGTGCCGTCGGCCAGCACGGTCTCGTCGGCGCCGATCTGCTTGGCCAGCGCCAGCGCGTCGGGGTTGCGGTCGACGACGACGATGCGCGTGCCGGTGATGGCAGCGAGCGTCTGGATCGCGATGTGGCCGAGCCCGCCGGCGCCCTGCACGACCGCGGTGGTGCCGGGGTAGAGGTTCGGCACCGCCTTGCGCACGGCGTGGTAGGCGGTGATGCCGGCGTCGGCCAGTGCGGCGACGTCGGCCGGGTTGGTGCTCGGGTCGAGCTTGATGCAGGCACGGGCGGTGGTGCGCAGGTACTCCGCCATGCCGCCGTCGTTGTTGGACAGGCCGGGGAAGAACGCGGCCTCGCACTGCATGTCCCGACCTCGGCGGCAGGCCAGGCAGAGGCCGCACGACGGCTGCGGATGCAGGATCACGGTGTCGCCGACGGCGACGTTGGTGACACCGTCGCCGATGGCGTGCACCCAGCCGGCGTTCTCGTGGCCGATGACGTAGGGGAGTTCCGGGTTCTGGGCCGCAGCCCAGTCCCCGTTGATGATGTGCAGGTCGGTGCGGCACACTCCGGCGCCGCCGATCTTGACGATCACGTCGAGCGGCCCCTGGAGGGTGGGCTCGGGTATCTCGTCGATCTTGGGTTCTGAGTGGTAGGCGTGCACGCGGACAGCTCTCACCGGCTACCTCCAGGCAGGGTTCGGTACCGGCTTCGATTCCAGTGCGACCCACACCACGCGACAACCGGACCTATTCCACCTGTTGATAAAACGGACAAACCGGCGACCATTGTTACCGGTGAGTAGGATGCCGTGCATGACAGCGGACACGAGCTGGGTCGGCCCGGCCATGCAGCAGACGGTGCACTGGGTGAAGACCGTCGGCATCACGTTCGGCGAGACCACCGCGCAGCGTTGCGTCGCCCACCTCCCCGACAACCCTGAGCTGCACAACCACGTCGGTGGCCCGCACGCCGCGATGATCTTCGGACTGGGCGAGACCGCGTCCGGCGCGGTCGGGCTGGCGGCCTTCGGTCACACCATGGAACGGGCGACGCCGCTCGTCGTCTCCTCGGAGATCCGCTACTCGCGGCTCGCGAAGGGCCCGCTCACCGCCGTCGCCGAACTGACCCGTCCCGCCGCGGAGGTCATCGCCGAGCTCGACGCCGGCACCCGCCCCGAGTTCGCCGTCGACGTGACGATCACCGACGCCGAGGACCGCGAGACCACCCGGATGACAGTGCTCTGGACCCTGCGCCCGAATCGGTAGGTGCTCTACGGTCGGCACGTGTATGTGGTGATCGCCGGAGGGCACGGGAAGATCGCGCTGCTGCTGACGCGGCAGCTCGCGATGCGGGGCGACCGGGTGGTCGGGCTGGTGCGCAACCCCGACCACGTCGCTGACGTGGAGGAGCAGGGCGCGGTCGCGGTCGTGACCGACCTGGAGTCGGTGTCGGCGGCCGAGCTCGCCGAGCACCTGCGGCCCGCTGACGCCGTCGTGTTCGCGGCCGGCGCCGGGCCGGGCAGCGGCTCGGGACGCAAGGACTCCGTCGACCGCGGCGCGGCCGTCCTGCTGGCCGACGCCGCGCGGCTGGCCGGCGTGCGCCGCTACCTGCTCGTCTCCTCCGCCGGGGTGGACACGCCACCCGACCCTGGCACCGACGAGACGTGGGCGGCCTACGTGACCGCCAAGAAGGCCGCCGAGGTCGCCGTCGCCGAGACCGATCTCGACTGGACGATCCTGCGGCCGGGACAGCTCACCGACGACGCGCCGAGCGGCAAGGTCACGCTGGCCCCACCGCCCGTCGGGCGTGGGAAGGTCACCCGCGCCGACACGGCCGCTGTGCTGGTCGCGCTGCTGGACGCCCCGGCCACCGCCGGGAAGGTGCTGGAGCTGCGGGAAGGCGACGTCGACGTGGACGCCGCGGCCAAGGCCCTCGCATGACCACCGAGTTCGACGTGATCGTGGTCGGTGCCGGCCCGGTCGGTGAGAACGCCGCCGACTACGTGCACCGCGGCGGGCTGTCCGTGGCGCTCGTCGAGGCCGAGCTGGTCGGCGGCGAATGCTCGTACTGGGCGTGCATCCCGTCCAAGGCGCTGCTGCGCACCGGGCACGCCGCGGCCGCGCTGCGCCGGCTGCCCGGCACGACCGCCGAGGTCGACCCGGCCGCCGTGTTCGCGCGTCGCGACTGGTTCACCGGCCGGGGAGACGACTCGGGCCAGGTGAAATGGGCCGAGGGTGCGGGCATCACCGTGATCCGCGGCCGCGGGCGGCTCACGGGCGAGAAGACCGTCGCGATCGCGGACGGGCCGATCCTCACTGCGCGGCACGCCGTCATCCTCGCGACGGGCAGCGTGCCGGTGCGCCCGCCGATCCCCGGCATCGACGACGTGCAGGTCTGGGGTTCGCGCGAGGCCACCTCGGCGAAGGAGGCGCCGCCGCGGCTCGGCGTGCTCGGTGGCGGGGTCGTCGGCACCGAGCTGGCGCAGGCGTTCCAGCGGCTCGGCTCGCAGGTCACGCTGGTCAACCGCGGAGACCGGCTGCTCGCGTCGACCGAGCCGTTCGCCGGCGAACGGGTGGCCGCCGCGCTGCGCGCCGAAGGTGTGGACGTGCGCCTCGAACAGGGCATCGACGCCGTCGCGCCGGAGGGCGACGCCATCGCGCTGACCATCGGCGACGAGACCGTCGTCGTCGATCGACTGCTGGTCGCGACGGGGCGGCGGCCCGCGAGTTCGGACATCGGCGTCGAGACCGTCGGGCTGGAGCCGGGCAAGGCTGTTGCCACCGACGACTCCGGCCTGGTCACCGGTGTGGCCGGGGAGTGGCTCTACGCCACAGGCGACGTCACCGGCCGCGCGCCGCTCACCCACCAGGGCAAGTACGCCGCCCGCATCGCGGCCGCCGCGATCGTCGCCAGGGTGGCCGGCAAGCCCATCGATACCTCGCCCTACGGGGAGCACGCGGCCACCGCCGACCACGGCGCCGTGCCGCAGGTCGTGTTCACCGATCCCGAGGTGGCTGCCGTCGGGCGCACCGAGGAGCAGGCCCGCGCCGCCGGCCTGGACGTGCGGGTCGTCGACATCCCGATCGCCGTCGCCGGCTCGTCACTGCACGCCGACGGCTACGACGGGGCCGCGCGGATCGTCGTCGACACGCAGCGGGAGGTGCTCGTCGGCGTCACGTTCGTCGGGCAGGACGTGGCCGAGCTGCTGCACGCCGCCACGATCGCGGTGGTGGGCGAGGTGCCGCTCGCGCGGCTGTGGCACGCCGTGCCCGCGTTCCCGACGATCAGCGAGGTGTGGCTGCGGCTGCTGGAGGCCTACAGAGCTTGATGCGCCCGGCTCCTTCGTCACCGGATCGCGGCTCGCGCGCTCTTGAGGCGACGACTTCTCCTCCGGTGCTCGCGGCCCCCGCGTCGTTCCTCCGAGGGGCCGGCTGCGCGCCTCCTCCGAAGTCGTCGCCGCGCGCTCGCGGGGTGTTGAGGTGTTCGGCGTTGTCGGGGCTCCTTCGTCGCTGGATCGCGGGCTCGCGCGCTTTCGAGGCGACGACGCGCGAGCTAGGGGCGCACCGATGTCGAAATCGCGGGTCCTGGTTCGTGGAGAGGGTGAAGGCACCCACTCGACGAGGGACTCGACATGCAGACCATCGACATCCGCCGGCCCGCCGACCAGGGCGATCGGCGCGCCTGGCTCGGCCTCGCCGTGCTCGCGCTGCCCACCCTGCTGATCGCGATCGACGTGAGCGTCCTGTACGTCGCCATGCCGTCGCTGAGCCGCGACCTGGGCGCGAGCGGCGTGCAGCAGCTGTGGATCCTCGACATCTACTCGTTCCTGCTCGCCGGCCTGCTGGTCACGATGGGCGGCCTGGCCGACCGGCTCGGCAGCCGCCGGATGTTGCTCTGCGGTGGCACCGCGTTCGCGCTGATCTCGGTGGTCGCTGCGTTCTCGACGAGCCCCGAGATGCTGATCGTCTGCCGGGCCCTGCTCGGCGTCGCCGGGGCCACCCTGATGCCGTCGACGATGGCACTGATCCGGCACATGTTCCCCGACCCCGCGAAGATGGCCGTCGCGATCAGCGTGTGGTTCGCGTGCTTCATGGGTGGCATGACGGCCGGCCCGATCGTGGGCGGGGCGCTGATGGAGCACTTCGGCTGGGGCTCGGCGTTCCTGATGGGCGTGCCGTTCATGGTGCTGCTGGTGGTGGCCGCCCCGCGGCTGCTCCCCGACCAGCCGCGCGCCGCCGGCGGTGCGCTGCCCGACCCCGTGAGCGTCGTGCTCTCGCTGGCCACGCTGCTGCCGATCGTCTACGGCGTGAAGGAGATCGCCCGCGGCCACGGTGGCGTCGTCGCCGGCATCGCGGTCGTCGCCGGCATCGTCGCCGGAGTGATGTTCTGCCGCCGGCAGCGCCGCGTCGCGCACCCCCTCGTCGATCTCGCGCTGTTCGCGAACCGCCGGTTCACGGTCGGGCTGGGCACGTTCCTGGTGGCCGGCATCGTCATGGCCGGCACCTCGTTCGTCTCCGCCCTCTACCTGCAGAACGTGCTCGGCCTGAGCCCGCTGCACGTCGGCCTGTGGCTGATCCCGCAGAACCTGGTGATGCTGGCCGGCACCTTGGCGGCACCGCGGCTCGACCGGCGCTTCGACACGGTGGCACTGGTGTGGATCGGGCTGGTGGTCGCCGGGGCGGGCCTGTTGCTGCTGGGCACCCTGGACACCGACGCGCTCGGCATCCACGTCGTCGCCATGGTGCTCGCCGCCGGGGGCATCAGCGTCCCGATGTCGCTGGTGATGAACCTGCTCATGGCGGCCGCCCCGCCGGAGCGGGCCGGTTCGGCAGCCTCGCTGGCCGAGACCGGCGCCGAGCTGGGCATCGCGGTCGGTGTCGCGACCCTGGGATCGCTGGTCACCGCGATCTACCGCGGCGCGTTGCCCGGCCTGCTGCCCGCCGACATCAGCCCGATCGCCGCGCAGACCGCCGGCGAGGGGATCAGCTCGGCGTCGGTGATCACGGATCCGGGAGTGCTGGACGCCGCCCGGCTCGCGTTCACCGCGGGATTCAACGTCGTCGGCATCATCGGCGGGATCACCTTCCTCGTCGCAGCCGTCATGGTCCGTCGGGTGCTGGGTCGGGGCACGGTCGCCCCGTCGCACGCCGAGGTGCCGGTCGCGGCCTGAGCGTCGTCGAGCCGGGTCACGTCCCGCTCTGCGTCAGCGCCGCCGCCAGCCCGATCGTGACGGCCATGACCGTCGTCTCGACGACGGCCCAGCGCAGCACCGGGATGCGGCCGGCGCGCAGGCGGGCCCTGGTCAGCCCGCCGAGCGCGGCGATGGCGGCGACCGCGGCGACCTTCGCCAGCACCAGCCATCCATAGCCGGTGGTGACGAGCGCCGACCACGATTCGACCCGCACCAGCGCGTTGATCGCCCCCGACACCGTCACCGCGCCCAGGCACACCCCGGCGAGCGTCGAGAACGGCGGCAGCGCGGCGTCGAGCAGCTCCCGGTGCGGCGCGACCAGCGCCACCAATGCGATCAGCCCGCCGACCCACAGCGCCGCCCCGCCCGCGTGCACGGCGATGGAGACGATGGCGATCTCGTGGTCGGGGGCGCTGCCCGCGTGGCCGGTGACGGCCGGCGTCAGCACCCCCAACAGCGCTGCGACCAGCGGGATCCGCGGCTGGACGAGCGCCGGGTCCCGCAGCCGGGCGACAGCGCATCCCAGCACGACCGCCGCGCAGCCCAGGGTCAGGACCATGCCCCGGCCGGCGCCCAGCCTGGTCGCCCACGCCAGCAACTCGGCGCCGCCGAGCGTCGCGGGGGAGCGGCCGAACGCGTCCGCCGTGCGGAACACGGTGCCGAGCACCGCCGCCACCAGCCATGCGGCTGCCGCCAGTACCAGGATCCGGTCGATCCGCCGGCGCACGGCCACGGCCGCGAGGTCGGCCCGGTGCGAGCGACCGAACGCTGCGACGGGCACCAGCGTCGCGACCAGCCCGGCCCCCACACAGGCGATCCCGGCCACGTCCATCGCGGCGCGGGTGCCCGTGGTGCCCACCAGCACCGGCACCGTCGTCGCGGTGAGCGCCCCGGCGAGCACGCTGGCCAGGAACGCCACCACGAGGGGCGTGCCGACCACGGACACCATCCAGACGGGCCCCACCCTGCGGCGGGACCCGTCGGCGATGTCCGCGGTCGGTACCATCAGCTCCGTCCGAGGCGCAACGCGAGCACCACCCCGAGACCGACGGCCACCACCGCCGCGACGATCCACGGCCACACCGGCGCGCCGCCGCTGTCGGCGGGTGCGGCGGCCACCGGTGCGGCGGCCGAGGTCGTCGCCGGCGCGGCAGCGGCCGTCGTCGGTGCCACGGTCGGCACGGCGGACGCGGCACCGGGACCCGGCGCCGTCAGCGTGAACGACACGCTGCCGCTGACCGGGTGCCCGTCGTCGGAGACGACGCGGTAGCCGACCTGGTAGACCCCGGCCGGACCCAGCGGCTTGACCCCGATGCTCACCGAGTCGCCCGAGACCTGGGTCTCCCCGTCCTGCCACGCCGTGTTGCCCGGCCCGATCACCGTGATCGTGGTGAAGCCGGGGCCGGCCGTCATCGCCTCGTTGAACGTCAGCGTCACCTTCGACGGCGCCGCGGCGATGCTCGCCCCGTCCGCCGGGTCGCTGCTCTCCAGCCGTGAATGCGCCAGCGCCGGCCCGGCCGCCACCAGCATCACCAGACCGCAGACCGTGGCCAGCAGACCGCCCTGCAGCAGCCGCCTCACGAGCCGCCGCCCTGCTTGCGAGCCCGCAGCAGCGCGCCGCCGCCGACACCGAGGCCCAGCGCGCCGACGATCAGTCCGGCGCCACCGAGCCAACGGGCCGCGGTGTCGCTGCTGTCGGCCGCTGCGCTGTCGGCCGCTGCGGCCTGCGGGGTGTCGCCGGCACTGTGCCCGCCGTGCGCGTCACCGGCCGCGGGGAGGAGCTTCACGGTCGGCGCGGGGTGCTCCGGCTCGGATCCGTCGGCCGGGGTCGGCTGGTCCCAGGCGACGACCTCGCCGTTGTCGTAGGTCTGCTTCGCCGGGAACGACACCGAGTCGCGGCCCGTCGGCATCGGGCCGAGCGAGATCGGGAAGTCGATGAACTGGCCCGGACCGATCCGGGTGCCCGGCGCCGCCGTGAATGTCACCAACGTGACGGCCTCGGTGACCGTGCGCCCGTTGAGCTGCGCCGGCGGGTTCAACGGGGACTTCGTGAGGGCGGCCGTCCAGCCCGTCATGGGCGTGGTGCGCACCGAGGTGAACGGGGTGTCGGACGGCAGCGTGACCTCGAGCTTCACGGTGCCGGCGGCATCGGACTCGTTGGGGACGCGCATGGTCACCACCGCGTAGCCACCCTGCTGCGCGGTGCCCGGCTGGGCCGTGACGTGTGCGAACGCGGGGGCTGCAGTGGCGAGGACGGCCGTGGTGGCCACGGCGAGGACGGCGCCCGCGCGCAGCGCGAAGCGTCGGGGATGTGTGGACATGAAGGATCTCTCCGGTGACGTCCCGATGCGGGACGGTGAATGGGTGGCTGCAGGGATCAGCAGCTCACCGGAGGTCCGCGCCGCAGCACCGACGCGGCGAGCACGGCCGCCCGGACCCGACCCCGTACGGGAGCAGGGAGCACGGCCAGCCGCAGCGGCCGCGCCACGGGCAGGGGGGAGAGCCGCCGCGGCAGCACCCGCCGCAGCACGGCGATCAGCGCCGACACCCCGCTGTCCGCGCATCGCAACGCCACGGCCGTCACCAGCGTGACGGCGGCGTGCATGGCGAGCATCGCGGCCGTGCCGAACGCGGCGCTCCCGGAGACGTGCGGCGGGTGCAGCAACACCATCGCCTCGTGCAGCACCACCTGCCCGGTGCCGAGCACGAGCATCGTGCCGACGGCACTGCGGCAGGCACCGGCCGCCGACGTGAACACCGCCGCCAGCAGCGGCAACAGCACCACGAGCAACGTCAGATCGCCGAGGGTGCCCCCGCCGGCGACGTGCCCCGCGGCTGTCAGGACGGCACTGAGCGTGGCCAGCGCACTACCGCGCACCACGCTCCCGTTCCGCATGGGGCCCGACGGTAGCGGTTCACCCGGAGGGGGTGGGTCGGAAGGTGACCAGGCCGTCTGCGAGCGGTGCGAGATGGACGTGAACGGGCCTGTGCCGGCCGAAAATCCCCGCCACGTCCACGTCCACGTCCACCTCGCGCGAACCGCCGCCGCTACGGGGTGCCGACCCCGAGCTGGTCGAGCAGGCCCGACTCGATCGTGTCGAGCTCGTTGCTGATCGCCTTGTACGCCGCCCGGCGGCGCTGCGCCGGCATCTGCCCGGCCGCGCGGACGGCGACGGACAGGTCGGCGATCCGCGGACGGGTGCGCGACACGAACGCCGGCGAGCCGTTGCCGCCGTCCTCGAGCCGGGTGAGGGTGTCGGCCACCCGCGAGATGCGGGCATGCAGCGCGCCACCCGGGCCGGCGTAGGCGCCCAACTCGTCGGGAGCGACCCCGAGTCGGGCAGCCTTTCGGTTGTCCCACGCCGTGCGGGCAGAACTCGCCGCGGCCAGCGCGTACGGCGCCACCACGGGGAGGACGACCTTCCCGACGCCCAGCAGGCGCTTCACCCGCTTCGCCGTGATCGGCTCGCGGCCGGCGCGCACCGGCGCGACTGCCTCGACGGCCTCGGCGATCGCGGTCCGCTCCTCGTCGGCTGCCCGCTGCGGGGTGCCGGCGCCGGCCGCCTTCGCCGCCGCCTTCTCGGCCCGCTTGAGGGCCTTGTCCTTGCCCTTCGCCTCGACCTTCGCGGCCTTCCGCTCGGCTCGGGAGCTGGTCTCGGTCATGGCGTTCCGCTCTGCTCGGCTGTCGATCGTCTTCTCGGCGGCCGCAGCCCGTGCCTCGGCGGCGGTTTCCTTCGCCGCAGCGACCGCGGCTCGGCGCCCGGCCCGGGAACCGGCCTGCTTCGCCGCCTTCCGCTCGGCACGGCGGTCCGCCGTGGCCTGGGCGGCAGCTGCGCGGGCCGCTTCCTTGGCGTCCGCCTTCGCTTGACGGGCGTTGGCGCGGCGGGCGGAGCGGGAGTTGGCCTGCTTGGCAGCTTTGGCGTCGGCTCGTTCCTGTGCGGCGGCGGCCTCGGCCTCCGCCTTGCCCGCTGCCTGCGCGGCGCGGAAGTCGGCGTGTTCCTGTGCGGCGGCGGCCTTCGCATCGATCTTGTTCTGCCGGGCGGCGGCGCGGCGGGCGGAGCGCGAGTTGGCCCGCTTTTCGGCGCGGCGATCGGCCCTGGCCTGGTCGAGCAACCCCTTGTGCTCGCGGACGGCCTCGGTGGCCTCCTCGCGGAGCCGCTGCTGCTCGGCACGGCGCTCCACCCGTTCCTGCAGGGCGGCGGCCTTCGCGTCGGCCTTGGCGGCCGCGCGGGCGGCCTTCTCGTCGAGTGCGGCCTGTGCGGCGGCTTCCTTGGCGCGGGCGCGTTCGGCGACGGTCTCGGCGCGGCGGTCCAGCGCTGCCTGACGGGCGGCGGCGCGGGCCTCGTTCCTGGCCTCTGCCTTCGCTTCCGCCCGGGCCGCCTTCTCCTCGCGGGCGGCTTCGGCTGCGGCCTGCTTGGCCTCGGCCTTGGCGGCTGCGCGGGCGGCCTTCTCGTCGAGGGCGGCTTGTTTGGCTGCTTCCTTGGCGCGGGTGCGTTCGGCGGCGCGCTCGGCGCGGGCTTCCGCCTTGGCTTCCGCCTTGGCGGTGGCCCGGGCGACATTGGCGGCTGCGCGCGCCTGGTCCTGGGCGGCGCGCGCGACTGCCTTGGCCTCGGCCTTCGCCGTACGGGCGGCGCTCTTCGCCGCGGCCCGGGTGCGGGTGGCGACCTGGACCGCCTTCTCCTGGGTCCGCTGCGCGGCGGCGCGCGCCGCAGCTTCTGCCTTCTGCTCCACAGCTGCGATCTTCGCGCCGGCCTGCTGCAGCTTCGCGGCGGCCCTCGCCTCCGTCGCCGCTGCTCTGCGTTCCGCCCGGGACGGGTTGCCCGCCGAGCGTCTGAACAGGCCCATCTTCCTCGACTCCTCCGCTTCCGCGATCACTGACGTGATGGAGGGTGAGCATAGGGAACGCCGCGCCGGTGAGCAGGCGCAAAGCTGTCGGACCCCTTGATTACCCTCGGGCGCGTGACAACCACCGACGCGCAGCCCGCTGCTCCGGCGGCCCCGCGTGCCCGCGAGGTGGTGCTCGACGCCGCGGCGCTCACCCGCTGCCGCCGGCGTATCCATCTCGATCACGATCCGGCCGCGGCGGGCGCGCCGCAGGCGCCACCCGATCCGGTGGGCGAGCAGCGCCGGGCCGATGCGGCCAGCCATCGGGCGCGCATCGGCGAGCAGCTGGCCGGGCTGGCCGATCGCGTGGTCGTGGCGCCCGGTGCGCATGTCGATCGGGTCGCGGCCACCGCGGCGGCGATCGCGGCGGGGGCGCAGTTCGTGTGGGGTGCCACCCTGCCCACCGCGGGAGGTCGCAGCGGCGGCGCCGAGCTGCTGGTGCGGCTGCCCGAGGGCGGATACGTGCCGGTCATCGTCGTGCGCCACCGCATCAGCGATCCCGGCGAGGGTGCGGTCACGTCCCCCGTGCCGGAGCCGAGCCCGCTGGCCGCGGCCAGCGATCCGCGGCGGCGGGTCCGGTCGCAGCCGCGCGATCTGCTGCGCCTGGCCCACCTCCACGAGCAGCTGGCCGATCAGGGCTGGGGCCCGCCGCCGCAGCCCGGAGCCACGTTCGGCGGCGTGATCGGCATGGATGCCGATGTCGTGGTGTGGCACGACCTGGCCGACGGTCTGTGGCCCGCGTCCGGCGAGGGAGTGCGCTCCACGCTGGCCGAGTACCGGGTCCGCTTCGCCGACCGGATCGCCGTCGCCGAGGCCGCGCGTTCCGGCGGCCCGGCCCTCGCGGTGCCGTCGCGGATCATGGAGTGCCGGCGCTGCCCGTGGTGGCCACGGTGCGAGGCGGAGCTCGTCGCCGCCGACGACGTGAGCCTCGTCGTGCGCGGCGAGACGGCGGCGATGCTGCGCGGCATCGACGTCACCACGGTCGCCGGGCTGGCGGCGCTGGATCCCGCCCCGCCGGCGCCGATCGCGATGGCCGATCCGGTGTTCGCCGACATGGTGGCGCTGGCGCGGGCGCGGCGCAGCGGCCTGTCGGTGGTGCGGCGGGTGCCGCGGGTCGAGGTGCCGCGCGCCGACGTCGAGATCGATGTCGACATGGAGAGCTTCGGCGAGTCCG
>Ga0307513_10004033_pt1 | contig 19708 bp, 14 predicted proteins | sample 15_EM_MG_FD_202174 | JGI IMG/M metagenome (GOLD analysis project Ga0307513, IMG submission 202174) | Populus trichocarpa ectomycorrhiza microbial communities from riparian zone in the Pacific Northwest, United States - 15_EM | ecosystem: Host-associated > Plants > Roots > Unclassified | place...
TTCCGCGCGGGCCAGGATCACGCGCTGCCACTGGCCGCCGGAGAGGTCGGTGCCGCCCTCGTACTCGGTCGACAGGACGGTGTCCCAGCCCGCGGGCAGGCCGTCGACCACCTTTGTCAGGTCCGACCGCGCGGCCACGCAGGCGAGCGCCTTCTCATCGACCGCGGAGTCCAGGGTGCGCAGCGCGACGTTCTCCCGCGCGGAGAACGGGAAGTGCGTCGCGTCCTGGTAGACCACCGCCACCTGACGCTGCCATTCGCGGGGACGCAACTCGGTGATCGGGATACCGTCGACGAGGATGCGCCCGCCGGTGGTGTCGCGCAACCGGGCGAGCAGGGTCACCAGGGTGGTCTTGCCGGCGCCGTTGGCGCCGACCACGGCCAGGGACTGACCGGCCGGCAGGACCGGTGGCCGAGGACAACCGGTCCAGGACCTCGGGCTCGTCCAGGTGCTCGACGCCCGGGGGAGCGGAAACCGCCTCGGCGAGGCGGCGCTGCATGACAGTCGAGACCCGCGTCCGGCAGGCGACCCCCAGCAGATCCTGGACCGGGCCCCGCAACAGCGACAACGCGTAGAAGACGCCCGGTGACCAGTCCCAGCAGGATCAAGGAAAGGTTGGGTAGCGCCGCGTCGAGGACGATGAACAGCAGAACTGTGATTGTCAGAATCCGGCTCGCCTGCCACAACAATGCGAACGCATGCCGGCGCAACGCCAACGATCTGGTCAGCCGATTTCTGATCCGGCCGACGCTCGCCCCCTTGAGCCGCGGACCCGTCGGCCCTTGCGGTTCCGTTACCGTCATGAGGCCGGCGCTACAACGCTTTGGAGAAACAGTTTTCGGGCTAGTCAGGCCTCCGGCCGCAGCCTCGGCCGACCGACGAACAAGGCGTGACCGGAGGGATGCGCGGCCGTCGCCGCATGCGATATCGCCGCGGCGAAATCGTCCGAGATATCGTGCCGCCGCCGATGGCTAGTGGACGCCGTTGTCGATGAGTAGGTGGTCGGCGATGGCCTCGACGGCTTCGGGGCATACTGCAGCGACCAGGTCCATGATGTCCGGCAACCTTCCGTGCCGTACGGGAATGAGCAGCAGGGACCGGGCCCGGGCCGGCTCGACCTTGCGGGCCAGAGTGATCAGTGCTTTGACCCGCTCATAGTCGTTGTCGATAGAGCGGGCGACCTCCTCGGCCAGAGCGATGGCGCCTTGATCGGCGAGGACGTCGGCGAGCTCGCGCAGGCGCCGGCTTCGATGGTGGGAATCCTCGTACGATCGGGCCAGCGCGTGGGCCCGGTCATGCTGACCGGCGCGGGCCAAAGCCAGCACCAGGCTGGTTCGCGCCGTGGCCCGTTGCCGCTGGTCGGCGATCAAGGCGCCGAGCGTCTCGGCCCGCTCGAAGTCGCCCGCCGCCGCCACGGCCTCGACCGCCGAGGCCAGGGCTTGGTCGCGTTCCTGCGGCACGAGTGGCGAGGTTCGCCGGCTGGCCGTGTGGAAGGCCGGGGCGTATTGGGGCAGGAAGACCGGTGGCGCCGGCGGTTGCGGCGGTTCGCTGACGTCGTCGCGCTCGGCCATCCGCCGCGCCAGGGCCTCCGCGGCTTCGTCCGCCCCGATGATCCAGAGGGCGGCCATGACCTTCCGCAGCGTTTCAAGGCGTTTGCGTTGGTGGGGGATCGACATGGCGGCCGTCTCCGCGTCACTGAGCAGGCCAGACGCCATCTCTCGGTTGTCGCGCCGCCCGATCGAGGACGCGAGCTCGGCCAGTGCCCGGGCGCGTGCGTGCGGATCCTTGATCATCCGGGCGACGTCGGCGGCGGTCTCGTAGTCGCTCGCTTCGGCGCTGGCTTGGACGAGCGCGGCCAGCGGCGGGTTGAGCCGGTGCCGCTCGGGGGTGGCACGGTATGCCGCCGCGGCCCGCCGAGCGGCCGCCCGGGCGCGCTTCATATCGCCCGCCGCGACGAGCACGGACACCAGCGGCGTCAGCAGGCGGGCTTTCGCAGCCGGGTCACCGGCGGATCGAGCGATCGCCTCGGCGCGTTTCGCCAGATCGGTCGCGGTGTCGAGGTCGCCACGCTGGGCCGCGCGATACCCCCAGTCGGTCAACGCGGCCGCGTGAACCGCGCGGTCCCGGATGGCGTTCACCAGATCGGCGCTGTGCTCGTCGTCGTTCACCCCGGCCAGGTTGGCGACGATTCTGCCGAGCGCTCGGTCCTTCTCGGCGGGATCGGGCAGGGAATCGGCGAGTGCGCGGGCACGATCGAGGTCGCCCGCGGCCGCGGCGGCTCCAACCACCCTGAGCAGGGCGCTCTCTCGGTCCAACGGGTCCACAATGGAAGTCGCGACCGCCACCGCGCGGTCGAGGTCGCCCGCCGCGTACCAGGCCGAGGCCGTGGCCCCGAGCAGCAGACGGACCGGATGCTCGAGCGGAATCTGATGGTCGTCGCGAGCCGCGGCGAGTGTCGACTCCGCCAGGCGGGCCAGATTCACCAGCTCCGCTCGGTCGAGGATGTCGACGAGCAACGGAAGGATCTTCGTCAGGGTTTCGACTCGGTGGTGCGGCGCGTCAACAGCCGCGGCATCTCCCACGGCGAGGGCGGCCAGCCGCCCGGCCCGGTCGGCGCCGCCCCAAGGCTTGATCTGCTGCGCGAGGAAGGCGTGCAGCAGGGCCCTGTCGCTGTCGCCCGGCAGCGCACCCGCCTCGCTCGCCGCGCCGCCGGCCAGCCGTTCCGCGAGGTCGTTCTGTCCACGGCGGGCGGCCTGCGTCGCCAGGACAGCCATAGCCTGTGCCCGCCAATATGGCATCGGGATCCGCCGGGCGAGTGTCCCGGCCTCCGTCAGGCTCCCGTCGGTGCCGGCGAGGGCGACGGCGACCTCGCAATGCGCCCGGGATTGCCAGAACGGGGGTTCGATGCTGCTCGCCAGCGCCGCGGCCCGATCGTGGTCGCCGTTCCGGGCGATCCGGCGGACGACTTCGCAGATCGCCTTGCTCGGCTGGTCGGCGTCGATGAACATGCGAGTCGGGATCAGGCCGACGAGCAGTTCGGCCCGGGCATGGTGGCCGGCCGCGGCCACCTCGGGCGCCAGCAGCGTCAGCGCCGCCGCGCGGCGGCTCGCCTCCTCGGGGATCGAGCGGACCAGCGCTTCGGCGCGCGCGATGTTGCCCACGGCGGCCCACAACCTCGGCAGGGTGAACGGGACGTTCGTGTTGCGATCCTCGAGGTCCGTGCGCCGCAGGACCAGCTTGCACATCGCCGGCAGATCGGGCTCGGCGCCGGCGAGGAGCGCGTCCTGCGCCAGGGCGATCTCTTCCAGGGCCACGGCGTCGCCGCCGGTGTGGTCGAGCATGCGGTCGTGCCGGTCCGGGTCGGCGGCGTAGCGCACCATGCGCGCGGCGTCGCCCTGCTCGGACAGCATCCGGAAGTAGCCACGCAGCAGGTAGTCGGGTGTCCCGGCCGGCCAGCCGAGGTCGCGGTAGCGCTCGGCCCACTCGTGCAAGCGCTGCCGGTGCTCGCGCAGCCGGGCCGGGCCCAGCAGCCTCGTCGCGGTCGACTGCAATTCCTCATGGGCGAGCACATAGGCGGTGTCAGCGCGGGCGAAGGTACGCCCGGTGAAGCTGGTCAGATGGTCCTTGACCAGCCACTCGTCGGCGCCGACTAGCTCAGCCAGATCGCGCACGGAAAGGCCGCTGCGGGCGGCGGCGACGAGACCGAGGATGTCCCGCTCGGCGCCGCCGGCGAGCAGAATCCGTTTCAGTTCCCGCTCGGCGTCGGCCCGGACCACCTCGGCGTACGCCGATTGTCCGAGCTCCCGCACGAGGCACTGGCCGCGTAACGGATGATCCTCGGACACGTCCGGCGGCAGGGGCGGCTCGGGCCGGCTCGACACAACGATGCTCAGCCCGGCGGGCGGGTGACGCGGCAGGGTCGCGGCGATGCTGTAGGACTCGGGCTCGACCGTCACGCCGCGGTCCTCATCGAGCCCGTCCACCAGCAGGACCAGCCGCTCGCCCGATTGCCGGCAGGCCGCCGCGGCCGCCGAGAGCATGCCGGCCAGGTGGGCGTCGCGCGTCGAGTCGGTGAGGCCGGCCGGGAGCCCGCGGTGCTCGAGCACTTCCGCGAGTTGTTCCAGGACGTTGTCGACGAAAGCCTTCCGGTCGTTCTGCCGGTGATGCCGCGCTGTGACGAAGAAGGACACGATCCGGACCCCGGGCGGCGGGTGCAGGACGAACCAGGCCATCAGGGCCGACTTGCCGGCCCACGCAGGTGCACGCCACCATGCGTACGCATGCTCGGGGTCACCGGTGCAGAAGGCGGCCAACTCAGCCAACTCGGCCTCGCGATCCCGCAGCTGCGGCGGCGCGATCCGGCGCACTTGCTCCAGGTAAGCCGACCGCACGACCGGCGGGGTATAGCCGAACTGGAATTGATTGCGTTGCACGTTGTGCGAGCCGACCTGCAGGCCCTGCGCGCCGCCGGCCTCCAGCCAGGCGGTCACGCTGTCCGGGTGGCCGGGCGCCGTGTCCATCGTGCCCTTAACGGTAACCGACAGGTGAGCGGCTACTCCAGGACGATCACGGCTTTACAGGGCATGCCACACTGCAGATCTTGAAGCCGTAGTCGCAACGGAAAGCGGGCGGACATGTCGCAGTCGAGCAACAGGCAACGGGCCGCCGAGCTGCTAGCCGGCATCGGTAGCAAGCTCCCCGGTACACCAGCCGTGATCGCGGCCGCGCACGCGCACGCCGTCCTGGCACTCGTCGACGAGGTTGCCGCGCTGAGGTTCACCCTCGAGAAGGCGGCCATCGACGGTGCCGGCAAAGATGGCGTTCCGCAATAACGACCTCGTCAGGAGATTCGGACGGTCACCGACTTGCCGGGTTTCAGGGTGATCGTCTTGCGGAAGGTGCCGGCGCGTAGCTCGGTGACGGTGCCGCCGATGCTGCGTACGGTCGCTGTGGTCGCTTTTCCGTTGTGCCAGGCGAGGTCGACCTCGAAGCCGCCCTTGGCGCCGATGCCGGTGACCTTGCCCTTGGCCGCCCAGGCCTTGGGCAGGGCGGGCAGCAGCTCGATGACGCCCGGCCGGGAATAGAGCAGCATTTCCAGCGCGGCGGTGGACCCGCCGAGGTTGGCGTCGATCTGGAAGATCGTGTACGTGTTCTGGCTGTACATGTCGAACCAGTTGGCCGCGGTGCCGTTGCCGTTGTTCATCGACGGGCGCAGCACGGTCAGGTACAGCTGGTACGCCTTCTCCGCGTCTTTCAGCCGGGACCAGCACAGCGACCGCCAGGCGCAGGCCCAGCCGAAGCTGTCCATGCCGCGGGCGGTCAGCAGCGCGCGTACGCCGTCGATCAGTTCCTTCGTGCTGGTGTCGAGGTTGATCCGGTCGCCGGGGTAGAAGCCGATCAGCGGGGACAGGTGCCGGTGCAGGGTCTCGCCGAGGTTGTCCGGGCTCATCCACTCCTCCAGCCAGCCCGACTTCGGGCTGACCTGGGGCAGATACAGCTTGGCCTGCAGCGCGGCCAGTTCGGTCGCCAGCGCCTGGTCGCGGACGAGCGCCCGGGACGCGATCTGGAACTGCCGGAACAGATCCCAGGCCAGTTCCTGACCGTACGTGGTGCCCTTGGCGTCGGGTCCGTGCTCGGGCGACCATGACGTGTCGTCGATCAGCACCTCGCGCCGCGTCCCGTCCGGATCTGTGACCGTCGTGGGGATCAGCCGCGCCTGCCAGAATTCGGCCGCGCCCTTGAGGACCGGATAGATCAATTCGAGGTACCCGCGGTCCTGGCTGTACTCGTAGTGCCGGAACAACGAGTTGCAAAGCCAGGCGTTGCCGGACGGGTGCCAGGCCCAGCCGCTGCCGCCATGGATGTTGGTGGAGAAAGCGATCGCCCAGCCGGCGATCCGCCCGCTGCTGTTGCGGAACCGGTTGCGTGGATCGTTGAACAGCCGCTTGGTGACGTCGGTCCAGGTGGGCAGCTGCGACACGCAATACTCGGCCAGCGGGTAGGCGTTCTCGCCGAGGCCGGCGGGGTCGGCCAGCCAGTAGTTCATCTGGACGTTGATGTCGGTGTGGTAGTCGGCGTACCAGTCGGGGTTGTTGTTGTGCACCCAGATGCCCTGCAGGTTCATCGGCAGCGCGTCGCGGGAGCCGGTGATGGTCAGGTAGCGGCCGTACTGGACGTACGCGGCCTCCAGCTCCGGGTCGGGCGTGGACGGGCCGGTCCAGCGCACGGCGATCCGCGACCACGAGTCCAGCGCGCGCTGCACCGCCGACGACGGGCCCAGGTCGATCGTCATCCGGTCGTACAGTCGCTGGTAGTCGGCCACGTGGGTGGTCAGCAGCTGGCTGCCGGGCACGGCCGCGGCCGACTTCACCTTGGCGCGGGCGACGGCCAGCGGGTCGGTGGCCGGGTTGCGGTAGCTCGCTGCCGCGTCCGGGCTGTAGTCGGTGCCGCCGCACGCGACGATGAGCAGTTCGCGGCAGCCGTCGAAGGACAGCTTGGCGCCGTCCACGCTGATCCGGCCGGTGCTGCTGACCGCGGTCACCGCGGCGGCGTAGCGCAGCCCGTTGGACAGGCTCCCGGCGAAGGCGAGCTGCCCGGAGCCGCCGGTGGTGGTCTCGCCGTGCGTGCCCTCGAGCGTGATCGTGCCGGTGTGCGGACCGCCGGTCAGTCGTAGGATGACCACGTCGTCGGGGTGGCTGGCGTAGACCTCGCGACGGAAGCGGACGTCGCCGAGCCGGTAGGACGCTGACGCCACACCGTTGCTCAGGTCGAGCTGCCGGCGGTAGTCCGCGATCGCGTCGCCGGTGTGCCCGGGCAGCGCCACCCGGAGCTTGGCCAGCAGCCCGAAGCTGCCGAAGTCGTTCGGTCCGTACGGCAGCTGCCCGTCGTCCTGCAGCTTGTCGTTGCGCGTGCCGGTCCAGAACGAGCCGTCCGTCAGATAGAGGAAGTCGGCGGCTGGATCGCCGCCGACCAGGCCGCCGAGCCGGCCGTTGCCCACCGGCAACGCCTGCTCGATGATCTTCGACTCGGTGGCGGGTGTCCGATACCACAGCGTGGTCGCCTCGTCGGCCGGCACCAAGTGCACATCGGACGGTCGCTCCGGCGCGGCGTGCGCGGCGAACGGCCGGACTCCGGCGAAGGCCAGACCCGCGCCGGCAGCACCGCCGAGCCGAAGGAAATCACGACGAGAGGAAGCAGGCATGGCGAGGATTCCTTCGGCTGACGACGGCGGGGCACCAATTATTAGTAAAATATGCTTAGTGTTTCGAGCGTGTCAACCATCGATGTCTTAAGTCATCCGACCTTTACCCTAAGCGGCCCGAGCCTCGGATCAGCAGCAGCATGCTGTCCAGGGTGGCCGTCAGGTGATCGATGCGGCCGGTCGCCATCAGGATCACCACCCCGCCCTGGATGCCGGCGATGATCGCCGCGGCGGTCCGGTCCGGGTCCAGGGTGCTGCCGATCTCGCCGCTCTGCTGCATCGCGGCGATGCCCACCCGCAGGTAGTCCTGCCAGCGGCGGATGAGTTGCACGGTGATCGCTTGGGTGGCGGGTGTGCCACGGCGGATCTCGGTGGTCAGGGCGCCGAGCGGGCAGTGCTCGCCCTGCCGGCGGTAGCGTTCGACGACGGCGTCGCGCCACGCCTGCCAGCCGGCCCAGGTGGTGAGCTGACTCAGGTGCGGCTGCTGGTCGGCGAGCACCTGGTCGGCCTCGTACGCCGCCACCGCCAGCAGCAACTCCTCGCGGCCCCGCGGGAAATAGTGGAAGACCTGGCTCTTGCTCGTCGCCGTCCGGCGCATGATGTCTTCGATCCGGACGCCGGCCGCGCCGCGTTCGCGGATCTCGCGGGCGGCGCCCTCGATGATGCGCTGCCGGGTGGCGGCTCCCTTGGTGGTCAGCATCCCGCCTCCAGTTTTGGACTTGCCGGTCCAATTATCCGCTGTCATCGTCGGACCTGTCGAATCCGTCGGAGGGATACAGCAGATGAAGGCGATCGTGGTGCAGCGGCTGGGCGGCCCCGAGGTCCTGGAGGTGCGAGAGTTGCCCACCCCCGAGCCCGGGCCGGGGCAACTCCTGGTCGACGTCGCGGCGGCGGGGGTCAACTTCATGGACACCGGAGCCCGGCGGTACGGGCCGACCGGCGTGGAACTGCCCTACGTCCCGGGCGTCGAGGCGGCGGGAAGGGTACGGGCGATCGGGCCGGCGGTGGACGAGTTCACGCCGGGCGACCGGGTCGCCTGGGCCTACTCGAACGGCACCTACGCCGAGCGGATCGTGATCCCGGCCGCCGCCGCGGTGCCGGTGCCGGACGAAATCTCCGACGAGGTGGCCGCCGCCGCGATGCTGCAGGGCCTGACCGCGCACGGCTTCACCACCGAGGCGTACGAGGTGCGGGCCGGCGACACCGCGGTGGTGCACGCGGCGGCGGGCGGTCTCGGGCAGTTGCTCACCCAGATGGTGAAGCTCCGCGGCGGCTCGGTGATCGCGGTAGTGTCCCGGCCGGAGAAGGCTGAGACCGCCCGGCGCGCCGGCGCCGACCACGTGCTGGTGGCCACCGGCGCCGAGTTCCTGGACCCGGCCCGGGAGCTGACCGCCGGCCGCGGCGCCGACGTGGTCTTCGACGGCAACGGCGAGTCCACCTTCCGCGCGTCGATGCGGGCGCTCCGCCGGCACGGCACGATGCTCTACTATGGACCGTTCATCGGCACCGTGCCGACGATCGAAATGCTCGACCTGCCGAACAGCATCAAGATCTGCTATCCGGTGTTCTTCGACCACATCCCCACCCGGGAGGCGTTGCTGCGCAACGCGGGTGCGGTGTTCGCTCTGATCAACGCCGGCAAGCTGCGCATCGACATCGGCCGGCGGTACGAGCTGGCGGAGGCGGCCCGAGCCCACGCGGATATCGAGTCGCGCCGTACCACCGGAAAGCTGTTGCTGATCCCGTGACCCTGTGCCGTGCTCACATGTGGCTGACCACCCAGGGGAAGACCGAGGCCTTCGACTGAGCCCCTTGCACCGCTCGTGATCGGTTGCGTTCGTCGACGGCGGACAGCAGCCCAGTGCCCAGGCGCACGAGCTGTTTGAAAACGTCCGGGTCGAGCCACGAGGGGCCGAGCGCGAAGGCGAGGTCCTCCGTCGCGGTGTTGCCGCTCGCGCCCGGCGCGAAGGGACAACCACCAAGGCCGCCCAGGGCGCCGTCGACCATGGTGGCACCCGCTTCGATGGCCGCGAGCGTGTTGGCGACCCCCATGCCCCACGTGTCATGGCCGTGATAGACGAGTCGTCGTCCAGGTGCGACTGCCGCGACGCTGGCAAACAGGTCTCGAACCTGTCTTGGCCGGGCCTGCCCGAGCGTGTCGCACAAGACGATGTCGGTTGTCCCGGTCGTGCGCTCGTCGGTGACAATCCTCAGCACCTCGTCGGGGTCGACCGGACCCGTGCCGGGGCAGGTGAACGCCGTGGCCAGGCACAGTTGTGCCTCACCTGCGACGGCGTTCGCAAATTCGACTCCGGCCGCCACGGTGTCGAGGCTGGCTTCGGTGCTCCGGCCGAGGTTCGTCTCGTTGTGCGCGGTGGAGACCGACAGGCAGTACTGGAACAGCGTCACACCAAGGTCGGCCGCCCGGGCGACGTGCCGTGGCGTGGCGACCCAGACCCAGCAGCGGGCGAGTTCGTCGCGGGTGAGCGCGTTGATCAGCTCGGGGGTGTTCGCCATGGGCGGAACAAGGTCGCCGCGAGCCATGGAGCCGATCTCGACCGTGGGCACCCCGAGGGCGAGCAGAGCCCGCACCAGGTCGGCCTTCTGCCGGGTCGGCAGGACCTTTCCGGTCAGCTGCAATCCGTCGCGCAGGCTGACGTCGCGCAGGTCGACAGTGTCGGGTCCGAAACGGAGGCTCATGCCACCTCCGAGCTGTTGGTGAAGTCGTCTGCTTCCGCGTCGCTCATGCCGAGCACCTCGACGAGGACCTGCCGGGTGTGCTCACCGAGGTCGGGCCCGACGGAGCGCACTTCGATGGAGGTGTCCTTGAGCAGCGGCACGATGCCGGGAAACCGGACCGGCAGCACGCCATGCCCCGTGTCGACGGGGAGCGTTTGGATCATGCGGCGGGACGCGTACTGGTCGTCTTCGGCGATGTCGGCGGCGGTCAGGATGGGCCCCGCCGGCACGCCTGCCGCCTCGAGAGTGGCGAGGACCTCGGCTCGGGTGTGGCACCCGGTCCATACGGAGATCGCTTCGTCCAGTTCCTCGCGATGCAGCCAGCGCTGAGCGTTGGCCGCCAGTTCGGGGTGCGCTGCGAGGTCGGGCCGGCCGATGGCGGCCATGTACCGGCGGAAGATGGAGTCTCCGTTGCCGGCGATGACGACGCTGGCCCCGTCCGAGCAGAGGTAGGCGTTGCTCGGCGCGATTCCTTCCACGCGACCGCCGACCCGCTGCCGGACGACCCCGTACGCCGAGTGGTCCGGGACGAGTGACTCCATCATCGAAAAGACAGCCTCGTGCAGGGCGACATCGATCTGCTGGTCCGCCGGCCCGGGGGGTGTCTGCCCGGCACGGAGCGCGGCTTCGCGTTGGTAGAGCGACATGACGACCCCGAAGGCGGCGTAGAGGCCGGCGATGGAGTCGCCGATGGACACGCCCATCCGCGATGGCGGCCGGTCCGGGTCGCCAACGAGGTCGCGCATGCCGCCGTAGGCTTCGGCGACCGCGGCGAATCCGGGCCGGGACGACAGCGGCCCGGTCTGGCCGAACGCCGAGACCCTGGCGATGATCAGGTCAGGGTTCATGTCCGCGAGGGTTGCGCTGTCCAAGCCCCATCGGTCGAGCGTTCCGGGCCGGAAATTCTCGATCAGCGCATCCGAACGGGCGGCGAGCTCCAGAACGAGCCGCCGGCCCGGATCGGTCCGTAGGTCGGCTGTGACCGACTTCTTGTTCCGGTTGATCGCCCGGAACAGCATGGAGGTCGTCCCGCCGTAGAGCCGCCAGTTGCGCAGCTCGTCGCCGGTGCCGGGCCGCTCGATCTTGATGACCTCGGCGCCGAAGTCGGCCAGGAGCCGGCCTGCGGTGGGCGCGGCGATGTAGTTGCCGAGTTCGAGCACTCGGATTCCGGAAAGCGGCAGAGCGGTCATGAAGCTCCAGTCGTTGCACCGGGCGTAGCGCGATAGATGGGGCCGCGCTCGCGGACGCGGTCGAGGAGACCCCCGGGCGCGTATTCCGGTTGGGGTGAGCCGTCCTGCACCTCGCCGACCTGGCCTTCGTAGCCGAGCCAGGCGCGGGCCTTGGGGCTGAGCAGGTAGGCACCGGCGATCACGAAGGTGAGCGTGTCGAAGGCTGCCGGTTCGCTGGCCTGGAGCCGGTCGCAGAAGCCGCGAGTGTCCTCGAGACCGGCCCGATCGACGATGGTGAGGAAGGCCGGCAGCATGTCGGCACGCAACGCGAAGAACTCGTCGAGGAACCGGGCCGACAAGCCGGCCTGGTCGGCCGAAGGCGCGCCGGGGTGCGCCGGGATGAGCGTCTCGGCGAGGACGAAGACGGCCTCGCGTTGCTCGTCGGTCATCAGGTTGTCGTTCATGACGTCGCCCCTCCGCCGATCAGGAGGTGGTCGGCGCAACGGAGAGCGAGAGCCGCCTGGGTGGCGGCCGGGTTGACGCCGCCGCAGGTGACCCAGGTCGAGGAGTCGAAGATGTGGATGTTCTGGACATCGTGCAGCCTGCCCCACTGGTCGGTGACCGAGGACGCGGGATCGTTGCCCATCCGGGCCGTTCCCATCAGGTGCCATCCGGACGCACGCACGAACGGCCCCACCACGGTCTCGGTGGCACCGGCCGCCTCGAACGACTCGATCGCCTTGGTGATGTGCCAGTCGAGCATCGCGCGGGAGTTCGCATCCGCCCGGTAGTGGATCTTCGGGGCGGGCAGGCCACTGGCGTCGGTGAGGTCGCCGGCGAGCGTCACCTTGTTCGTCGGCAGCGGCAGGTCTTCGGCGACGATGCTCCACATGGGTGCATGACCGAGCCGGGCGGCCAGAGTGTCGTGGAAGCTCTCGTACCACATCCGCTTCGAGGACAGCCCCCACGGATACGAGCGGGTGAGTCCGAGCGGGCCCCCGGTCGGCTGGAGTCCCCACTTGGCGCCGCGTACGAAGCCTCGGTCGGCGTCCGTCTCGTAGAACTGCATGCTCTGGATCTGCTGCCCCCACGAGCCGGACTCGGTGCCGAGATCCTCCTCGAACACCCCGGCGACCGCGGCGAACGGATGCATCATCAGCCGGGTTCCGAGCAGTCCGGAGGAGTTGCCCAGACCGTCCGGGTGCGAGTTGGTGGCGGACAGCAGCAGCAGACGCGGCGTTCCGACGCCGTTCGCGCAGAGGATCACATGCCCCGCCTCGACCAGGTGCAGCGTGCCGTTCGCGTCGACGTACTCGACGCCGCGCGCTCGGTCGCCGTCCATGACGATGCGCGTGGCCCGTGAGTTGGTACGCAGATCGGCGCCGTCGGCGATGGCATCTGTCCAGTGGGTGATGTCGGTGGAGGCCTTCGCGCCCTCGGGACAGCCCTGCATGCAGGTGCCATGCTGGCGACACGGCTTCTGGTGCCGGTAGGCCGTGGTGGAGATGCCGTTGCCGCCCGGCCACCAGTGCCACCCCATCTCATTGAGGGTCCCGGCCATCAGGCGTCCGGCCTTGCGGATCGGGACCGGCGGGTTGGGCGGTCCCTCGCCGGCCGGGTAGGCGGGGTCGCCCGCCAGCCCGGACACACCCAGCTGCCGCTCCGCCTCGACGTACCAGGGTTCGAGTTGCTCGTAGCTGATCGGCCAGTCGTCTGCCACGCCGTCGAGGCTGCGCACGCGGAAGTCCGATGGCGTCATCCGGTGCCACTTCGCCGAGTACAGGACCGTTCCCCCGCCGACACCGTTCCACATCAGCGGGGAGATGTCGGAGTCGGTGTCGTCCACCGGGTAGTCGGCGGAGCGCTTGCGCACGTTGGGGTCTCGCGCCCAGTAGCGGTCCGCGGTCACCTCGAAGTCGGGGTGGTCGGCGCGGGCGTTGCGGTAGTCGGGCCAGTCGCCTTGCTCGAGGCAGACGATGCGCCATCCGGCGCGGGCGAGGGTGGCGGCGGTGAGGCCACCCGCGAGGCCGGCGCCGACGATGACGGCATCGACGGGGGGATCGGTCACCATGGAACTCCCTTCAGGCCGGCACGTACAACGTGATGACCTTTTGGTTCGACATCTCCCGCATCGCGTGAGCGGGACCTTCCTTGCCGTATCCGCTGTACTTGACGCCTCCGTAGGGCATGTTGTCGGCGCGGAAGTTGGAGCTGTCATTGATGTTGACGCCGCCTACCTCCAGTGCCCGGGCAATGCGTACGGCGGTGGTGATGGACTCGGTGAAGACTCCGGCCATCAGGCCGTAGGGCACGGAATTGGCTTGGGCGACGGCTTCGCCGAGGCTCGCGACGCGGTAGACGGCGGCGACCGGGCCGAAGACTTCCTCGCGACTGATCCGGGCGTCGGGGCCGACCTGGTCCACGATGGTCGGCTGAAGGCCGTGCTTGTCGACGGCTCCGCCGGTGCGGACGCGAGCACCGGTTTCCACCGCGTCCGCCACCAGGCCGATGATGCGGTCGCGTTCGGCGCCGGAAACCACTGCGCCGACCTGGGTGGCCGGGTCGTCCGGCAGTCCGCGGGTGAGCGCTTCGACCCGCGCCACCAGCTTGTCGGTGAATTCATCGGCAACGGCCTCGGCGACGAAGATCCGCTGGACGGAGATGCAGGACTGTCCGGTGCTTCCGGTAGCTCCGGTGGCGCACTGTGCCGCGGCCCGGTCGAGATCCGCGTCGGCCGCCACGATCGTGGCGGCGTTCGAGCCGAGCTCGAGGACGCACCTCTTGAGGCCACGTGCGGCGGACTGCGCGATCTGTGCGCCCACCTTGGTGGAGCCGGTGAACGAGACCAGACGCACTAGCGGGTGGGTCACGAGCGCATCGCCGAGGTCGGCGCCGCCATTGAGAACGCTGATGGCGCCGGCCGGCCAACCCGCTTCGACGAACGCGGTGCCAAGGGCCAAGGTGGTGAACGGCGTCCGGTCGCTGGGTTTGACCAGAACGGGGCAGCCGGCCCCGACGGCGGCCCCGACCTTGTGGGCGGCAAGCAACAGGGGAAAGTTGAACCCGCAGATGGCGGAGACGACCCCGATCGGCTCCCACACGCTGAATCCGACCCGGCCCGCTCCCACCGGGACCGCGTCGAGGGGTTCCTCGACACCGACGAGGTGGAGAGCGGCGTCCGCGGCCGCCCGCAAGGTGGCGACGCACCGGTCCACCTCGCCGACGCTGTCGCGCAGCGACTTTCCTACCTCCCAGCACAGGGACCGGCCGAGGGCCTCGCGGTCTTCCAAGATCCGGTCTGCGGCTCCGCGCAGGATGTTCGCCCGCTCGAGCCGGGTCAGCGCCCGGGTCCGGGGAAGCGCATCGTGCGCGTGTCGAACGGCGGCGTCGGCGACCGCGGCCGGCGCGACGGCGAATCGGCGAACGTGACCGGGGCGACCGGGGCTGTCGAGCTCGGCCTCGCCGCCGCCGACGGTGGCACGGCCCGCGACGACGACCGGAAGCAGCGGCGGGTCGGCGCTGACCAGTTCGGCGGCGGACGGCAGGTGCGAGATGACCATGGCCGTCACTCAACTTGACGGCGAGCGCCGATGTCAACGAAGAACCGAATAGTGGATACGCTACGGAGAAGCTTAGCCCGTTTTGCACACCTCAGCTCCACCCATGGCAGCTTTAGTGGACACAAACATGGATCGGTGGCGTAGGATCGCAGCCTTCAGCAACAACCCTGGGAGGACCTGTGGGGTCGATCAAAGAGACGGCGGAGCGCTTCTTCGAGGCGTGCGAGACGGGGAGCGGATGGACGGGCTGCCAGCCCTACTGTCATCCGGGTGCGACCTTCTCGGCGCAGGCGAGTGCGCTGGCGGGCGTCGAGACGCTCGAGGCGTACACCGAGTGGATGAAAGGAACGTTCGAGCCGCTGCCCGGTGGCACCTACGAAGTGCGGGCGTTCGCGGTCGACGATCAGCGGCAGAACGTCACGGCCTACGGCGTGTTCAGCGCCACCCACACCGGCCCCGGCGGACCGGTGCCGCCGACGGGCAAGAGCATCACGGCCGACTACGTCTACGTGATGCAGTTCGACGGCGATCGCATCCGGCACCTGACCAAGATCTGGAACGACACGTTCACCAACCAGCAGCTGGGTTGGGCCTGACCGTCGTGTGAGTGCTTCGCGCCCGCCCCGTGAGCGCGAAGCCTTACGCCGTGCCCTGAGCGGTGAACAACTCCTCGGCGCTCATCAGCGAGGACAGTGCCGCGAGGATATGCGCCTTGGTGATCGCCTCGGCCCAATCGGCGTCGCCGGCCTCGATCGCCAGCAGGATCGTGTGGTGCTCGAGCAGGGTCATCGTGACCTGCTCGGCCGTGAAAGTGTGAAAGACCTTGTACAGCAGGGGGAGATGCACGACGCGCGAGAGCATCTGGGTCAGCCTCGTGCTCCCGGCTCCGGTGCTGATGAGCTGATGGAAGTCGATGTTGAGCTCGGCGATCCGATAAAGGTCGACCTCCGTTTCCTTGGCCAGCGAAGTCATCTCATCGGCCAAGGCATGAAGGCGGGGGAGGTCCAGCTGATCGCGACGATCGGTCGCCAACCGGGCCGCCCAGGCCTCCAGGTTGGCTCGCAGCCGGTAGGAGTCATCCAGCTCGCGACGCGTCCAGACCGGGACCTCGCTGCCGCGCCGTCCCTTGGGGGCGATGAGTCCGTCGGCTCGAAGCTGCTGGAAGGCGGCGCGCACCGGCGTTCGGCTGACCTCCAACCAGAGGGCGACGTCCGTCTCGCGCAGTTGCTGCCCGGGAACGATTTCCCAATGCATGATCCGCCGCCGCAACTCGTCATAGACCCGTTCGGCAGCCGCCCCGTTCGCGCTCATCAGCCCTCCTTAGCAGCGACGCCGCGACAATACACCGCAAACAGCTTCCAGCCGCGTGCGCTATAGCCACGGCGACCAGGTGCCGGTGTCCCGGACGACTTCGCGGTAGATATCCGTGCGGATATCCCGAACGCCCGGGATTCTCAGGATGGACTGTATGTAGGCCTCGAGCGACTCTCTCTCCTCGGCGAAGAACTCGACGAGAAGACCGTAGTCGCCCGTGGTTTCCGCCAGGTCGGTCGTGCCGGGTAGCTTGCGTAGAGCTTCCTTGATGACGTTGTGCGAGCCGACGGTTCGCATGCTCACCATGGCCGCCGCGTGCAGCTCGAGAACGAAAGGATCCGGCAGGACGCGGAACCGCAGAGTTCCGTTCTCTTCGAGTCGCATCACGCGCTGGCGGGTGGCCGAGAGCGAGAGACCGACGTTCTTTCCGGCCTTGGCGTACGAAATTCGCGCATCTCGGAGGAACTCGGTTAGCAGTCGCAGATCCAATTCGTCAAGGTTGGCGGCGCGGCTGCGGTCGATGCTCGGTCGAATCCGTGGTCGCGGACTCGAGTCCGTGAAGTAGGCGATGGGCTCGAATTCCAGGTAGACGAACATGGAGCACTCGCCGACACCGGGCATCGCCCGGACCACGTTCTCGGCATAAGCGTTGATATCTTGCGCGTCGGCGAAATTCGCGGTCGCGAGGATCGTTCGCGCGTCGTCGACGACCGTCAGCCAATGTATCTCGGGGCGCTCCTGTAACGATCGCACGACGCTGTCGCGATCCCCCTCGACCGTGATGCGAAAGCCCACCACCAACGGCCGGCCGAAGGCGGATGGGTCAACGATCGCGAACACCTTGAGCGCGCCGGACCGGGTGAGGCGGTCAAAGACCGCGCGCACCGCGTGCTCGGGCTGCCCCAGGCTCGCGGCGATGCTGGCCACGGATCCTCTTGGCGTTGTTTGAAGTTGTCCTGCGACCTGCCGGTCGAGGTCACTCAGCACACGTCCCCCAGTCAGAGTCTTTCGAACTTCAGATTCTTTCGAACTCTTGCCATCTCGCAGCAGAGTCTGACAGACTGCCGAACCATGAGTCAATCTCTGGCTCTGAGCCCGGCCTCTACAGCATAAGTTGCAAATCGACCGGTTCGGTCGTGTCGAGCGCGGAGGATGAGCCTCCGGTGGTCTGGTCGACCGAAGAAAGAGGCGAGCCGTCATGACCGAAGCCGTAGGTCCGCCAGGCCACGCCATGATCGTCGAAACCGTCAAGATCACCAAGAACTACGGCGCCGTCCGAGCGCTTCGGGACGTGAGCATCTGCATCGAGGCCGGGACTGTACACGCTCTGGTCGGCGAGAACGGCGCGGGCAAGTCCACGCTCGGAAAGATCATCGGTGGCGCCGCCGACGCGTCTGACGGCCGACTGTTCGTGGACGGCGCCGAGGTCCGCTTCAGCCGCCCACGAGACGCACTGGCGGTGGGCATCGCCATCGTGCATCAGGAACTCGCCCTCCTGCCTTCTCGCTCGGTCATCGACAACGTATTTCTCGGAATAGAGACCCGGAAGCGATGCGTGGTCGCTTCTGGCGAGCAGCGACGGACCTTTGCCGAACTAGCGCAGCGGTGGTCCTTCGACATCGACCCGGACACCATCGTGGGCCGGATGAGCACCGGCGATCAGCAGAAGGTCGAGATACTCCGCGCTCTCGCCCGGGACGCTCGCCTCATCGTCATGGACGAGCCGACCGCGCGGCTCACCGCACCGGAAACCGAGCGATTCCACGAAATCGTCCGGGAACTCCGGGCCCAGGGCAAGACCATCATTCTTGTCTCGCACTTCCTCGGCGAGGTCCTGGAGCTCGCCGACACGGTCACGGTCATGCGGGACGGGGAGGTGATCCGGACCTCCGACGCATCGGCCGAGACGCCGGACTCGTTGGTCCGGGCCATGCTGGGCGCGGACCTCGACCCGAACTTCATTCCGGCGACCGAACGACGGCCCGGGGAGCCGCCGATCCTGCAAGTCCGTGGATTGTCGGGACCGAAGTTTCAAGACGTGTCCCTGTCGGTGCGCCCCGGCGAAGTTGTGGGGATTGCCGGCATGGTGGGAAGCGGCCGGTCCGAACTCCTGCGCACCATTTTTGGTAGAGAGCGGGCGAGCGCCGGCGAGGTGATCCTCGACGGTCAAACACTCGCGCGGAAGCGTCGACCTCGCCACGCGCTTGCCCGAGGTATCGCGATGCTGCCCGAAAGCCGAAAGGACGAGGGGCTGCTCCTCAAGCGCAGCGTGGGGGAGAACATCGTTCTTCCGCACCTGAAAATGGTCTCTCGCCGCGGCGTCCTCAGCGCGGAGCGGGCAGAGCGACTCGCCGGCGACATGATCGAACGGCTGGCCATCAAATGCCCCGGGACAGCGGCCGGCGTGCACGCGCTCTCGGGAGGGAACCAGCAGAAGGTCGTCCTGGCGAAGTGCCTTCTCAACAAGCCGCGCGTCTTGCTCCTCGACGAGCCCACCCGCGGTGTCGACGTCGGTGCCAAGCGCGCGATCTACGACCTGATCCGCGAGTTCGCTCGGGCCGGCGGAGCGATCGTCCTGGTCTCCAGCGAGCTCGAGGAGGTCCTCGGTCTCGCCGACTCGGTCCTGGTCATGCGCCGGGGACAGCTGACCGCCGCGCTGAGCAGGGAGCAAGCGACCGAGGAGCGGGTCTTGGCGGCAGCCTTCGGAACAACTCGAGAAGGGCAAGGATGAACCGCGACGAATCCGTCGGCACGCCGGTCCGGCGGGCGCTACAGCGAGCGGCGGGCTCGCGGTCCCGCTCCAAGAGCCGAGTCGACCTGCTGAAGGACTACTCGATTCTCGGCTTCCTGCTGGCCCTCTTCGTCGTCCTGGCGGCCACGTCGGACGCGTTCCTGACGGCTCAGAACCTGAACAACGTCCTCGACCAGTCGGTCGCCGTCGGGCTTCTCGCCTGCGCGGGCGGAATGGTCATCATGGGTGGCGGCTTCGATCTCTCGGCCGGCGCGATCTACGTGTTGTCCGCGGTGCTGGCGGCAAAGGTGGCGAATGCGACCAACGCGGAGATCGGAATCGCTGCCGGAATTCTCGCCGGGACGGCCCTCGGCGGGGTGAACGCGGTCATCTGCACGATCGGCCGAATCAACGCCTTCGTGGGCACGCTCGCCACGTCGATCTTCTTCAGCGGCGCCGCTACCGCGATCACCGGCGGAGGCTTCACCTACATCGACGATCAAAATTTCGGCCGACTCTATACCAAGATTTTCGGAATCAGTGCGCCCATCATCATCTTCGCGCTGTTCGCACTGGCTTGTATGTTCCTGCTCAACAAGACAATCTTTGGCCGGCATCTGCTCGCGGCCGGCGACAACAAAGAGGCCGCCGCGCTGTCCGGGGTTTCGGTGCAGATTACCCTCGCCCGAGCCTACGTGCTGTCGGGAATCGGTTCGGGGTTGGCCGGCGTCGTGGTGGCCAGCAGGTCCTTGGCCGTCGGAAGCACCGCTGGGGGCGGAAACAGTGTGCTCTTCGCCGCCCTCGCGGCCATTCTCGTCGGCGGGGTGTCCATGCTCGGCGGCGAAGGCGCGATCTGGCGAATTCTTGCGGGCGTGCTCATTCTGGCGTTCGTGACCAACGGATTCAACCTCAACGGAGTGGACCCACTTTATCAGCAGATGATGAGTGGAGCGTTGATTCTCCTCGCGGTTGCCGCTGACGTCTGGATCAGAGA
>Ga0307513_10004034_pt1 | contig 19701 bp, 19 predicted proteins | sample 15_EM_MG_FD_202174 | JGI IMG/M metagenome (GOLD analysis project Ga0307513, IMG submission 202174) | Populus trichocarpa ectomycorrhiza microbial communities from riparian zone in the Pacific Northwest, United States - 15_EM | ecosystem: Host-associated > Plants > Roots > Unclassified | place...
TTCATCGTGGTTTTTCTCTGACTTTTATCTCGCTTGACCTTGGCTGTTGAACTGTGAGAAAGTGAGACGAATTTGCTTTCCTTCGGAAGTGCCTATTCCCCACCAAAAGAACGCCTTGACCAGAAGTGACAGTATAGTACCGTACTCGTACAGTCACCGATGGGGTCTTGACAAATAACGGTATCGGGTGTCGAACAGGGATAACGTACTGGACCGGGAAGTGGATCAGACGCAGAAGTGAACTAGTTTGTATGTAAATTTTGCACAAATCCTCGCTACGAGAAGTTCTAAAAAATTAATCCTCAGAATTCAGCTCAATACTAAGCAAATCTAAAATGGTGTACTATCAGAGATATCACCTACCCTCCTGAATCGTATCTTTTCAGTGTTGTGCGTCAATTGTGATTTCCATATTTCCATTTTTTTGGTGCATTTTTACTGATCCACTTCCCCGTGTGTTGTCTGATCCACTTCTCAGTCCAATACGTTATCCCGCAAGCAAAAAATCGAATTCGTCAAAGTAGGGTAACTGGAAAAAAAATACCGTATGATACCTGCTACGGATCCCTGTTCGTCACCCGCTGATATTCTTCAAGTCCTCATCGGTGACTGTAGCCATTAGGTACAGTAACCGATAAGCCTTGGTGATTACAGGATACTAAGACACGTCTGTGCATCCAACTTGTATTGAACAAAAGGCGGATAGTAGTATCGCAATAGGTAGTAAAAAGAGAGAGAATTGAGCATAAAATATTTTGTAGTATGATAGCAAAGAAACAGGAACCTTTTTTTTTTGTTAAATCCTCGGCTTATTCTTAGCTAGCTACAGGAACACCATGGCATACACCCTGAGGTACGGCCTAAAACCCATAATAACAAAGGAAACTTCAACCCCCAAATAAAACATATCGATATAGCATATCACTTTCCTTCAATTCATAAATCAATCCCTGACAAAAACAATTTATGACCTTAAGCCAGAACCTCTCGTGAAAGGAAATTCCCCATGCTCGTTGGAAAATTGTAAAGAAACAGGAACACATTCTACTATGTCATATGGGGTTTTTCGATGTAGTGGTGCTGCACGATTCACGCGCAGCCTTTACTAAGCAAGCATTCACCAAAACTTGTGTCTACTCATAGAGGCCGATACTATGATATCCGGATACTCGTAGAGAAAACCGCTTGGCGCCAAGATATTCATTATCTGGTGCAGTCAACATAGTTTATGGCCACTAGGAGCCCCTTTGCGGGGAAGGAACCCCTCCAGATATGGTATAGCCATCTGGCTTAGTGCTGATGGAGGTTTTCTAACAACCGTGTGCTCGTGTGTTGACGGGTGGAGAGATTCTGGTGTGTATTCTTTATGGAGGTTGCTAGCTACGGTTCACCTTAAGTATGATAGTGAAAACTCTGCTCGTAAGTTACATGTGATAGCCCTATGTCTCCGCATATGCCCTAAAATCCGTTCATGCCCTAGAACGTTCCTTCATACATGTGAGCGCTCCCCGTGCCTCCGCTATCTCTGCTCCTATACAGTGTTCCACTACTGGGATTATTATGCCATCAGGTGCTGAGAGACTTTCTTATATCCGGATACTTTATGAATCGGTGAGTGGTGAATGGAGCAACCTCCAATGGACAAGACACACCTTGACATCTCCAGCCGTCGACACCTCTAAGCGCTTCTTTCACTTCCATTATCGACAGCCCCGATGTTTCTGCCTAGGGTGATGTACATAGCTGTGTTTAAGCTTACCAAAACTGTTGAGGGGAAATCAGAACTCCCCTCTTGGATGTCTCCTCCAGATTCTCCAGTGAGCCACCGCTATCTGCTAACGGGGCGAGTTGAGAATCGTGGAAAGGGGGACTGTAGATTCCAGAGTTCCAAGCTCCGCCAGACGAGCCAAATGAGGGATAGTTGAAAAAAGGCCCTTTCTATCGTGGGGTTCCCGGGGTGGGGGAGGCTCTTGTTAGTGGCTTTTACCATTCTAAACTGAGTGGAACAATGCCAGCAGTGGGGAAGAGCGTTACTGCTACCACCACTACACTTGGCAAAAACGCCAATTCTCTATTTCTCCGGACTACCACGTCATACTCCACTGTTAGCTGTAAAGTAGAAATTTGGGGTCGAGTCGATAAAAGGGGACAAAATAAAGTAAAGCTCGAGCATAAGAGCGCCGTGGGTATATGTGTTGTTCGCTTCTGGAAGGTAGGGATCATAAGTCACACGATTGAAGGCAGCTCCCACCTACCGCCCACATGATCTCCCGTTGCCAGCACCAACATCGACCAAGTGCCCGCACTTCAATGCCCCAATACTAACGAAACTAACCGCCCAGCCAACAATTCACCCATGCGGCCGCAGAAGTTTGCAGAGTCAGTCTAACTTACCAAGCCTAAAACACAAGCAGGGCAGGGGGAACACATTCTAGAGGGAAGGACGGATACACAGAAAGTGTGTGATAATACGGTAATTTCTTGGCTTTCTTCTATCGTGCACCGCAAAAACCACGGAAACTTGCTAAGTCCAGACCAGGATATCTTGATTCCCGTCCAGTAAGATATCGTATAGCTTGAGATTTCGGCATAAAGAATAAGTTGCCATTGGCGAGCGCTTGCCAGTTTATACCGGCCAATGAGAAACACCCGCCGAGGATGAATCCTACTCCCTCACTGGCCCGGATCTAGCATATCCTGGTCCGGGCTTAGTGGGTTTCCACAGTTTTTGCGGTCTAGTTTATATCGTTGGCGTGTTTTTTCGAGAGCCGTTGGGGTGCTATACATCGGGCAATACTCTCCCCGACACAGTAGTGAGGTATGCTTTGAGTGTGAGGCGATCATGCGCTTTCCCGAGGTTGTTTTAGCTTCGGCTGCTAAAGGCTTAATCGTGGTGCTACTTAGTCTATTACTCGCATTCATCGTTGCTAAGAAAGGGGGCTAGTACAACACCCAGCGGAGAGGTTATCTAGGCTTGACGCCTGACTAACTACTCTGGCTATTCCTTGTCAGTTCTAACCTAGAGCACATAATTGCGATAGATGGTAGCGACCCCATGCCTCGCTAGCTCAATCGGTAGAGCGTGAGACTCTTAATCTCAAGGTTGCGGGTTCGACCCCCGCGTGGGGCTTGTGCTTTGTTTTTTTCCCCTAGAGTACGGCCTAAAATCTTTACACAAACGAACCCACCCCTGCCCAATGCCCCTCAATCCTACAGTCCCTCCGATAATGAACCAACCGCATATCCTCCCCTAAAATGAGGTAAGCAGGCAGAAAAGGGAACCTCATCAGTACATAACACAAGAAAATTTAGCGACAACTAATCTCTACCTTCATCCCCGGTGGTGGGATAATAAGGCAACCCTTCTCTTGTCCCTGGGGACCAAGAAACCTTTGACAATATTCATTGGCAAGGCAAGCCCAGAGTATGATATTACTGGCCTCCGGAGGGGCATCTTTGTTTGACCCAAACCCACGAAGCTCCAAAGTTTGGCTTGGGGAGAAGATTGTGGTGAAACAGTGGTGTTTTTCCCGGTATCTATCTTCTTAAATGTGAAGACGAAAGGGGAGGCAAAGGAAACTAGTAGCATGGATCTCGCATAACAAAGCAGCAATAGCCGGTGGATATATATACACTAGGACAAATCCTAAACACCACAAGGGGAGATGCCAAGGAGATAGGATAATTGGGAAAGAACGAACAAGGCAACGGGACGTTCCAAGCGGACAATGTAAAGCTCGGACACCCGCGGCAACTTGTCAATTCAGATATCAAAATCTCCGCGTCGTTTTGGAAGGGGTTCGGATATTGGTAGCTTGGAGGACTCGGGGAAGAAGAGCTCGGTGGTTGGTGGAGGGCTTGGTGCATATCCGGGAACCGGGTAATTCTCTCATGCCCCATTCCCGGCAGCCCAGTTGAGGGGTGTTCGGCTAGATCAACCATGGTCCGCTGTGTTGGGGTTGATGTCGTTCCATTCCTGCAGTGTCCCCACGGATCCTAGTGCCCGATGGCCGGGTTCGGCTGTGTGGGGGTCTCTCAATGAAAATACCGGTAGCAATATGGGGGAGAATAGATTAAACAAACTGGCCTATCAAGAAAATTGGTGGTGGGTCATTACGAACTAAAAGTACTAGGGTATGGACGTTATTCGGGTAGTGATAGGATGGACAGGGGTTTGAAGTCCCCCTGCTTATTACTGTCAGGGGTAAAAAATGTTTTAATTTGGTAGGTATGATATGGTGCTAGGAAGGGTAAAAAGCTTCAAGATCTCGAACCCCTGTCCATCCGACTACTAACGTCCATGCCCGGGTACACCCAAATCTACCCCGCCCATAAATACTGAAAATACGCAATCCCAACGGAAAAAAAATTAGAAGAGCATTACGCTGACACATCCAAGCAGAAAATGCCACCACTACCACCACCGCCGCTCCCCCGCTCTCCCCACCCCCTGCACTGCCAGACTCCTTCCGGTCCTCCTGCTAATAATCTATCAGCTATATGCTATTGAGCACCTTCCCATTGAGCCTTACTGTGGTAGGTGGAGAAGGAATGCTAAGAGCAGCTTGTGGGATGTATACATCCATCAGCTTTCCCATCGCATAACCATCAAACTACAACATAATATTATGGTGTCAGTAACAGTGTAAATATAAACTCATTGGCAGCTTGCGCCGAGAAAAATAATCAGAGCGGAGCCAACACGCCCCAGCTACCATTGAAAAAAATGACAATTCGGCTCCCAGGCGCCTGGAATCCGCCTTCGCTTCCGCGAACCGGGCCCCTATCTGGGGAAACTGGGCTGCCAGTTCGGCCCTGAATTGGACAAATTGTGTCCATTTTCGCGGTAAGATCCTCGACCACTCTATAGGCGCCCATCTCCGAGGTTTCTAAATTTTTATAATTAGAGCAAGTGGTTTGCAAACCAGACCAAACTATATGGGAAAGAAATCCCTGATAGCTCGGTCGGTCGGACGCGTGCCGTTATGGAACACTTGGTTCCACTATCACGACATTCGTTGGTTGAAACAGCAGCAATCAAAAGGATGGCGCACCAGGCTGTGAACAGATAAGGATCTTAAGGATCTTCGCTGCCATGATGTTGGCTCGCTGAGGTGTGGTTGGGGAAGTGGGGGGTGTTCCCCTACTTGTCGTGTATGAAACGCAACCATCGCCAGGCCTTATGCCACCCGTTGCTCCCACATCACCATAAGAACCCGAATAATTGGGCTATGTGCTAGGCCGTTAGATTTGCCCCTACCAGTAAGGTCCGGTGTTCTTCCCTCCCTCCCTTTGTCTCGGAGAGCAGGTTTTCTGCTGTGTTTGCCGACTCTTTTCCAGAGGAGGAAACCTCGGACTACCTGGCCCATGGAGTATCTCATGCCGTACTCGTACAGCGACAACCCCGATAGGTTGGATTGTCAGTAGAATGAAAATTAGGTGTCTAGCACATAGTCTGCCATTGTTCCACCAAGCTTCAGTTGCAGCGTTCTGGCAAGGTGCTCATTCTTCTACTAAAACTGCCAAGAGCCACAGTTGATATGCCAAGAGCCATAAATCAATGGTTTCTAACCACATTGTGGCACAAACCAACATGCTTTGCTCGAGTGCAAAGGAAAACGAATGTTGCCGGTTCTCCGGTTTAAGGCTTCTCCACCATACTCGCTTTCCTTCAGTCTAGACTTGCGTCGGGAGGTTTGTCGGTTCGGGGGGTATGTCGGGAAGAGACATGCAGTGTGCGTAGGAACTAGGAACTAGAATTACCATCTGACGTCATTCTGAGTATTCGAGTCCATACTGAGCACTGGTACTGAAGTTTACTTCCCCACGTATCTGCGTTCCCGACATACCCCCCCGACGCGAGTTTAATACTCATACGGAAGCTGAAATGAGAACCCCAAAATCTCCCTTTCCAGACACTCCCCCCCACTCCTCCCTCCAAGCCCAGATCCAACTCGCATTAAGGCATTGCAGGAAATCCTCGGCACTCTAACTTTCAGCGAAACTGGAAGACCACCAATCGGCAAGAGAAGGCGCAGTTAGGCATACAGAGACGGGTAGGGAAGGGGGTTCGGAAGGCTGTCGGGTGGACGGGAATGGAAGGGGCGGGAGGGGTTAAATTGAGGGGTGGTGCGGTGCGTGTGTGGATGCAGAGAGAGGATCCGTATGGGAATTGTGATTGTAGTTGTAGATAGCTTGTACGATGTACCGTACAAGTATGATACTGGTGCCATATTGTGAACCCCTCTATTCTATTTCTACCCCACGCAATTAGCTCAATGCCTAAGAATAAGAGAAGTGAAGGGTCTGATATCAGGAATTAAAAGATAGTCGAACCAATTGACCTCTAACAAGAGAACCCCCCCCAAGCAACCATACCATATGGTGGACCGGCCGGCCGACCGACTATATAACATTGCAAGCACAACAATTCACGATAATTCACCACAACCACCGCTACCAGCTCCCAAGAGTAAAGAAGATCCGGAATGAACACAATGAATGGAAATAAGAAAAAGAATACACACAGATATACACCACTTCCCAAACCTTGCGCTATGTATGAATACCAAACCCAAAGAAAGAAAGAAAAGACTGTACAGTGTGCATTACGATTACCACCCGTAATAAATAAATCCCCTTCTCCCCCTCCTACCGATGCACCAATCCAAAGACATATGAAAAAATGAAATCCAGGAAATTCCTTGAAAACGCCAATATGCAAGATGCTTTCTATACAGTACCCACCACCTCATGATCTCGTGAATGAGAGTTTGTTTTTTTCCAATGAAAAAAAGAGAAGACAAAGAGAAAGGAAGGAAAATGAGTGTCCGCCACTTCCACCTCCTAGCAATATCAAGGCCAGCCGATCCTTCAACCGCAGATACGTAGGACAGCTGTAACTATCGAACAACAGCAACGGGCTCGACCGGCCTCAGCCCGTTCAAGCTCTGGCTCATATCCGAGGCGCTGGAATGTCTGGATGCCTCCATCCGCGGGGCTCCCAACCTTTCCCCAGCTCCACTTCCACTTCCCAAGTTCTCCTCGCTGGAGCCGGTGACTGTCGACGGGGCCTTCTCGTTCCAACCTACTAATTTATCAAACATTAGAACTCCTATTACCCCACAGTAAGCAACAAGGAGAACATACAAGTAATGGCAGTGTTCGAGGGAGGAATAAACGTCCTAACAGACTCCACGTCGCGCGGGTACAAGGCGTCGATTTGCGAGTCGGGTTTCGCACGGAGGTAGTACCACAACATCACACCCAGGCCAACAATGAAGAAGAAGACGAAGACGCCCCCGACAGCCAGTGCGGCGGTTAGGGATTTTGTGGATGAGGTGCCGTAAAGGTTCGACATTTTTTTATCTGCCCCCGCTCTCCCTCTCCCTCTCCCTCCCTCTCCCTCTCTCTCGCTCTATCCCTATGTGGATGGGTGGTGGATGTGTGGTTTTGATTCTTGTTTATATTTTGCACAGCGGTGAATGGCAGAAGGCGTGTGTAGTAATTGCTTGTTTGTAGTAGATGGACGAAGAAGACCTGTCTGTAAAACGAAACGAGCGAACTTGGTGGATGGAAGAAGGGTTCCGTGGAGCGTGTGCAAGATAGAAGAGTGGAGGAGAGGGGGAGTTATCAATCCTGCGTACTATCCAAACCCAAGAAGTCAAGACCAGGGGACAAGCAGGGGGAGAATTGAATTCCAAAAAAAAAGTAGACAAACAGGCGGAAGGACGGCGTAATTAATGTACCCCTTCCACAACGTTGTGAATGGCTTACACTACCGTACCCTACCCTTGCCACACCCATTGACCCGGATCCAGAAGAAACACCCTTCCCCCATCATTCATTGCCCACTCACTCATCCATCGAGATGAGTTACTTCTAGGGCTGAAGCGAGGACGGAAGTACGGTATAAGGTACCGCAAGGGCCTAGCCACGGTCAGTTAGCCCTCTTACAAGTACATTAGGGACTGCGGTCTTTCTCACGCATTGAAGCCGGGCATTCGAGCACTGACATGATGCAGCATCATAGAATTCAGTGCCTTCTTGACCCTTAGCCCCCGGAAAACAAATCCAAATCACATCATCAATTCCCGCACCTCCAGGCCAATCCAAAAAGAGAACACGCGTCAAAGTATTGGTAAAAAACCACCCTCCCCCCTCTTGCCACTCCACCCTTTCGGTTCTCACTACAGAATCGTACTCGGTCCTGCCTCCGCCTTCAATCTGATTTGTCTGCCCAGCTTCGAGGAGGAGTTATCGAGCCGGAAGCGTCGAACCGGAAGCGAAACAGTCAGAAAAATTAAAAATTTATGTAAGAAACAGATGGTCGGCCGGGAGGTCGTTATACCCGACAAATTTCTTAGATGGGGTTGATTTTGCGGTCTTGGCAAGGTATTATTACGTAGGACCTGGCCACTGATCAGTTCCGATTGCAGTTAGACTCGAGAGTGAAAGGGCCGCAGCGGGATAGCGCAGTGAAAACGGACTGTTGTAACTGGAGACGGTACTTGTGCCATAGAACTGGCAATAAGTAACTGTAAGCGCGCGCATTTGGATGCAAGGGGGGGCAGCGGTTGTTCTACTTTCTCGGGCAAGAAATAGGCTCCGTACGGCAACGTACGGACTTTAGCATGGTAACTGTAAGTTACGAAGGGGAGACGGACACTCCCTTCGCCATGATACTTGTAAGTTAGGGAACGCGGATCTGATCTGGGTTTGAGATCCGTTGCACAGTGCGTTGCGGTGCTAGGGCTGGGGTTACTGGATGTGTCATGGGTTCCTAAAATAGATGGGTTATATTCTAAAGCTTGGCGGGTTCGCTCACTGCCAGTTCCAGATTCCCCCGAAAGGGGGCCGGAGGTTTGTTGCTTCTATTAAAGTCCCTGCATTGATCAAATTTTACTATTATTTACGGCGATGCTATTTCCATTCTGTAACAGCCTGCTCTACCCTTACAGAGCTGTACCAAGAGTATCCTGTTTTATCCCTTCGTTGCTTGTCCATTGATTCGCTGGGCTATTTGCCACTCTCACAACTCATTTTACACTCCGCTGCACTTCCATACCCGCATATCCTATCATACAAGTACCAGTCAAAATGCCAGAGGCCAACGAACTAGAGACAGTGAACACTGGCGCCAGGAAAGGGGAGTGGCAGTGGCGGAAATTAGTATGTGGCTGTGCTAAATCACGAAATAGTTGGTTAATGCGAATAGAAAACGCGGATAGAACCACATCTAGAGTACGGCACGGTATTGGACACGCGGTGCGGGCATTTTCGAAACAATACTGTTCAAAATAGTGTTTTCGTTAACTTCATAATCTAGGTTGCAAAATAGATCTCCTATCCTAACCAAACCTTGAAATTTGTCCATGTTCAAAAGCAAATGGAAATTGGTCTTTCGAAATGTCACATCACTCCAGCCAGCCAGCGGTGTTATCCGCATTAGGGGTTCGGATACCCCCATAAATTTTCTCTATGATACCCATGGCAAGGCCGGGCTTTTGTTCACCCGGCCCACCGGGGACATTAGTAAACACTCCCTGGGCTCAGATGTTTTCCTGACAAATTCTTCGCTTCCTCTCCCCCATACAAGCGCCCCTCAACTCTCTCCATACCATTTCCGTATCCCCATTTGCAGTTCTCGAGTACCGTCCCACATATCCGATAGCTAGCGATAAGGTTTATCATTTACCCACGCTTAATACTTGACCATCTGTCTCGCAAGGGCTAACGGGGTGGTAAATTATGTGGCTGGAAACCATCACTATCCCGATTAAAGCGCTCCCCCCCCCGTTCATCGAAGAGCTCTATTACTGATGCAGACACCCATGGAAACATGTTAAGGCCCTGTTTGGCTCCCCACCCCACCCCCAAAAAGGGCCCTTTTTCCTGAAAACTTGGTTTTGCTAAAACTCAAATCCCTTTTTGACCAATAGGTATAAAAGGATTGATATCCAAATAGTAGCTACCATTCTGACCATTGTAATCAAAAGAAAAATTTGGTGGGGGTCCTTCCTGTAAGGAAAAGATGCAAGGCCGCAATGCCTCATTAAATTTTCATCTCAACAAAAATGCCATAAAGTCAGAAAAATGCCATTTTTCTTGCTTGCCAAACAGGGCCTGAATATAGAAAAATGCAATTAAATGTTTAATGTGTGTTCCAAACACGCCCCCATTTATCTCTATATTTTTATATTTTTGTGGCTCCAAAAGTGAGGAAATCGGTGCTTTCCTTCCTAGCATGCCAAGCAGGGCCCAAGGTCATCGTCTTTTCGGCGAAGGGAAAGGGACAAAGCTTCTCAGTTTGTTTGTGCTGGCCTTCTTGGCGGGCCTGACAGTGTTCCCATCGGCTGTCTGCCACCCTACGAGAGGTGGCGACAAGGTAAAAAAAGGAACCCAGACAGTTTACTGGTCTCTGGTGACAAGCCTTTTGGAATTCACGCCGAGATCTGGAACCCAGTAGGAAAATTACGATTTCCGAGTGATAAAGAGTGGTTGCATGTGGATGACCAATTGATATTGACCTGCCAAGCATGAGGCTCTAATTTCAGGAACACGTCGACAGCTTCTCTCTCCCTGAGACTAACCTAGTCCACCTTCCACTGTGAAGGGCTTCCCCTACTCTCAACGCTTTTTACATACAGTATGGCACCCTCAATAACCTCAGAGAGGCTCACACTTTCATACCCGCTGTTCGGCGCATCCTTTATCGATACCGACCGCTTGCTTGTTGCCGGTGGCGGTGGTGAAGGGCGTAGCGGTGTTGGCAACAAAATTGTTGGCTCTCCTCTTGCTTTCTACAAGTTGGCCTCTAGTGAGTGATACTAACTGGCTACAGACGCTGATAGATACCTTGACGAAGCCGGGAAAATGTTTGACAGTGACCTCAGAAACCGAACTCAGTATGGACGAAGACGCCGCCATGTCGCTCTCAACTCTGAACACTCCATCGGGAATCAAAGCGCTCGTTGGAATCAACTCTTCTCAAAAAGCCAAATCGAATGAACATTTCCGGGTCTTCGATGTTCCGAAAGAAGGCGAGATCAGCCTTGCTTCCAAACACGCATTCTTCAGTCGGACGGATGCAGAGACATATCAGCGACTAGTCCGTGTCGACGGGGAGGGAAAGCTGGCGGTTATTGCGAGTGGGAGTGGCCTGGCGCCGACCTCAGCATCGGAGGTTATAGTTATAGATGTTTCCTCCTTAAATGTGAAGCGACGGATACGGTTGCCTAGGAAGGAAGAGGTTGCGGACGTGGATATATCGAGGGACGGAAAACGAGTGGTGTACTGCTCACCGGGGGACATCTACATCGCTTCTACGGAGAAGGAGGAGCGGGGCCCAGAACCTGTCACCTTGAAATGGAAGAACTCGGACAGGCCGAAGGGTAGCTTCCGGTCCGTTCGGTTCTCCAACAACCGTGGGCTGGTAGCTGTGTATAATCTTTTCGGCCGCTCGGGTGCCATCGTGCTGCTCATTGACGCTTCGGGAGCGGTCGTTTCAAGACGAAACGTACACAGTGGGGTAAAAGCTGTTACTGGCATGGACACCCTAATGCTCTCGTCGACTAGCGCCCTCCTGGCCGTCGCCGGTGCAGACCAAAGCGTCCAAATATTCCTTGTCGGAGAGCTAATCAAGGCAGTCAAAACTTTCAAAGACGTGCATCCCTTTCAAATCACCAAGCTCTCCTTCTCACCTCTCCCATCCTCTGGCACCACTGTAAAGCTGGCAACTACATCGATGGGCAACACTGTCGTCGTATTTTATATCCCGGTGTTCGAAACCGAGGGCAAATGGCAACTCCGGCAAATCTCCATGAAACTGACTGCCTTTCTAGTGTTTATCTCACTGGTCGGCGTAGTGGTATTCGCTATTACTCTACAGCTAATGTTTAACGCACGAGCAGGCTTTGAAAAGGAACAAGAGTGCATAGAGGAGTTAGAGCATCCCGGCAAGAGGGGACTGGAGGTACTCGTGTCTCCGCGCCAAGAATTGGCACCCGTTTGCCCTTTGGATAGGCGGAGAGTGCTCGTGTCTCCGCGCCAGGAATTGGCACTCGTTTGCCCTTTGGATAGGCGGAGAGCACTCGTGTCTCCGCACCAAGAATTGGCGCCCGTTTGCTCTTTGGATAGGCGGAAAGTACTCGTGTCTCCGCACCAAGAATTGGCACCCGTTTGCCCTTTGGATAGGCGGAGAGTAGTTATTCCGGAAAGGGTGCCAATTCTTGGCGCGGAGACACGAGTAGGAGAAGCAGCCGGCGAGTGGATGCTTAGCGAAGCGAAGGAAGTTGGTGCAGACGTCATGGAAAACATGCCCGGGGAAGCCGTTCAAGAAGCCGTTGGATAATCTGCTGATCTGGAAGCGTAGGTGTATGAATAATTTGTTGGTGGGAGCATACGGGCTATGGAATGAAAATTGTTTCTTTTTTTCTTCTATTCTTGTTTATCTGTGTTCTTTTATGATCTTTCTCTTTACCTGTGTGGTGATAGACGGCGGTAGTGGTTCTGTGTGGGACATGCTTGGTTTTGTGGGATCATGGCACACCACTCAGCTTATGCCTTCTCCCAGTGCGGATTTATGATACTGAACTGTACATGTGGTTGATGTGAGATATCTGCCGCAATAATGGCAACGTGGCTTCAAACAAAGGAAAGACGATGTATGTTAGAAATGGCAGTAATTGACTGCCGCTCTTGGTGGCTCGTGGTAATTTCGGGCAGTGAGTGGAAGGGAAGTGCAAGAACGGAACTTGAAATGAAGATAGGGCTGAACTTGCAATAGAACCTAGTCATTCTCTGCTCCTCTCTGTCACCATCGGCGTCTTACCATCGCAGCCAGGGAATTTCGCTCCCTGTTTCCTGATTGATCGTCATCCCCTTGGTATAACCCGAGCTCTTCCTCCGGAGAAAGGGCTGCGCGGACAACAAAACGAGTGATATTTCATCACGGCGGTCCAAAAGTGGTGCCTTGGGTGCCTCTTCCGGGTGTTTTGGGATCCTTTTATTGATCCTCTTGAGCAAATGACCACCTCCCCCAGACCCTGCAATCACACCATACCGGTATGCCTCTTTCTATCTCAAGACATACACATACAAAGTTTCCTCGCTTAAGCGTTCATCTCTCCATAGGCTTCACTCATAGACCCCGTCTCACTAATCCTTTAACCAAAGTCTAACCCGCCAAATTCGGGCGCAATCACGAATCTAAGTTTGATCCCTTTGCCTAAAGTTCCCCTGAGCAGCGTGTCCGGAGACTTGAAGAATACGAGATAGCAGAGAAAGGTAATGAAATTTTTATTACTCTTGTAGCCCGCACGAAGTACAAAACATTTCTTAAACCCCTTAGAAAATCATGAAGCCCCCGCTCCTCCATCACCTTTAACGCAGAAGGTAGCCGAAGTCTTACGCACCTTTTGTCAAAACAAGGCTATCGTGGGCTAATAGACTAAAGGCGCGACAGTCAAACACGCGAACACAAGAACTAGACCAGGGTTGGACTAAAGGGTAAGTGAATCAGAAACTTCGTTCGCTCTCACTCTCACCTAAACCAACTAAACAAAACATAAGAATATATAGAGTATAAGGAAGCCATCTTAACCCTTCCATCGTTTCCCACACTCATCCATTTCACTCCGTGCATACCTCTATCTATGATGATAAAGGAAATACAAGCCCACAATTCATCTCCGTTAATCTGTTCATCACCTTTCAACTTCAGAATAAATGAAATCACTAAAGACATTCTGTAATCATTCATCGTACCTTTCCTTCATATCCACTCAAACATCTTTGTTCGTCCGCTATTTTCTTGCGGGAACAGTACCAAATTTATTATCACGGAGCCCTAGCCCAATGACGGGAGTGCTGTTGGTGCTGCTATTGGTAGGGCCGCCACAATTTGTATTATTATTACCAAACTTTACAGTACCTAGAAGGTGAGATTCGGATGGGGGGTTTGCTTACTTTACTATCCTTTCACCACCCTTTCCTTTGGTTGTCTCTGCTGATCTTGGATAGGTTTCTCTCCGGGATATGGGGCAGCCCCACTGGGGGCTACTATTCTTCATGGCGTCTCTCCTGGCGTCTCTCTCTGCTGAGGACCTATTTAGTGCTTAGCAATAGCGAACCTTAGTGCCCTCGTAGGGAGACTTAAGAGGAATAACTAACCCGCTAGTTGAAGAGCTACCCGGCATCGTCTATGCTCTTGGTTGGGTCTTGTAAAGAAAATAGAGGTCGTCTGAGGAAGTTATAATTGAAGCTAGTTGAAGGAAGTGGGGATGTGGTTTTCCAAAGTGTGGTATGAAGTAGCACTGGCACTTTCAGTATTGTTTGACGATAAGTTGATGTCGAACAGAGTTGAGGATAGTGGATGTTTGGCAGGCAGGTGCGCCGTATTTAAGGCCTCAGCTACCGGTAGCAGTGATCCTGAACCTAACAAAGGCTAGGGGAATCAGAACAGCACACAAGTTCCGCGTGCGGTAGCTCTCTTTTCCTAGGAGATTATTTGTCGATACGCAGGGTACGGCACTTGCTTCACAACCTCAGAGATGGCCTATCATTGAGTTACACATTACTCTTACAATCTCGGCAACAAAATTAATGGCCCCATTTTACATCGAAAATGAGCATTTTCACCCCACAAAATAACAGCCTTATTTCTTTGCAAAAACAAATATTAGAATTCCTCAGAGTCTTTAGAGCCATCTTCATATTATCATCACTATGCAACAAGCACTGTTAGTTAGTGCCGTTGGTGCAATACCAGAAATAATGATAGTGGGCAAAAGGTACTTCTGATTTTGTATGAGTTCCCATACAAAACGTACAGTGTAATCACATCCAATCGCAATCCCAAGCTCAGAGCCCTCACAGTAAAGTGGAAAAATTCTCATAATTTCTAGTTTAGATAATTGCCTATATTATATCTTGATTTTATTAATTCTATATTGCCTTTAGATGATCGATGAACGCCTGGGATCGGCCATTCCTGGTGTGAAATGGGGAGGGGGCCCGGATTTTGTCACCAGGATCGTATGCTCGCGCATGGGTGGAAAATCGGAAACGCAGCGCATCAAAGCGGGGGGCAGAAGGGTGATCGATGTGGGTGAAATGCGATCAGGTTGCGAAACGTCTTAAAGCCTGGTCGTTGCACAAAGTGGTTGGATATGCCTCTTGGGTATAGTACTCACCTTAGCTACTTGTAGCTGTGCCGCAAATGGCCAAGTCTAGACTATGGTATAGCGGAGTATCGGTATTTTCTTCCCAAACCATCATCCGGCTTTCTGATGTCTGCTAAGCCTCATTTTTTCCAAAGTGCTTTCCTTTCGACTTCACGCCCCGGACAATCTTGCTGGTCAGCCACTTTGGTGCTGAGAGAAAACTTCTATTATTCACCAGCACTCAAGTTAACCGTGCCAAGGTTGTGGCCCCGCCACAACCCATGATTCCTCGGCACACCTCCCGAGGGTTCTCGACAGCTCAAAGTCTCAACGTCACTTTCACACCTAATCCCTTAACCTGTACTTTCGTTCAGGCACTTTTAGTGTCACGCTAAAGTAGAGATCATCGATCACATGGATGAAAGAAGTAGCAACCAGAGTTAAAATTCAACACAAAAGGAGTAACGATCGATGGTATTTTTCCGGTGTCCACATTAGCTTATTTTAGTACCTGGGAGCAAATCTACGCGGCCACTCTGGCTTCCATCATGGCAATGCTGAAAATTACTGATTCCGCAGTATTCTGAGCACTACACCACTTCAGAAGCACAACGTTTTTCCTATCACGATTACCCAAATAGACTCTAGCCATGATTATAAGGTAAGGGATTCTGATCGCTTACCACTTTGCCTAGTCCAGTTAAGCTCATGACCCACGCTATCAACTTAGCCTTTAGCCACAGTGTTTGAATACAGGTTAAGGGATTCAATCCAAGCTCCCACCATGCAAAAATAAAAGTTGGGGGGCTTATTTGCTGTATTGTACTCAGGTATCCCTTACCTTGTGGCCGAAATTCATGGCTGCGTAGCGTGCTGCGAAGTGCGGTCGGTTCACGGCAGGGTATTTTTCCGGTGCCCATCACAACCAATTTGGTTTATCTCCTAGCTATCCTCGTTCTGGATGTTGAACGTTAGTCTATTTTAGTATCTGGGAGCAAATCTACGCTGCTACTCTTGTTTCCGTCATGGCAATGCTGAACAGTACTGATTATGTGGTATTCTGAGCACTACACCACTTTTGAAACAATGTTTTTCCTATCACGATTAACCAAATAAGCTAGTATTAGTAGCTAGCGCTGGCCATGATTACGAGGTAAGGGATGGTAGAAAAGGGCGGAAAACTTTGGGTGGCGAGAGAAGGGTGAGGAGCGCTGATCGATTAGGAACAGTGGAAAAGTGGGGGCGTTGCAGGATTCCATTAATCTTGGGCTGTTGCACTAAGTGACTCTCCATGGATCTATATATTTTATCAATTTGTATAGGGCAATAATGAGACTAAAAGAGGAGGGGATAGGGTGTTTTGGGTAGCCCTTCTGAGAGACACAATAGATTTCACTCGCTATAAGTGCAACTAATTTTACCATGGTTTAAATTGTTGAGTGGTACTTGCAAGACTAGCAAAAGGCCCCTCCAGACCTGGAGGGATATAGCTTCCTAATTAAATATTTGGCAGCTGTAACATTGCACTCAACTGATATGGTAGCTCAAAAAATGAACTTGCATTAAAAAAATAAATAACAAACAAACTAAATATCAAGTATAATCAATCCCTTTCTCGGAATCCAAACCCCCAACTCCCCTCCCCTGTGACCCTTAATCTCCTCTGCTATCCATTCCCTTGTCCTCTCATGACAACTAATATTTCTATTACCTCCTCCTCTAATCCAAACCCCCTTCACCTTGTGGCCAGACCCCTGAGTTGGACTATACCACCCTCTTGACTAAAGGAATTCCCTGACAGGAGAAACTGTTCGGAGGTTGAATGCAAGTTGGGATGGTAAATCGCAAGGATTCTTTCCTGAAAGAATAGCCCATAGTTGCCAATCTTGGCAGACTGGGGGTTAATAGCATTGCCTATAGCGTTTGTAAAAATGGGAAGAATCTCTGAGTTTCGTACTATTGGCTTAAAGGTATCAAGAGTGAGACCCTTAGCATAATTCGGAATATAGGCATCATCCTTCTCCTCAGTCCATGTGCCCTCTGCAATGCCTTCTGTGGTCTCTTTTGTGGCAGCCTGCAACCATAGCTTTTCTGACTCTGTTATTTAGAACATAGTTGGTTGTTGACACATAATTGACTTGTGCTTGAAGCCACGGGCAGTGGTAATCTTAGCCATTTCGTTGAGAAATTGGATCCATATGTAAGTTGTAGTTTTAGTATTGAATACCAGTTTTTTCAAAGAATGCTTGTAAAAGGTAAATGTAGAAGAAGTAGTGACATCAGCAAAAAAAGCGTTTTCTCCAGACAGATAGGCATTGCGTCCCGACGCAGGAACTCCGTCTGGAGCATCCTGTCCGCCCAGCCCGCCCTCAGATGGCCCCAGCACAATAGTTGCATCCTAGTCCGTTGTGTGCAATACAACCGGCATCCTGTCCCCCCAGTGCACCTGGATGGTCCATTTCACACCCTAATCTCCCGAAGAACATCAAGGTAAGTGACCCATAGGGGTCTGCATGGGGGAACTCTCCCTGCCCCTGATTGCCTCTACTTACAAGGACTACTTTATCACCAGGTAAAGGCTGTTCAGACGAAAAAGGATCTAAACATAGGATGACTAACCATCTATTGTCCCGGTAACGACCCAAAACATACCCCTTATTTCATCACTGCTAACAACACATGCAAAAGCCTGAGGTTTCTAAGTTCTTGCACATCTCGTAGCAGGCTTCATGATCGAATCAGTGGAACTATTGAATATTATCAACCTTTGGAGAGGGGCATGCACTTCCGTCCAGGTTGACAACTATTCATTACCCCTAAGCGAGCGGATTGCAATGAGACCCTTCCTGACTCTAGCAGATTGCAATGAGGCCCTTCCTGACTCTAGCGGACTGCAATGAGGCCCTTCCTGACTCTAGTGGATTGCAATGAGGCCCTGCCTGACTCTAGCGGACATCGGCCAGTGCCAGGTGAGGTATCAGCCTTTTTCTTCCTGCTGACCTCTATAGGCCTGCGGATGCTTCGAGGCCTATACTGTTCGATTCCCCTTTGTGAGGGGACTCCAATGTGACCCTCCGCGACACTAGCCGACATCTGCCTGCTGTGATATCTGCCTTTTTCATCGTGCTGACCGCTATAGCCAAGCGGACGCTTCGAAACCTATACCATTCGATTCCCCTCGACCGGCGGATTCCAACGCACCCTGTCCCGATGCTGTCCGACCGCTGGTTCAAGGGTTATCCAAACATTTGTACTTTTGTTCTCTGGGCAAGTACTTTCAAATCGTTAGCTACCGAGTGCTACAGGCATGCGGACGCTTCGAGACCTATACCATTCGATTCCCCTCGCCCAGCGGACTCCAGTGAGCCCCTTCCCGACTCTGGCGGATATCTGCCCCCTGAGATATCTGCCCTTTTCATCCTGCTGACCTCTATAGCTATGCGGACGCTTTGAAACCTATACCACTCGATTCCCCTCGACCGGCGGATTCCAACGCACCCTGTCCCGATGCTGTCCGACCACTGGCTGAACGGCTGTGCATACTTTTGTGCTTGAGTTCCACGGGCAAGTACTTTCAAATTGTTGGCTACCGAGTACTCCAGGCATGCGGACGCTTCGAGACCTATACCATTCGATTCCCCTCGGCCAGCGGACTCCAATGAGACCCTTCCCGACTCTGGTGGACATCTACCTGCTGAGGTATCTCCCTTTTTCTCTCTGCTGACATCTATAGCCATACACATGGCTTGAAACATACACCATTCGATTCCCCTCGACCAGCGGGTTCCAACGCACCCTGTCCCGATGCTGTCTGACCGCTGGTTTAAGGGTTATCCATACTTTTGTACTTTTGTTCTCAGGGCAAGTACTTTCAAACCGTTAGCTACCGAGTGCTACAGGCATGCGGACGCTTCGAGACCTATACCATTCGATTCCCCTTGGCGAGCGGACTCCAATGAGACCCTTCCCGACTCTGGCGGACACCTGCCCGCTGAGCTATCTGCCTTTTTTCACCCTGTGGACCACTATAGCTATCTGCACGCTTCGAGAGCTATACGATTGAATTCCCCTCGCCGAGGGGAATCCAACGCACTCTGTCCGGACACTGTCCGCCGGCTTGGTTAACGGTTATCCATACTTTTGTACTTTAGTTCTCCGGGCAAGTACTTTCAAATTGTTAGCTACCGAGTGCTACTGTTTTCTAGACTAGCTTTAATAAATATATTCCTATTTTAGTATCTATATGACCGAAATAAGTAAACATGAGTAATCCTGGATGTATCTTTCTGGACAATATCGATATTCTCCACAGTTTTTACGAACACATTCAAAGTCCTCGAAGGTAGAGTTGTTGACTTAGCAGGTATCTATTACCCTAGCGGGAATAGCTTACCTAATATTTAAGAGCGTGGTATATGGCTTCATAGGATGACCACATATCCGAACCCAAGCTCCCGGAGTTATGAGCTTCACAGAGGCATCTGGAAGACGACTCGGAATACGGAATGAGAGCACGTTTCAAGATATGTTTAACTGA
>Ga0307513_10004035_pt1 | contig 19700 bp, 18 predicted proteins | sample 15_EM_MG_FD_202174 | JGI IMG/M metagenome (GOLD analysis project Ga0307513, IMG submission 202174) | Populus trichocarpa ectomycorrhiza microbial communities from riparian zone in the Pacific Northwest, United States - 15_EM | ecosystem: Host-associated > Plants > Roots > Unclassified | place...
TGATTTTAACTTGATTTTATTAATTTTCGAGTTTATAAAATAATTCTGCATCATAAATATATATTACGAGTTAAATTATGATTTTAACAACCTTCTCTTATCATTTTCTTGTTTCTGAACTTCCTAAAACAACATTAAAAAAAAAAGAGAATAAAGATATATGAATAACAATAAACAATAAGTGACGTAAATAATTGTTTTTTTTTTTAAAAAAATATCTGCAACCATACCACACGGACCCTAAACACGGAGAATTGAAACTATTGATATCAATGGGCTTTTGATATCTATTTTTCTAGCCCGAATCCATTTGGTGTGAAAGATCTCCAGGCCTGATTTCCTTTCCTGTCCTGTCAAAAAAAAAAAAAGACACCACCCCCAAGACTCCCACAACAAATCTCCGGTAGCTTAACAACACCCATTTCCCATATCATCCATCCATCACCAGGCAGCAGCAATGGACTCCGACTCACCACAACCCGAACCCACACCAGTCCCACCCTCCACCGATCCATTAACCAACCAATTCACCTCCCTCAACGACCTAGCCCACGAACTGACCTCTCTCCAAGACCTAGCCAACCGCGGCTCCTGGCTATCAATCCTCGACAAAGTCAATCGAGCTCGATCTCTCTCTCTCTTAAATACCCCACACGATCACCTCACTTACCTCGCTTACATCGTTCTCTCTTTCACTAAACTACGCCGTTTCCAAGAAGCCCAGACAGAACTCGATTCCCTCGACGATTTTAACAGTCACCATTACCGCTACGAAACTTACCCTAAAATTTACCCTAACCGGTCCGGTTCGATGGTCCCTTTCTCTCTCCGGTGGCTGCATGCGCTGCTCCCTATTAAATTAGGCAATCGTCAAGAAGGTTTAGATCGGTTTTATTTGTTACTTGATTTTGTACGTGAAAAACTGAATCGCAACGGAAACGATGAGTCAGTCAAAGTTTGGAGGAAGAGAGAGGTTTTTGTTGTTAATCATATAATTAATCAGCATTTGAGTAATAAGGAGTTAAGTGTTTGTTTGGATTTGATTAATGCTTTAATCTCTCGCGGGAATTTAGATCCTGCTTTGTTGTCGAAATTAGGGTATGTGCAGATGCAAATTGGGGATTTGGATGGGGCAAATGTGTCATTTGGTAAGGTAGAGAAAATGTCTAGTGAGAGTGAAGAGAATGAGTCTGGGTTAAGGAATTTGGTTAGTAGGAATAAGGCATTGGTGTATTTGGTGGGGAAGGATTATTTGTCGGCGGTGAGGGAATATGATGAGTGTATTGAGAGGGATGGAATGGATGTTGTGGCGATTAATAATAAGGCGATCTGTTTGATGTATTTGAGGGATTTGTCGGATTCGATTAAGGTTTTGGAGAATTCTCTGGAAAGAGTGCCCACCGTAGCATTGAATGAGACGCTTGTTGTTAATCTGTGTAGCATGTATGAGTTGGCTTATGTTAATCATTCGGATACTAAGCGGACACTTAGTAATTGGATTGCTCGAGTTGCTCCAGATGATTTTGATTCTTCTTGTACCCGGGTTTGAGAGGTAGTTTACATGAACTTCTTTACTTGTGTAGTTGTTTTGGGATGATTTGGATGTATGATTTTTACTTGCATTGTTGAGCATGTTCAGTTGGAGATGTTAGCTACTTCAAGAGACTTGCTCTTTTATAATGTAACTTGGATCTAGTACATTCAATAATATTGTTGATTTGAATCTTTTACTTGCTCATTTTGCATTCTCATCTTTGGATGTCATTTTACTGGCCTGTTCAATTTACAAAAATAAAAATAAAAATGTTGACGTGTCTCTACTCTTTAAGCATTTGGATGGTTGATTAAAATTAACGTCAGTAATGTAGTGTTTAGAGGAAAAAAAAACTTGAATTACTTCAAATCTTATCTTCTAATTTGAACTGGTTGTCGTAATTCATCTCATAAAGTTGGTAGATTCTTATTTAAACCAAGTGAAGAGATCATCAAGGCATTCTTTTTAGTTGATTAAGCATCGGAGCCTATGTTTATGCTGTTCATTACAATGTGTTGCAGTTTTGGACCACCTCAGCTTAAATTTCTGTTATAAGGTACGGAGCATAATGTTTTAGCTCTGGTTTTGAGTTTATGTTTGTTGTCTAAATGTGATAAGGAAATTTCAGAGGATTATAGTTGATTAGATGGTTGAAGTTGCAGCTTGTTGTCAACAAAAAGATAAACTTTTATGTGCTTTTGTTTGAATTACCCAGTTAGGTTTGATTCTCTAACATCAATTTCACAGGGGTATTTCTATAATTTTCATATTTTCTGGAAGTTTATAGGTCTCGATATATATTTGCTAGTCTTTCAAACATTAACTTTCTTGTTTAGGGTTTTCCTACTCTAAATATGAAGGTTGTTGTATTTTCTTGTTTAAGATTCTAAATTTTGTTAAATTAGAAGTTCAACTACATAAAGCTTTAGGAGACTGCTGAGTCCATAAATATTGATGCTTGTAATGCTTCATTTCAGGATCAGAGTTCATGAATAAATTATTTAGCAATTATGCTTAAACGTTGTGTGATGCAATCTTGGGTGTGACTCCTACGAACATCTTGTGATCTTAGGATCTTCTTCTTGGAGTAATCCCTAGAAACCTACTGCTATGATGTGGGTAGCTCTTTGCATCCATCCTCTATTAAATTTCAAACCTTTTAATTTCTATTCTTTTGTATCTTAGCCTACCATTAAACTCTTGCAAGTAGGAAATCGAAATTTGTCATGCATCATGTAGTTTTTAGTTAGTGAACCATGAGAAGAAACAAAAATATATATATGTATATTTTATTTCTAGCATGAAATGCATTCAAGACTTTGCTTTGCATGTGCTGGTTCTGGTTATGCCTCATCATTAACGCCTTTGTATATTTCCAAGCTGCACTTTAGAATTATTTATATGTCAATTTCAAATAAAGCTACTATAAGTATTATTTCTTTTCTCTTCCTTGAGGCAAAGTAGACTTCACCCGGATGAAGAATTTCTTTTGAACAAAACTTGTTTATAATTTAGATTAGTGCATTGAGGATGGTTAAAAGCATGTTAAACGAATTTGTTTTTAGTTGAATGTAGTGCATTAATGTAGCATTTGGTAGATGAGACTAAACAATTAGACAAGACAATTCTAGCTGTTTTGGTGTCTGGTATGCATATGAGTCAAAACAAAATGTAACTTGTCATGTTCCACACTGAGATTTTTGTCCCAACTTCCATATAGGACAACCTTCACCTATGTAATTTTGTTCTGTCCATTTGTTCTTCAAAACAAACAAACACACTCTAAAGGTGTGTTTGGTGAGCAAATGTGATTGATAATATGTGTCAAGGTTGTTTAAGGGGAGGTGGGATAGAAATTTGGGTATGGGACGGAACAAATTTTTTTCTTAATGTGTGTTCCAAACACCAATACAAGTAGGGTTACTTTCATATTCAGTCTTGTTCAGTCCCATGCGCCAAACGCTCTTTGGAGGCATCATGTCAAACTAAATCTAACTTGTATAAAAAAAATCTAGACTTATTGTTGGTATTACAAGACATAAATATGGCATAAAAAAATCGAAGTATATGAAGCAAATTTTTGTAAATGTTTTTAGCTAGCAATAATATTTCTTTTTTCTGTAATTTTTTGTCTCGTCTTGGTTCACCTTTACAAACTACAAGTATTTTAACCAACCAATCAACTAGACCCCTAGAACCTTTCCTTCTGATACTTTGCTGACTCTAAACCCCATAAACCAAGAACTAGCACAAGGTTTATTCTTGGAGACAGTTGTATTTTGGCTATTTTTGTTCTTCCTGTTCTTATATATGACATCAAATGCTTGAGTGCAAGTTTTTATATTTTGCAGATTGGACATAAACCCAGCTTGAATTTTCAAATTGTGTAAACTTAGAACTTTGGCTTATGATCTACTTTTGTATGCCTGGCCTTTTACTCCACACAGTGGGAAGCTCAGAGGACAAGCTGTCATAGTGCTTCAAGCTTGCAAGGAATGAAGTTGGAGCCATGCTGGTGAGTCATTTTTAGGCTAGTGTACTTGCTAAGAACAAATAAAAAACTGAGAATGAGGTTTTACACATCCAATGGTTTTGATGCTTTTCTATGTGAGATGCAACACCACTTTAAGATTGTATAATCTTGATCTTCCTCATCCTGATGTATGATTGGCAAAGTAATACACCTGTAAGGTGACAGTGAGATTTGCAGGACCTTAGTGCATAATAAGTCAACAAGAGAGCACCAAAATTATATTTTGGTTGATTCATTGAGGTGTTTGTATTTTCTCTTTAGTTAGTGTCACTTCCCTTTGCATCTTCTTTACATATTGGAAAAAAGAAAAGCAAGTACAACTGTTTGTGATTGTGATTGGATATTAACTTGCTTGCAAAGTAAGGAGTATGGTGTGTTTGAAGTTACTTGACTGAGGTGGAGGTGGAGGTGGAAGTTTTGTTGGCAGGGGAACAATCAAAGGCAGTATATCCCAGATGAGCCCAGAAGAAAATCCAGAAAGCCCCTAACATATTCTGTAATGGAGGTGAGCATCTTTGCTAGAGTGAGGCTGTGGTTGTGTTACCAATATAAACCTCAAATAGTTTACAGTAGCAATTTACGAAGTGTGGCTTCTATACTATAGCTGTTTTGAAGAAGGAAGCAGGGTATTAAAATTTTGTGAGGATACTCGTTGACTTGATTGCATAATTGTGTGGGTATCGACTTTGGAATTTCTATCTGCATAGAGTGTCTTGGCACGATGCTTATGCTGCAAGATGGGATCGATTCCAAGCACTTCTGTCTAGTTGGTGAGAGAAACAAAAAACAAAGGGCAATTCTCACATAATTTTGTCGATGTAATCTCAAGTTAGAAATAACTTTCTTTTCCTTTTGCTTTAACATCGGAGAAATCTCGATCTGTCGACCTGATAATTTAATCTGTATCAAGTTTTTTTTTTATAGAAAGTGAGCTTCTCACCAATGAACATTGCCATCATTCTGTAACTAGCAACTAGTAATGCACTTCATGAGAACGGCAGCGTACCAAAGATGTATTCATATTCCTCAACAACCATCTCAACTACAAGTAGTACGTTGGTAGGTGGCTCGAGCAGGCCCAAACCTAAATTTCTCAAAGAGTATCGCATGCTCACCACCGGCCCCCTCATCGCTTTTCGTTAGATTTCACAAAACCAGACTCAATCTACTTCAATGTGGAGATTTACCATCACGCCTCTTCTCCACTCGAAATGTATAACTCGACTGTCCACTCAGATTTCTCTTATGTTTTCTTTTTCCCTCGAATTACTCGAATCCTTTCATGTTTCACTGAACTTCTCTACTTTGCCAACCCCCATCGATCAATCACAACCGTAGACCCACTTTTGCGTTGAAGACCCACAAATAAAGAATGGCCCAGATGGTTTACTTGTCTTCCAAATGGGAACCCCACTCATGTCGTGAACAACCCCCTGGTTGTCCATTTCCTACCAACCCCCCCCTCCCCCCCCACCTTAAAATAAATAAACAACAAAAGGAAGCATGGAGATTTAAAACAGAAGCCAAAGAGAATCAGAATCCAACAACTACCACCGCCAACTAAAACGCCAACCTTCCGTCACCCATGGCTGCTTCAACTTCAAGCATTTCCCGTCTTGGTTTTAGACACCACCAACCTCTCGGAACCAATCCGGGTTCCCACTCTCAACCCTCCGGATCTGTCTCTTTCCTTTCTGGGTCTCACTGTTTCTACTTCAAGTGAGTCAATTCCTCCGTCTCCATTTAATTTTGCAACTAATCATCATTGTATTGATAGTTGTGTGTTACAACTTGGCGAAAATGGGTTTGTTTTGTTTAGCTTTTTAGTTCGTGTTTACTGGAAATGGTTGTTGATATTGACTAATAAAGCCAGCTTCTTTATACAAGGAAATGCGCCCACGTTCATACATGAAATTTAAGAGCTTGCTAATTTTGTTATGTGAAGTTTAGTGTACTAATATTATTTGAAGTTATTTTGGTCTTTCTGTTTTTTGTGCCTTTTGTTGTCGGTAATGTTATATCACAATTATTTTCTGACCGCTTGTAATGTGTATCTTGATAGATCATTGGAGGCTACTAGACAATCACAGTTGTCTAGAGTAAGTGTAGTGGTGAAGGCAGAAAGTAGGTCTGAGGAGATGCAAGTCGATATTTCTTTGAGTCCAAGGGTGACTGCTGTAAAACCTTCAAAGACTGTGGCCATAACTGACCAGGCGACTGCGCTTGCACAAGCTGGAGTCCCTGTTATTCGCCTGGCTGCTGGAGAGCCTGATTTTGATACTCCAGCTGTAATAGCAGAGGTGATTCGTTTTCTTTTTCCTCGTTGGTGCTTGATTCATGTCTGTGATATGGTTTGAAGTGTATTCCGGTTGCTTAAACTGATTGCATTTTTTTTTTATTGTGGAAAAGTTAGGCTGGTATAAATGCTATTCGTGAAGGTCACACAAGGTACACTCCAAATGCTGGTACACAGGAGCTTCGAGTTGCAATTTGTCAGAAGTTGAAGGGTAAATATATATTTTAAGCAATTTTGTGTTTGTGAGCTATTTAATATGCTTGGTGCATTCCAGGATGGGATTTCTAACATTTTTTTTTTGATTTATGGATTTTGTTATTTGTTTTTGGCAGAGGAGAATGGTATATCTTATAAACCTGACCAAATTTTAGTAAGCAATGGGGCCAAGCAGAGTATATATCAAGCGATACTTGCAGTTTGCTCTCCTGGCGATGAGGTGAAGCTTTTATTTCAAAATAATCAGCATTGTGGTGTTATTCTGCATTTCTGCTACTAACTAACTGGTATTGGAATGCTGCCTTTTTACAATTGAGTGTTGGGCAGTGTGTAGCATTTGCTACCTGTATCTGTAACCCCGGATCAACTTAACACTTGTTGAATATAGATCTATGGTTTTCTAAATTTTGTAAGATTTTTTTTTTTAAAAAAAACATCCAGTAAAATCTAAAATGCCTATGCAGTGTAAATTCATAGTAAAAAAAGACGAGAGAGAAGGTGAAGGAAAGAAATAAAGATGAGAGAATCTTGATGTGTGAAATGAAATAGCTTGTATGTGGCTTCAGGATGATTTACCATGTCTTTAATTGTCAGCCTAATAGCCTAATGGCAAGTGTGTGAAAGAAATGGGATAACTGAGCATGTGTTACACTTATTTGTTTACATATTCTGTGAAAATTGCATTTATTTTCATTTAGGCAATCAAGGTCTTGTTCTTAATTGAATACAGTAGGAGCTCATTACCATTGAAGCTGTTTAATTTCTGAAGTTAGCTCATATTATAAAAACTGTCTTACCCTCAGGTTATAATTCCAGCACCATTTTGGGTGAGTTATCCAGAAATGGCAAGGCTGGCTGATGCAACCCCGGTGATTCTTCCAACATCAATCTCTGAGAATTTTCTCTTGGACCCAAAGCAACTTGAATCAAAACTGAATGAAAAGTCAAGGCTGCTGATTCTTTGCTCTCCATCTAACCCAACAGGATCAGTTTATCCTAAGAAATTGCTTGAAGAGATTGCAAAAATTGTAGCAAAACATCCTAGGCTTCTGGTATGATTAATGAATCCTAATTGCAAGTCCTATGCTTTCCTGATATTTGAATGCTGAACTTCTTTGGTATTTCACTCAGGTCTTGTCTGATGAGATATATGAACACATAATATATGCACCTGCTACTCACACAAGCTTTGCATCTTTGCCCGGCATGTGGGAAAGGACTTTGACAGTGAATGGATTTTCTAAGGTAGCTTAATCTTACATTTGATTATTGGTCCTAAATATCTGCTTTTGTGTTCTTGTCATCAATAATATGATATGCCATGCATAATTTGATGTGGTTGTGATTGTAAATAAAACCTGAAGCAGTTTACCTCATTCAGTTAGGTAACATTTAAAAAGTGGGAAATTTGCAGGCCTTTGCAATGACTGGTTGGAGACTTGGGTACCTTGCCGGCCCTAAGCACTTTGTTGCTGCATGTAATAAGATACAGAGCCAGGTATTCTATGACCCGCTTTGCAGCCTTCAATCTGCAGAAATTTAAATGAATTGAGTCCATCATGCATACTCTGAAGTTTTCGTTTATCCAAAGCGTCACTTGTGATTGTTACAACCAGTTTTCTAGTATTTTATCTATTTGCATGTCATGTTTTGAAGTTAGATCTCAAAATCGCATAGATTTTTTACCATCCAAATACAATGCTGGATCAAATAGGCTTCAATTGTCAATCAAATAGTAGTGATTTTCTGCAAGGGTAGAAGTAGCCAATCTGAACTTATTTCAGATAGTTTGGACACTCAGAGGAAAGAAAGTTTGTTAATATTGGAAGGGGTAAGGTGAAGTTCAGGGTTCTAAAGAAGCAGATGAATGGCTAATTTAGATGGACAGATTTTGCTGATTATTTTGTGATTAAAGCCTACAAGACACAAAATGAAACTTGCACCTGGTAACCAATCCAAATTGTCAAGCCTGTATTTTTTATTATGCCATTTTATATCTCCCAAAAGCATTTGAGAGAAATCAATACTCCTGTGACCTCTACTCACAATCTGTCTTACAGATTAAGCACTCGTCAAAATGTAATGACCTCACTAATCACAAAAGTGCTTGACATGAGAAAGACTTGTAAGTCAATAACAATCTATAATTCATGCTTTCATAGCCCAGTTTGGCCTGGTAAATGTTGACGCTATACTGGTGATTGCATGGGGCTGCAGTTGCAACTCTAGATGATTTTTTACTTTTCATTAAGAATTATCGTGTCTTGCCTTGTTGGTTTGCAAAATGCATTGATATGCCTATTCCTGTAATGCTTGTGATCTAAACAATGACTTTGTACAAGCTCCAGTTGATCCGTGTGCTATATTTTTCCAGTTTACCTCAGGTGCCAGCAGCATATCGCAAAAGGCAGGAGTTGCAGCATTAGGACTAGGCTATGCTGGTGGGGAAGCAGTGTCCACCATGGTGACAGCATTCAGGGAGCGGAGAGATTTCTTGATTAAAAGCTTTGGAGAAATGGAAGGTGTTGGGTTGTCGGAACCTCTGGTACTGCCTTTCAGTTATTATATACTTAAGACCTCCCATTTTGCTAGTGATTCCATCAGCTTCTAATTCTAATTGGTTTTACATGCAGGGAGCATTTTATCTTTTCATTGATTTCAGCTCGTACTATGGAGCAGAGGTTGAAGGGTTTGGTAAAATTGACGACTCTGACGCCCTTTGCCGTTACCTGCTTGATCAGGCCCAGGTATCCATTGTTAAAGAAGATTATCCTGTTTACCTTTGATTGGCAATGTTTCAGTACTCGTCTCACCAATGTTGTGAAAGCTGAATATTTTTAGATAACACTATGATGCAGTTGAAACTTGAAGCTACAGTTTAAGTAACATGGCATGCAGCTGTTATTGCACTACTTAAGATCTTTATAATTTGATTGTGCTTGCTTATTTACAGGTTGCATTAGTCCCAGGGGTTGCATTTGGAGATGACAGCTGCATACGTATATCCTATGCAGCTTCTCTGACCACCCTACAGGCAGCTGTAGAGAGAATTAAGAAAGCGCTTCTCCCACTCAAGTCTGCCGTCCCTGTGTAATGTAGATGAATTGCAATTGTTGTACTCTTTTAGAGATTAAAAAAAGGGGCACTTCATTATTGATTGTTACAAATAAAATGCCATTGTCATTGAGGGTCATTTGTTTGCTATGATCATTGGTTTTGCACTAGCCTTGTTGAGGGAAGATGTGGAAGAATTCCAATGTCTCTGTACAGTATTTGCTTTCCACCATAAAATTGTTGCATCTGTATCTGGATGACATTTGTCTCGTATTTATTCAGTGAGATTGTTTCTCAATTGTGGCAAGCTCTCTTTCATTAAGTTAGTAGGAAATAGCAAGACATGTCATACATGCATACAGGAATATGCTCAACAAACAAAGAGACTATAACACTAGAAAAGCTTGGATTGAGGCTCAAAGGAAGCCTTCTTGTTGGGCTGGTCCAATATTTGACAGGGAGGAATAAAGGTGCAACTTGGCTGGCATCATTAATATGTTAAGGTATAGCTTGCTGTCTTTATTGAGGCAAAAGAGAACGAGGACTATAAAATCTATGTTATTCACATGACTGGCATCCTATAGTTGTCTTCCTTCTTTTGGTTAGAAAAGATTCATGGCGTTAGGGAACGGGGAATCAATTCTTTTCTTGGCAGGAAACTTTGCTTCAAATGTTTCCACACGTTCAATTTGCATGGCCTTGTGGGTGAAAAAGGTGCACAACTTTTTACACAGGTCTCGTATAAAGGTTTCGGAGAAGGCGATTCTAGTCCTTCCTTACAACAAGATGTACCTGTCCAAAGGGAAATGATTTCCTCAAAACACCATCAAGAAACAAAGACGACTCCATGGAAAGCCTAATTAAGCTCCTGACGTGAACTACAAGACAATCAATCTCACATGTGAAGAATTCTCTCCTTCATCCTGGACCTTTTGGGCTCTCTCTTATTATTACCCCACTATTTATAACCATTGAAGACAATCGGAATTAACCAAAAACAGATATACCAATACAAATAAACAAGAAATGGAGGCCTCCAGTCCTGTAAGCACACCAGAGATTGTGTTCTTCGACTTAGAAACAACGGTGCCCAATAAAGCTGGACAACGGTTCTGGGTACTGGAGTTTGGTGCAATAATAGTTTGTCCACGGAAACTTGTTGAGCTAGATAGTTATAGCACACTCATAAGACCTGAGGACTTGTCTGCTGTTGCATTGAAGTCTGGTCGATGTGATGGGATAACTCGTGAAGCTGTTGCAAATGCACCTGCATTCGAGGAAGTTGCTGACAAAATATTTACCATTTTGAACGGTAGAATATGGGCTGGACATAACATCCAAAGATTTGACTGTGTCCGAATTAAGGAGGCATTTGCAGAGATTGGTCGGCCTGCACCAATGCCTGTTGGAATGTTTGATTCTTTAGGAGTTCTGACGGAAAAATTTGGCAGAAGAGCTGGTAACATGAAGGTATGCATCAAATTTGAGCCATTTTCTATTTATACCAAGCATTCGTAGTAAATTTTGAGCAATCATGTGATCTGCACTTGCAAGTGCAGCTTCGTGATGTGTTCACAAAATTTCATGAAGATGTTGATATCCTGATTTGTTTGTTTTACGTTTAGATGGCAACTTTGGCTTCTTATTTTGGGCTCGGCCAGCAAAAACACAGGTATGAATTAGTCTTGTCTAAACTAGGTGTACGTGTGTGTCCTTTGACATTTTTTTTGGACCAATATTATTAAGAAACTAGTAATCATGGTTTTACAACTGCATTAAACAGGAGTCTTGAAGATGTGCGTATGAACCTGGAGGTCTTGAAGCATTGCGCAGCAGTTTTATTCGTGGTAACCTTGAAAATCTTCATCATCCCTATATATCCAATTAATCTTACGACACACTCCTTAAGTATTTATAAAATTATATACACATCATAGTTAACATTTTGGAGTTCTAAATGGATTTAGGAATCAAGCCTTCCAAGTGTAATGAATGGCAAATGGCACAACCCTTCGACAATGGTAACTCGAAGCAGAAGTAATGGAAAACTTGTGTGTAGGGAAGAAAATTGCCGAAAATCTCCTCCAACTACTCTTGGATACCAAAGAGCAGTTCCCTATACAAGGGGAAGGTTGGGAGAGGTTTGATCTGTTCATTGCTTTTAATGTTCAATATTGTCCAACCTGTAATACTATGAACTGATAATGAAAATGAATTGCATGAAAAGCAGATGACAGAAGGAGTGAGAAAATTGCTGTGCAAAGCCCAGGAGACAAAATCTCTTAACAACATACTCAAGCATTCACATTCTTTGTTCAGATGAGCGAAGAAACAAGGGTTTTACTGCTCATTTTGCATCACTTTCTCTGTTTTGGTAAAGATGGATGCATCAAGAGAAACGTACAAGAAAGTTCACATTGGATAGCAGAGAACGGCTGCCTTACCAATAACGTGGGATATCATCACAAATGGGAACAACTTACTAAGCCATGCTGAAGAAGGTTGTTAACATATATTTGGTTAATCTAATTTTCCACAGACAGCTTGAAATTGGGGACTTGTAAATGTCAAGTGGCTAATGGCTTTAAGGTTCAGCTTGGAAGAGCATAAATCTAATCTTTGTAACTAAGATTATCTGTCCTTCCTTCAATTAATTGATTTATTTATTGCTCAATGATCCACCAGTTTATTTCTCAAGCAACTCAACTTGTGTCTAATATAAAAATATAGTTATTTCTCATCAAAATCCTACTGGTGATAGAAGTTCTTCGCCACACTTCTCATAAGGATATACTAATCTTCGACGTTGGAATCCATCCCTAAAATGTAATCTGTTGCTTTTCTTCCAAGTACCAATGAAGTTTTTCGTTACACTTCTCATAAGGATAAAAAATTCGATAGTAATCAGTCGGCAGATTCTATAATTTTGGCTGCATTTCTTTAAGATGCCGGGAAATTCTTAGCAATGAATAGGAACTCAGCGCCAGCACCTTCGGCAATTTATTGGAGATTGTAAATTAAGTTCATCTCTCGGATTGCTCCAGATTTTGGCTTCATTAGAATTAACACTGAAGGAAATTTATTGGAAAGTCCTGAAGGAGTTTTCACAAGAAGCTATTCAATTTTTTTTAGATTCTCGAGGTTTGTTCCACCCTTGCTATGCTATCATGCTCTTACATGCATAGATTCAGTGCTCTCAAATCTTGTTTTCAAATTCTTTTTCTTTGTGATAGATTTGTGAAATGTTGAGTCACAATTATTTTTTTTAAAATTTCAACTTCCTTTTATTTTTTATTTCAATTTCATACCAATTTTTTTGGTTTCCTTTTATATTAACATAAGCTAATTCGGAAGGGAAAAATACTGTTTACTATGAGAGAGATCACCATTCCCAGCACGGTCCAATCTAAATACTCATTTATTTATTTAATCCTAATACATTTTCCCATTCTCCTTCTCTAACTCCCTCACCTATTTTTTTCTCTACATCCCTCACTCAAATACATTTTCACTTCTTCTATCTCTCTCAGTCGAAACCCAATCCCTTCAGGTTGAATTTGGGACATATTCATGAACAGAGATGAAGCTACCTTCTTACTCTTATAGGGAATAGGGTCTTTAAAACTTCTTGAAAAAATTTCAATTAAATCCCATAATCAAGTAAAAAATTATGGCTATTTTTATCAAGAAAGCTGTTTGACACGTTCAAATTTCTTGTTAATATAATGGAATTGACAACATTGATTAGTACGACCTCTGCGTTTCTTGTTAATTTCTTGTTAATGGCTACCCCGCTAACCTCTCTCCCCAATAAACACCAACACTTTCCATAAATGATCAAGGCGCCTAACCCTCCCTTCATAACAACACCTCCACAATTGTTCTTCATAATTACTCTATATGGTGTTTGCCACAACATGCTTACATGATATAAGCTCATTTGATCCAGATGTATAAATAACTAAGTTGCTAGGTAAACACATAAGGCAACTCAGGACCACAAAAAAAACATCATAACAACACATAATATTCACTCTTTTAAGCTCTGTTCTCTTTAGTATATATAGTTTGTTTCCCTCCTGCAATCTATTCATTTAAGCATTTAAGAATCTACTACCCTGACAAGAGATTTGTTTTTGCAAGAAAGCATGCATGGAATAGCCCGTTCAAACACTTGACCCCAAGAAATAATGGTGGAAATTCCAAATCTAATTTGAAGTTTTCCGAGTTCATCGCAATAAATCTAGACAATAATGAGGCAAAATGGCAACTTTTTTGGGGAGTTGAAAACTAGAATTAAAAGAATTCATTGAAAGGGCAACTGAGTGGGATTAATCAGAAAAAGTAGACGTCGACATTGATAACAAGAGAAAGGCAATATTGCTTTTCAATCTTTAGAAGAGTATAATTACTGGTAAATAGCATCCACCAATCACCACTTAACTCTTGAGATATAATATATGTGGATACTTCTTGGAAGAAGCAAATTAAGGTGTGTTTATTCAAATTAAACAGACATAACTATTGCTTTTAACTTCTGTAAATTAAAAGAGAGAGAGAGGGGCAGGCTAGAGAGTTACTTTAGCTTTATAAATTTATAAATCATGAAAGAAATGGAGGACAAATTCCGTTTCAATATGAAGCGATATTGATAAACAAGCGAAGAGTACTGTCATAGACAGAACAAATAATCTTGCAAAAATATACTTCGTAGTTTTTATAATTGATATATTTTGTCATGCAAAGAACGAATATTACGAAAATCTTTGCAGATAATTATTCGTTGATTCACAGTTGCATTCTCATGCCATATTGATTCGTTAAAATGATATCATGTAGATACGATGCGATAGTAAAATCACTACTTGGCCCAAATTAATCAAATAAAGGCTGTAATGGTGAAATGGAAAACTTGAGGCACTATAAGAGTAAAAAAAAAGATCCTGACTGCCGGAGGAATCGTATGTATGATCCATGGGGCCATTTCGATCCAGACTCAGGGTTTGAAATTAGTCTTAGAAACCTATAATTCATTTCGCATAACAAAAGGGTAGGGTTTAAATCATAGTCTAATGCATAAAATCACAACTTAATGCCAGCAGAAGCACAAATTGCTGCTTTCCTTTCCCTCTTGGACCTGCAAGTACTCCTAGGATTGGAGGAGGAGAGGAAAGCATCGCTTTGTTATATATCCCAGTAAGAGGAACTAGATCACACAAGATAGACGAAAGCTAGCAGAATTAGAAAAGTACACGTGCTTAAACAGCAGCCATTTTGGCGCCCAGACACGCATCCACAGCTTCTCCGACTGTCAAGAAGACCCTTCCTCCCATTTTCGTCACAAAGTTGGCTAGCCTTAGCTTGTGAATCACTTGCCACTTAGGGTTTGTTATGGCTAGCTGAGAGACAAAACCAAAACAGGGTCCACGATTAGAAATTTGAACAACGAATTTGCATCACGAAAAATACATACTAGGAGTGCGAATTCGCATCAATCATTGTATGACCTCCATTCCACCCGAGGCCAGATTGTTTTGCAATTCCAACAGGGAAGCTATTCCCGACATATCAATGTTCATTAAATCTGCAACACAGAAAAAGATGAAACAAATAACTATGTGAGTTATATATATATATATAGAAAGAAAAAAAATACTAGCTAGCATAGTTATAAGAACTAATGTTAGGTATGATCATGGGTTAGATGGATTGACTTGGGAGTTGAAAAATCAACTAGATTTTCTTTTCTTTGTTTTTTCAGAAAACTTAGATATAATGTTGTTTTGGTAAAAAAAAAACTTGTTCAAAATAAAACCTGTTCCAGGCTGAATTCCAGGTCACCGGGTTTTATAACTATGCTAACTAGGATGAACACATCATTGATTTATCCTGTAGTCACTTACTGGACATGTCAAGAATCACAACTTGAACAGTCCTTTTCCCTTGACTGTCGTTCTCTTCCTCTTCCGTTGCCCATTTCATGATCCTTCAACAGATTAGTAGATGAACAGGAATCAATCTTAAGTCCGTCTTTGTACAATATATATATATATATATATATAAATTTTAGAGAGGAGTGGTCTTTACTTTTCTTTGACGAAGTTGGCATTTGCAAAACAGAGCAAACCAGACTTAAGACGGATTATGAGAGCCTTGGAATTCTTAACAGCCATAGGATATTGATTGACATCACAAAAAATGTCAGTTCCAGGGAGTCTTCCAAGTTCTTCTGTGCCTGGTCTGATTGAGAATATAATGATCTTCACAAAAGATATTATCACCTGAAACGCATCAGTTCAAATTAACAAGCGAAGCTTTTCTGCTACCCTCTTCATCTGCGCACTCAAAAAAGATTCTGAGACAAGAAATGTTTAAGTGGTCTAGATCAATGTATTGCTAAATATTCATTTCGTCAGACATACAAACTATATTCGGCTACTGTTTTTGCCACACTCACTGGCATCATGTATGACATTACGAAGCGTTGTAGGGTATATATCTTTAATTATAATGGCAACGAGTGAATCAACTTTTCAATTTTTTTTGTGGAGGGATCATTTGGTTCTTTTCACAAAATTCTCTTCTTATGAGTTGCATCAAATCCACTTCTCTTTTAGGTGAACCACGATCTTGTACGAGGAGCCACCAAAAAAATTACAACCAAAAGCTACATAGTTGAGAGATAGGTCTAATTCTACAACTTGCAGCGAATAGAACCAAAAGCTTTTAGCCGAATCTCTTAGCAGTCGACATAGCGGGTTAACTAATTTTTATTTAAAAAAAAAAATAAAAAAAATCAAAGGTTTTTTAACCGGGTTTAATAACCGGATGGTGAGTTAATTTGATTTTTTTAACTGGGTCACAGTGACATCACACCTATTAAATTCCTCCTATTTTTTGTGAATTTTGGACCGAGCCAGGTCTCTGTCGGCTCAAAGGGCGACCCGAGTTTAACAACCGGTATCTTCATTCTATTAATGCATGCGAAGTTAACAGCAGAAGCAAACGTTACCGCAGCTAGAAGACCGATCTCCACCGATGCAAATAATACCCCAAAGAAGGCCCCAATACAAACAAGAAAATCTAGCTTATCAACCTTCCATATATAGTATGCTTCATGAGGGTCAACGAGCCCAGGTAAAGCAGAAAGAATGATTGCAGAAAGGACTGCGATGGGAGTAAAGTACAAAAGCCTTGTGAACAATTCCAGAGATATGATCACAGTAATGGCCATCACAATATTTGACATTGCAGTTTCACATCCAGCACTGAAATTTACAGCACTGCGCGAGAATGAACCTACATACATGGTTTTAATTGTTAATACATGTAAGAAAATATCCAAATCTAGATTAATGTCAGAAACGGCATAAAGTATCAGAAGAACCTAACCAGTTGCTACATAGCAAGAAGTGAAAGACCCCAGAATGTTCATAAATCCAAAGGCCACCATTTCTTGGTTTCCATTGATGTGGTATCCTTTTATGGATGCAAAAGATCGGCCTACTGCAGTTGCTTCCTGCATTCGACATAACAACAGAATATATAGATTGAAAGTGAGTGATGTTGATTTAGTGCACTTCTCGTGGAGAATGGACTTGAACTATTTGATACCCACAGTGATCGCAATGACAGCGACTATAAGTCCAGTTTTAGCAACTTCTCCGATGTGTGGGTTATTGAACTGCAACTCATGGATTGAGCCTGGGTTTAAGCCCTTTTTAATGTGTTTTATAATCATTACCCCATGTTTATCAGCTCTGGTCAGATAAACTAGAAGAGTTGAGAGAACAACAGAAATCAAAGGAGCAGTTGCAGGCAGCCAGAAGAGTTTCCTATTCCTTTTACCCTGCAAGAATCAGCAAGTCTTTCATTCTGTAATGACTAAATAACGGCAACAAGATATATTACTAATCAGCTATCACTAAAAAAATCAGTTTCCAATGACCAAATCATTGGTCGCCGAACACCCTGTTTTTGGTCACCAAAGGCTCTGACCACATTATTTCCAAATGACCATTTTTGTCACCTATTTGTGGTCTCTAGAACATTTGGCGACCAAAACTATGAATTCCGTCACCAGTGATGTGGAGTCTATAGCATCGAAGTTAGTCATCCAAAACTCGTTGAACAATCTCTTGTGAGTGTAAAGATTGATCTTCGGAAACGAAATTCATCAATATAGGGCGCCCTATACGGATAAAATAATTTATTCTAACGAAATTGGCTGACTCTAAGCTTGCCAATAGTGACCAAATTGGTCTCCAGTGGTGGCTTTGGCAGCTAATTTGATTCCCATAGCTGATATTGAAACAAAAAAGAAGCAAGCTTTCATGAACAAATTGAAGTTATTGCGAATAGGACTTACCACAAATCTGGTTAATTTAATAAAACTTAAGAATGAGCATCCGAGTATAAAATTATGCGGATTCCACTGTGATCAAAATAGAAAAACGGAAGGATAAATTGGCATTTCTATGGAAATATATACAAGTATGAGCATTTAATAGGCTTTGAGCGAGGAAAATATTTAGGGAAAATAACATACGTACATACTGATGAACTGATCTCCAAATAGCTTGCATTACAGAGATAACATCAGTCTTATTTGTGAAATGAGCAATCCCAAGTAGTCCTTTCATTTGTTGAAGACCGATGACAATGGCTGCCCCTGACACAAACCCAACAATTGCAGCATGGGAGAGAAAATCCACAAGGAAACCCAGCCTGCATATTCCGAAAAGGAAAATTATGGCGCTTAAGTATTAACATCAACCAGCAAAACTACAATTGTTAACGAACCACCTAAATAGTCCAAATGCAGCTTGAAAAATTCCTGCAAAAAAGGTTGTGGTAAGAACAAGATTTCTGTAGGCAATTGGATTAGCCTCAGGATCTTCTAGTTTCGGAACCATCGAAGACATAAGCAGTGAAACCACAGCCACTGGTCCAATTGCTATGTCCCTTGAAGTTCCCATTACAGCATAAATGAGAGGTGGAATAACACTTGTATCTGAAAAGAGAAACGAATTCATACGTGCATACATATATATATAGTCCGTTTATATCAAAGATTGCTAGCTACCCAAGAAGTTCAGTAATGAAACTTACAGAGGCCATATTGGGGATCAAGCTTCGCTAGAGTTGCATATCCAATACTCTGCATGAAATTTACATGATCGTGAGACTTAGTAAAGGGATCGGTTACTAGAGCTAGAAATGTTGACTGTTTCAGCTACTATCGTAAACTTCCATGCTTGCTTGTGCTTTACCTGAGGAATGCAGAGACTAGCGAGAGTTAGACCCGCCAAAAGATCGTTCCTGAGTTTTGTTGCGTTGTAGTGCCGGCACCAACTAAAGATAGGAAACATTGCCTGCAGGACTGAAATTACTGTCTTGGAAAGGCCATCCTTGTCCTTGAGATATGGAAATCTCTTGCCACGAGGCAAGACAGTTTCCCTGGCGGAATCCATGAGCTCTCGCCACAGGCTAGGTGGCTCAGGAGCATTGAGCACCCACTGAGACATTTCAGCCTGCCTATTTTTCTCAAGGTCAAGGATTTCTTGACCATCTGTTTCAATGGCCGAAGAAGCCATAGCTGATTGAAGTGTTCAGGGGAAATAGAAGAGTCTCTTTCTCTGTCTCCGATATGTCTCTCAACCTATGGAGAAGACAACATTCGGACAAAAGAATGGTTCACTCAGCACCATGCTTAGAGAATGGTCAGATGCTAAAGTGCATATTTCACCTTTACAAAAAGACTATCACAGACCTATATATGATTTGATTTTCGAATTTAGATTGCCAAACAAGTGGTGAGATGCAAATTCCCACCTAGTTATTACAATTTACAAATAAGGAACTAATCACATGTTCAATAAACTAAACACTCTTCGGTTTTTCCAAAAACACTGGTAGTGTTTTTCTCTTCTTTTCTTTTTTAGATAGGACAAAACGCCATAGTTTTACATATTACGTCAGCGTCCAACTAGAGCCCATTATGATTTAGTTGAATATAAATGAGAATATGAACTTATGCGCAGCTTGCAATTCCAAATTGACTGCGC
>Ga0307513_10004036_pt1 | contig 19698 bp, 18 predicted proteins | sample 15_EM_MG_FD_202174 | JGI IMG/M metagenome (GOLD analysis project Ga0307513, IMG submission 202174) | Populus trichocarpa ectomycorrhiza microbial communities from riparian zone in the Pacific Northwest, United States - 15_EM | ecosystem: Host-associated > Plants > Roots > Unclassified | place...
ATGGCCTGGGGCGTGAACAGGTACAGCCACTTGCCGTCCTTCGCGTGCGCGACCATTTCTTCATCGCCGCCATCGCCAGCAAACGACTTGCCATCGGGTGAGATGTTGAAGTGCACCGACCAGTGATCGCGATCGAGGTGGTACCAGCGACGCTTTCCATCAGGCGCCGCCGCCGCGAGCCAGAACACTTCTCCGCGCGGCGTCTGCAGGTCGTACCAGATGGTCTTGCCGTCGACATCGAAGAATTCGTGTCCGGCGATCTCCATGTTCATCGTGCGGCGATGAACGATTTTCGGCTCCTCGCCGAGAGTCATGGACCAGATTCGATCCACGCGATGCCACGGTCCCTCGTGGCAGAAAATCAGCGCTTTGGGGTCGGTGGGCGAGAATTGCAGATGGTTCAGCCAGTCGGTGGAACGGTGGATGACGGTCTGTTCGCCCGTGGCGGTGTTCACGGTAAACATGGCCATCGGAATGCGAGCCTGCTCACGCTGCAACAGACGCACCTCCTTCGCCTCGGCAAAAGTGAGGGGCTTGCCATCCTTGCCGGTGGCCGCGTAGTTCGCATCGAAGCGCGGGTCACGCGGGCCCTGTTCGAGCTGGTAGGCGCGCTCCGCATACACCCCTAACAACAATGTCTCATCGGCATTGATCGAGCCGATGAAGCCGCGCTCGATCTGCGCCACGCGCCGCGGTTTTCCGCCGGTCGCCGGCACCGTGAATATCGTCGTGGCGGCGCGCTGCTCGGAGTCGCCGGCGCCTTCGCTCTGCGAAAAATAGACGAGCCCGGACTTGCGGCCGACGAAAAGTGCACGCACCTTGCCGGGGACGATCAACTGGTTCTTCCGCGTCGCGATCTCGATCGCGACGATGCCCGCCGTCCCTTCGGTGATCACGAAACGACCGTCGGGAGTGATGCTGTTCTGGTGGAAATACATCGAGCGCGTGCCCGGTTCGCTCGACAGCCGGATCACGCGATGGCCGGTGGTCGGCTCCATCCACTCGGCAGGTGGGGCCGCATCCGTGGCCGCGCCGGCGAAAGCTGCCAGTGGCATCAGAAAAAGCAGCCCGCGAATCCTTTGCATGATCTCCCCCTCGAGTCATTGCGCAGTCGGCGCGTGACCGAATATGCACAATATTGAGCGACGTCGCAAAGGCTGGAGGCCCGTGTGGGCACTCGAATCGATGCCCATAGGGGTTTATTGGACAAAAAGTTGCAATAACACTCAATGCGGAGCAAATTCGCGCACAATTCGAATCGTCCGCGGGCGTGAGGCCGTACGAGCTCCGCGCCCCATCAACCACTTGGGGGGCCCGGCTGTGGTGAGCATCAAGCGTCGTTTCATGAGTTCGAATGCATCGGTTGTGACCTGTGCTTTGGCCGGACTGGCCATCGCTGCGAGCGCGCAAGTGTCCGCGCAGCAAGCTGCGCCTGCTCCGGAAGAGATGGAAGAGGTGGTCGTCAGTGGTATTCGCGCATCGATGCGCAACTCGCTCGAGGTAAAGCGTGCATCCATCCAGGTCGTGGATGCGATCTCCGCCGAAGACGTCGGCGACTTTCCCGACAAGAACATCGGCGAAGCCATTCAGCGGGTACCGGGTGTGCAGATCAATCGCCAGGACGGCGAAGGCCGCGGCGTCAGCATTCGTGGTGCCGACCCGTCACTTATCCGTGTCGAACTCAATGGGGTTTCCGCATTGTCGTTGACCGTCGGAGGTGGTCGCGACGTCGACTTCCGCGATTTGCCGGTCGAGTTCCTCTCGCGAGTGGAAGTCGTGAAGACTCCCACCGCGGAAATGACCGAAGGCGGCATTGGCACGGTGCGCGTGTTCACGCGCAAGCCGCTCGATTCGCCCGAGGGGTATCTGGCCGGATCGGTGCAAGGCGTGTACAGCGACCTGGCCGACTCGTACGACCCGAAGATCGCGCTGATCGGCAGCAAGACATTCATGGATGGCACGCTCGGCATTTTGCTTTCGACTCAGTATGAGCAACGCCATCTCGACAGCAATAACGCGCGCACCACCGGCTGGCTGACACGTGCGCCGACACCCACCGGTCCGAACTCGACGCCGGGCCGAAGCTCGGACGTGAATGGCGACGGCACCCTCGATTGGATTCCAGATATTCCGCGCTACATCATCGATCGGCGCGAAACCACGCGCGAAGCCATCAACGGCGTGGTGCAATGGAAGCCGAGCGAGAATTTCGAGCTGTACTTCGACAGCACCTATTCCAAGGGACGCGAGGAAGTGAGCAGCATGCTCATGCAGCTCACTGCTTCGGCCGGCCTCATCGACTATGCCAATTCCACCGTGGGCGCCGACAACACCATCGACCACATCGAGCTCACGAGCAGCACGGCTTTTCCGATGGATCTGGCTTTCCGCAACATCAACGGCCAGCTGGAACGTGAGCAGTACAACGCCATACTCGGCTCGTCGTGGACGACCGGCGCCTGGAAATTCGATGGACGCGTAAGTTATGCGCGCGGCGAAGTTCAGAACGACGAGAAGAACTCCACCGCGACGGTTTTTGGCGTACCGCGGGCCATCGTCGACTACACGGGCGGAGAAGACGCCCCTAACTTCTCGTTCCCGGGGCTCGACACGACGGATGGCGCGTTGGTCAACCAGCTCGCGGCGGTGTACAACCCGCGCAACAACAATCAGCACGAGTCCGGCGCGCGCTTCGATGTGGAGTTCAAGCCCGAGGCTGAGTGGCTCACCTCCATCAAGGCGGGTGTCGAACGGCGCGAGTTGACGATGGAAAGCCTGTTGTTCTCACGAACAGTCACGCTGAGCAGCCGCACGCCGCCGGGCACGAGCAGCGGCGCCACCACGATCGTGCCCGTGGCGCAGTCGGTTATCGCGGGAATCATCAACAACAATTCGGGCGTCAATGACGTGCCGTTTTTCGACACGGGCGACCTTGGATTCCCGGGCGGAATCAAATATTGGAATGACAACGGCGATGCGACGTTCGCGGAGACGGTTGCGGCGAGCGGCGTTTCGGTCGACCCGTACGGCCCGAACGCAAATCCGAATACTCTCGGAACTTTCCAGAACTTCCTCGATACCTGGTCGGTGGAAGAGAAGACGCTCGCCGGCTATCTGCAGGCGGCATTCTCATTCGACAACTCCGTGGTGCCGATAACGGCGTTGCTCGGCGTCCGGTATTTCGACACGAATACCTTGTCGGAGGGCTTCAACCGCCAGGCGACGGGGTCGGGCCCAGCCCAGGTGATCACGTTCCCCCCGGCTTCGCGGGCCGGCGGATACAACGACTGGTTGCCGTCGATCAACGTGAAATTCGAGTTCAACGACAAATTCGTGGGTCGTCTGACGGCAGGCGACGTGATGGCCCGGCCGAACCCTTCGCAGATGGCCTTTCGTCGTTCGCTCGACGCCGCGCTGTCGCCGCGCACCGGAACGCAGGGCAATCCCGATCTGCTGCCATTTCAGGCCCGGCAGTATGACGCGGGTGTCGAGTACTACCTTTCCGACATCAGTTATCTGACGGTTGGATATTTCCGCACGGAAATCTCCCGCTTCATCATCAACCAGACAACGCCGAACGTCGATGCCAATGGGGACGGCATCCTTTACAACATCACGCAGCCCATCAACGGCACCGACAAGGTCACTATCGATGGCATCGAAGTGGGCGGCCAGTTCGCGTTCGATTTCCTGCCCGGCGCCTGGAAAAACTTTGGCGTCGTGGCGAACGCGACGTTCTCCAACGACAAGGGCTTCAAGGGGGTCAATCAGATCACCCAGGAAATCCTGCCGTTCCCCGGCGTTTCCGATCTGAGCTACAACGCCTCGCTGTACTACGAAACCGACAAGTTCAGCATCCGCACCGCGTACAACTGGCGCGAAAGCTGGCTGATCACGGCGAGCGGCCGTGGAAGCCTGCCCGAGTTCAACGATGACTACGGCACGCTCGACGCCTCCGCGAGCTGGAACGTCACACCGCACTTCACGGCGTTCTTCGATGCAGTCAATCTGCTCGACGAGCAGCGTATTGAGTACAACAATCCGTTCCGTCGCATCGGCAATGAAACCTTCGGCAAACGCATGTTCCTCGGGGTGCGCGCGAAGTTCTGATCGATTCCGCAGGGTTGGACTGGCAAGGCGGGTGGACGAGAGTCCGCCCGCCTTGTCTTTTTTTGCGTTGCGACGGATTCGCATTGGCATTCGCATGTCTGACATCGTTGCGCCACTGCTCTACCATGCACGCCGACGCCAACGAAACGCCTGAGGGGAATGCCATGACCGACTCACCACTCGACGCCAAGCTCACGAAGCAAGTGCTCGCGAGCCTGAACCGCATCCTCGAGCTCGAGCTCTCAGGTGTGGTGCGCTACATGCACTACAGTTTCATGATCTTCGGCCACAACCGGATCCCGATCGTCGCCTGGCTGCGCGAGCAGGGCAGCGAATCGAACGCGCATGCGGTGCTGGCCGGCGAACACATCACCACGTTCGGCGGGCACCCGTCGCTCAAGATCGGTGCGCTGCTGGAAACTTCCAAGCACGACGTGAATGAGATTCTCAAGGAGGCCTATCAGCACGAGAAGGAAGGCCTCGACGAATACCACGTGCTGCTCGGGCTCGTGGCCGGCAAGGAAATCATGCTCGAAGAATATGCGCGCGATCAGATCGCGGCGGAGACGATGCATCTGGCTGATATCCGCAAGATGATGCGCAAGCCGGGATCTATCTAACTACTTGCGGCGGAAGCGTCGCGCTCGAGAAAGCGCAGCGACCACTCGAGCGGAGTCTCGGCGTCGTGTTTGTAGGCATGTCGCCATGCCGGTGGCGCGAGTTCGCGCCAGCAGCGTTCCGTCGAACCACCGACCAGCACCGCCGGTCCCGGATCCAGTTGGAACCCGCCCGCCGTAGCGAAATTCTCGATGGCAGACGGGCTCCAGAAGCAGAAACCCAGGGGCGCGGCCGCGGGCGATTCGGGCGCGTTCAGCGCCGCGAGCTCCTGCGCCAGGTTGTCAGGCGTCACCGTCGAGTAGACCGCCTGGGTGTGAACGCGCAGGCGCCGCGACAGCGTCGACACCGCGGCCTGGTGCTCGGGTTGGCGCTGCGCCACATCGCTGGTCGGATAGAACACATCCGCTTGCGCAGGTATCGCGGGGGAATCGTGCACCGCCTGCGCGAGTTCACGCGCGCCGCCGTGCGCGGAAAGCCCGACGCGAATGCCGCGTGCCTCGAGAGTCGCGGACGTGGTGGGCGCGATGGCCGCAACCAGCGTGCCTTCCGGCACCTCGATGCGCGCGGCGGCGGCACGGCTCGTGACGAACAGCAGCGCCGCGCCGTTCGCGCCCATGCGGCGCAGCTCAGGCCAATCGCGCCATTGGTGCTCGATGCATGCGATCGCGGACGCGCGAAATCCCTGACGCCGCAGCTGAATGACCAGGCTGTCGGCGTGTGGCTGCGACTTCGTGACTATCCAGGTGCGTTCCACTGCGAACTCCGTCATGGATGTTAGCCCCGGCAGCTCAACACCGCTTCGGGCGTGACACAGCTGTGACAGTCGGCAGCGCGACACGCCGTACGCTTTCGCTTGATTTCCATGGAGTTTATCCACGATGCAATCGCGTGAGCGATTCCTGGCTGCACTGCGCGGTGATGCGCTCGACCGGCCTCCCGTCTGGCTCATGCGCCAGGCCGGGCGCTATCTGCCGGGCTATCGCGCGCTGCGCGCCGAACATAGCTTCTGGGACGTCTGCCAGAATCCCGAACTATCCACCCGCGCCGCGCTCGAACCGCTCGATCGTTACGCGCTCGACGCCGCCATCGTGTTCTCCGACATCCTCGTGGTGCCGCTGGCCATGGGTCTCGGCGTGAGCTTCGGTCCCGGTGAGGGACCGCGCATTGCGAGGCCATTGCGCAGCGGTGCCGACTTCGACGCATGGCAGCTCGATGGCGTGCTGGATCGCATCGCCTATCTGCCGCGCGCGGTGGCTCATCTCAAACAGACTCTGAAGGATCGCTATGGAATCCTGGGTTTTGCCGGCGCGCCGTTCACGCTATTTGCTTACTGCGTCGAGGGTGGCGGCAGCGAAGACTTTCGCGAAGCCCGGCTGCTCATGCATCGCGACCCCGCGCTCGCGAAACGCGCCCTCGGCACCATCGCCGATGTGGTCGCCGACCTGCTGTTGGCCCAGGTCGATGCCGGCGCCGATGCGGTGCAGCTGTTCGACTCGTGGGGTGGCTTGCTCGCACCCGACGAGTATCGCGAATTTGCCTTGCCCGCCCTGCAGCGCATCAGTGCGAAGCTGAGTGCCCGCAAGGTTCCGACCCTGCTGTTCGTGCGCGGCGGCCATCATCTGATGCCGCTGTTGGGCGAGAGCGGCGTCACCGGCTTTTCGCTCGACTGGCGCACCGAATGGCAGGTTGCGCGCGACATGTATCCCAAGCACCTGCTGCAGGGAAACATCGACCCTATCCTGTTGTTAGGCGACCCGGACGTCATTCGCACGCGCACGCGTGCGCTGCTCGAGACCATGAAGAAGTCGACGGGCGGGCGCAATTGCATCCTCAATCTCGGTCACGGCATTCTTCCAGGCACGCCTCCGGAAACGGTGGCGGCGATGGTGGAAACCGCCGCGGAATTCAGCTGAGGGCGCCGTGATCCCGCTTGCACTCGTGGGCATGAGTTATCGCGAGGCGCCGTCCGCGGTGCGCGCGGCGCTCGCGGCTTTCGATTCGGACGCTGGCGGACCGTCGCGGCAGTTGCTCGAGGCGGAGGAGATATCAGGAGTCGTGCGCATCGAGAGCTGCGCGCGCGTCGAGTGGCTGCTTGCGTCGGCACGTCCATCCTGGGCTGCCGAGCTGTTCAGCGCTGCGCTGATTGGCGCCGCGGACAACCCCGAACACGTTCGCCCGCGCGTGCGGCATGGCGCTGCCGCGGCAGGGGGATTGCTGCGCGTCGCGGCAGGGCTCGATTCCGTCGCCCAGGGCGAGCACGCCATCGGCAACCAGGTTCTGCGCTCATTCGAGCGCGCGCATGAGGGTGGCACTGTCTGTCGCAGCCTGCACGTGGCGTGGCGCGGAGTCGGTGAATTGTTAGGGCGAGCGCGACGCATTCTGCCGCAGGGCCGCACTGGCGGCGTTCAAGCGCTGGTGGTGCAACGCCTGGCGACCGTGCCGCACGACGCGCCGATCGCCGTCTTCGGTCTTGGCGAAATCGGCCAGGCCATGTTACGGGCGCTCGCCGACGCCGGTTTCACCGCCGTCGAGAGTTTTAATCGCGCCAGCATGCGCGCTTTCGAAGGCGCGGTGCAGCGCGCGGACACGCTGATCATTGCGAGCGGCGCCTCACACGCCTGGCTCACGCTGCCTGCGGCGGCGCCCGGCAAACAGGTGTTCGATCTCGGCAGTCCGCTGCAACTGGCGGCCGCACCCGGCTGGAACGTCACGGTGCTCGACGAGCTGCTCGATGGCAATGGCGCCGTGCTGCCCGAAACCGAATACGCCGCGCTCGAAGCGGAGTGCGTCGCGGGCGCGGAGAAGATCTGCCAGACATTGCTGCAACCGCCGCCGAGCGACACACTCGCGGCGATGACAGCCATGCGTACCGAATTCATGCAGAACAAACTACCCGGCCTGCTCGAGGGCATGCCACCGCAGCGCGCGCGCAAGCTCACTTCCGAAGTGAACGCGATGCTCCACCAGTTCATCTCCGCCGCGAGGCGCGAACCATGAGCGCCAAGCACATCGGCGGCCGCGGCAGCGATCTCGCGTTGTGGCAGTCGCGTACCGTGCTTGCCGCGCTGCGCGGTGCCGCCGCGACACCGGCCTGGGATTCCGAGATCACCGTCATTGCCACGCGCGGCGACCTCGATCAGTCGCCGCTGCTGGTCGGCAAGATGGAAAAAGGCTTCTTTACGCGCGAGCTCGAGCTGGCACTGCTTGATCGCCGAATCGACCTGGTGGTGCACTCACTCAAGGACCTGCCCACCGCCGAGCCCGAGGGGCTCGCAAATCGGACGATACTGCCGCGAGCAACTCCCGCCGATTGGCTGCTGGTGCGTCATGATTTTCACGCACCGCGTGCCGACGGCCTGCTGCCGCTCAAAGTCGGCGCGCGCGTAGGCGCATCGTCATTGCGTCGCAGTGCCTTGTTAGGCCGTTTCGCGCCTCAGGCTGTGTCAGTGCCGCTGCGCGGCAATGTGCCCACTCGTGTGCGCAAGCTTGCCGAAGGTCAGACGGTGGACGCCATCGTACTCGCGGCGGCGGGCCTGACGCGGCTCGCACTCGATCTGTCCGCTTTCGTGGTCATCGAGCTGCCGCCCGAATGGTGGGTGCCGGCTCCGGGTCAGGGCGCTCTCGCGGCTCAGTGTCGCGCCGGCGACCACGAAATCGAAGCGCAGATTGCCATGCTCGCCGTTGCCGATTGCGTGTCGGCGACACGCTGGGAACGTGAATTCCTGCGTGTCATCGAAGGCGGCTGTTCAACACCCTTCGGCTGCTACGTGGCCGGAAACCGCGCGCATCTGGGACTGGCCACCGAGCAAGGCTGGGCGGCGCATAGCATCGAACTTCCAAGAGACTTGTCAGAGGTATCGCAACGTGACTCATTCATCCGCGGAGCCGTCGCGGGCTGCAAGCCCGTCGAACTCACAGAAACTGACTCTCTCGCGCTCGGCCGAGCTCTATTCGCGCGCTGAAGCGCTGATTCCCGCCGGTGTCTCGAGCCCGGTGCGCGCCTTCCGTAAAGTGGGTGGCACACCTATCTTCTTCAAACAGGCACAAGGCGCGCACGCCACCGACGAAGACGGCAACCGCTATCTCGATTTCTGCATGGCATGGGGCCCGCTGATTCTGGGTCACGCACATCCACGCGTGGTCGAGGCGGTGCAGCGCGCGGCCACCGATGGACTGGCCTTCGGCACCGCCCATCGCAGCGAGGGCGAGCTGGCGGAGCGTGTGCTCGCGGCATATCCGTACGCCAAGCTGGTGCGTTTTGTGGTCAGCGGTACCGAGGCGGTTGCCACCGCGGTGCGCATCGCACGCGCGTCCAACGGACGCCGGCGGATTCTCAAGTTCGATGGCTGCTACCACGGGCACGTGGATTCTCTGATGGTGAAAGCAGGCAGCGGAGTGATCACCCAGGGCCTGGCAGACAGTGCGGGCGTTCCCGCGCAGGTTGCGGCGGATACGCTGGTGATTCCGCTCGGCGATGTCGCCGCGCTCGAGCAGGCATTTCGTGAGCAGGGCAAGGATATCGCCGCGGCCATCATCGAGCCGCTGCCGGCCAACAACGGTCTGCTGCTGCAATCTCGTGAATATTTGCAGAAGCTGCGCGAACTCACGCGTGCCAATGGCACGGTGCTGATCTTCGACGAAGTGATCACCGGCTTTCGCTTCGGCTACCACGGCTACGACAAGCTGTTAGGCATCGAACCCGATCTCACCACGCTCGGCAAGATAGTCGGCGGCGGCCTGCCCGTGGCCGCCGTGCTCGGGCGTCGTGAACTGCTGGCGCAACTGGCGCCGCTCGGTCCGGTGTACCAGGCCGGAACGATGGCGGGCAATCCTGTCTGTCTCGCCGCCGGCATTGCGACCTTGACGGAACTCGCCGAGGGCGGCGTTTATGAGCATCTCGAGATGTTAGGCAAACACCTGGACGCGGCGTTCGCGCGCCACGCTCTGAAGGGTGTGGCCCAGCTGCCGCGCGTCGGACCCATCGCCTGGCCGTATTTCGATGCAGCGGCGGCGTTACCAGTGGCGGCGTCTTCCATCGCCGGCACCGCCATCGACGAATATCATCGGCGTTACCGCGGGTGGCTGGCACGCGGGGTGTACCTGCCTCCATCCGCCTATGAGGTGTGCTTTCTCTCCGCGGCTCACACGCCCGCCGATCTCGATAAACTGCTGGACGTGCTGGCAGCGTGAGAATCCAAGGCTGATGAGATCCAACTTTCGACAGTGGTTCCAGGAGCGGGCCGAGCTCATCGTGCTCGGTCTCACGCTGGTGGCGACTGCGTCGCTGGTGTTCTGGTGGACGATCCTGCTGCGCGGGGAGATGCGCAACAATGAATTTCTCGAACGTGCCTTGCTCGACCGGGAGCAGGGCCTCACCCTGCAACAGGTGGCCGAGCGGCAAATAGAAATCGCCGCTCATCACGATCGCCGCAACGTGATGCTGGTCGGCGAATCCACGCTGCTCGCGCTGATGCTGTCCGGAAGTCTGGTGGTGCTGTTCCTTTTGGCACAACGCCGCAAACAGCAACGCGAGGACATGGAAAAGCTCCTGCAGTTCACGAGTCATGAGTTCAAGACACCGGTGGCCGGTGTCAAAGGCCTGCTGCAGAGCCTGGCTATTGGCAGCATTCCTGAAGCCCAGCGCGCCGAGCTCATCAAGCTCGGGCAGATCGAGTGCGATCGCCTCGAGCATCTGGCGGAAACCATCCTCGCGTATCAGCGCGCCATGTCGCGCGAGCCGCGTCACGGCGCACAGCGCATCGATGCAGCCCGATTCATCGCCGACCTGCTGGCCCATCGCTCACGTACTGCGATCGGCGGCGAGGTCGAGGTTGCGGCAATTGACGCTGTTCAGGTGCTGGGCGATCGCGATGGCCTGCGAGTGATCGTCGAGAACCTGCTCGACAACGCCAACAAATACGGCGGTGGCAGCGTGCAGCTCGCGGCTTCGGTGAACGAGGGGCGCTGGCAACTCGACATCCGCGACCATGGACGCGGATTTGCGCCGGAAACCGCCGAGAAAATATTCGACCTGCACAATCGTGGCAGCGGCGAAGGCGTGACGCATGGCGCCGGGCTGGGGCTTGCCATCGCGCGTCAGCTCGCGCGTCGCATGGGCGGTGACATCGCGGCGCACAGCGCCGGACCTGGACAGGGTGCGGTATTCACCGTGACGCTGATGCTGGCTCCGCCCGAAGAAGCGACGCATGGCTGATCGCATCGCCATCGTCGAAGACGAGCGCCTGGTGCGTGAGCTCGTGGCGGTAAACCTGCGGCATGCCGGTTATGAAATCGTCGCCGCGGAAAATTTTGCCGACGGCAAGCAACTGCTCGCCGGTGGCGATTTCCAGCTGGCCATTCTCGACGTCATGCTGCCCGGTGGCGACGGCTTCGCACTGACGCGATATGCGCGCGATCTTGGCGTGAGCGCGCCCATTCTCATGCTGACCGCGCGCAGCGACACCAATTCCAAGGTACGCGGGCTCGATGCCGGCGCCGATGACTATCTACCCAAGCCATTCGACGTGAACGAGCTGCTGGCGCGCGTGCGCGCACTGCTGCGGCGCGCGAGTGGCCGGCCGGCGAGTGCGCCGCCGCGCCTGGTATTCGCCGGCTTCTGGGTCCGTTTCGACACCGGCCAGGCACTCACCAACGAAGGCGAGGTGTCGCTGTCCGACAAGGAACTGCGGCTCATGGAAGTTTTCTCCGCCAACGAGAATCGCGCGCTGACTCGTACCGATCTGCTCGAAGAAGTGTGGGGCATGGACCAGTTTCCGACCGACCGCACCGTCGACAACTTCATCCTGCGCCTGCGCAAATTGTTCGAGCCGGATCCAGAGAATCCGGTGCACATCGTCACGCTGCGTGGTCGCGGCTACCTCTTCCGGAGCGCGCCGTGAGCGCCGCGCATCCCATCGGGATCACGCCCATCGGCGCCGCCGAGATCGACGCGGCGCGCGACTACTTCGTCGGCCTGCACACGCGGCTGAGCGACGCGTGGAAGGCGCTCGATGCGGCAAGTGAGCAGCGCCGCGACGAATGGCAGCGGCCGGCCGGCGATGTGCTCACCGGCAACGGCCGGCTCTCGCTCATCGAGAATGGCGCCAACTTCGATCGCGCCGGCGTGGCTTTCAGTGACGTCAGCGGCGCACGCCTGCCCGCGGCGGCGAGCGAGCGCCACACGGAGCTTGCGGGGCAGCCATTTCGCGCCATGGGCACGAGCTGCGTGGTGCATCCGGTGAATCCTTACGCGCCGACTGCGCACGCCAATGTGCGCCTGTTCACCGCGCGGGGCGGCGAGGTGTGGTGGTTCGGCGGCGGATTCGATCTGACGCCGGTGTATCCCTTCGATGAGGACGCGCGCACCTGGCACGAAGCCGCGCGCGATGCATGTGCACCCGCCGGGCCGCGCGCCTACGCGCTCCTGAAGGATGCGTGCGACAAGTACTTCTATCTACCGCACCGTGGCGAGACGCGCGGCATCGGCGGCCTGTTCGCCGACGACCTCAACGAGAGCACCGCGGAAATCGGCGGGAGTTTCGCGCATTGCTTCGCGCTGATTCGGCGCATCGGCGATACTTTTCTCGAGAGCTACACGCGCATCGTGAAGTTGCGGGCCTCGACGCCGTTCGGCGCGCGAGAGCAGGACTTCCAGCGCCTGCGCCGCGGTCGCTACGTGGAGTTCAACCTGGCGTTCGATCGCGGGACGCGCTTCGGCCTGCAATCGCAGGCGCGTACCGAGTCGTTGCTCATGTCGATGCCGCCGCGTGCCGAGTGGCGCTATGACTATCGTCCGGCGCCGGGCACACCCGAAGCGGCGCTCGCTGACTATCTGAAGCCTCGCGACTGGCTGTCATGAGTTCACTTTCATGAAGTGGGGCGTGTTGCTGGTCAATTCCGGCACGCCCGCGTCGCTCGCCACACGCGACGTACGTGCTTTTCTTGCCGGTCTGCTCGGTGATCCGCGCGTAGTGGAGCTGCCGCGCCTGCTGTGGTGGCCGATACTTCACGGCATCATCCTTCGAGTGCGGCCGCGCGCCAGCGCGAAAAAGTACGCCGCAATCTGGACGCCGGAAGGTTCGCCGCTCGCCGTGCAGAGCGAAGCGCTGCGTCGCGGACTCGAAGCCTCACCAAGCGTGAGTGGCACGCCGGTAGCGTTAGCGATGCTCTATACCGGCGGTGCCACCGTGCCGGATGCGATCGAATCACTTCGCCGCGCGGGCGCGGAGGGCATTCTCGTGCTGCCGATGTTTCCGCAGTATTGCGGGGCCTCCACGGGAGCCGTGTTCGACCAGGTGAGCGCCGCATTGCGAAGCTGCCGGCACGTCCCGTCTCTGAACTTCATCTCGAGTTATCACGACGACCCGGCTTACATCGATGCGCTGGCCGCGAGCGTGCTGGACCACCGGCGAGAGTCCGGCGTTACGCGTCACTTGCTGATGTCATTTCACGGCGTGCCGGAGCGCTTCGCGACATTGGGCGATCCCTATCGCGACCAATGTCAGCGGACCGCAAGCCTGCTGGCAGAGCGGCTGGGACTCGCAGCCGATGCGTGGAGCGTTTCATTCCAATCACGTTTCGGGCGGGCACGCTGGTTGCAGCCCTATACCAGCGAGGTGCTCGCGGCGCTGCCGAAGCGCGGAGTGAGCAGCGTGAGCGTGATCTGCCCGGGTTTCGTCGCCGACTGTCTCGAAACGCTCGAAGAAATCGGCATGGAGAATCGCGACGTGTTCCTCACCGCCGGCGGCGAGAAATATCACTACATCGCCGCGCTGAATGCGCGCGCCGATCACATCGCCGCGCTCGGCGCGCTCGTGTCGCGCGAGCTCGGTACGGTCGGTGCGCCCACTGGCAAAGGCGCCGCGCAGGAATCCTCCGCATGCTTTGGTTGAAAGCGTTTCACATCGTTGGCGTGGTGAGCTGGTTCGCGGCTCTGCTCTACCTGCCGCGGCTTTTCGTGTACCACGCTCAGATACAACCTGCGGGGGCACCGGGTGTCGGCATCGACGACACGCTGGGAAACGCGCGGTTCAAGGTCATGGAGCGCAAGCTGTTCATGATCATGACGATCGGCGCCGTTGTCGCGATCGGCTTTGGAGTATCGATGCTCGCGCTCGCGCCGGACTATCTACTCATGCGATGGCTGCACGTGAAACTTGCCCTGGTTTTGGTGCTCGTGGGTTATCACGGCGCGTGCCTGGCGCTGCTGCAGCAGTTCTCGGCCGATCGGAATTCGCATTCCGAACGCTGGTTCCGGCTCTTCAATGAGATCCCCGCGCTGCTGCTCATCGCCATCGTGATCCTGGTGGTGGTGAAACCTTTTTGACGTAATCCCAGGTCGCGGGACGCTAAGTCACTGTTTCGATGAGTGCTTGCAATGTCCGCGGACCGGTTCTATTCTCTCGGCGCAAATGAGAAGCGTTCTTATTTGAGGTCTCGAATGCGCCCCACTCATAAGGATGAGCTCCCGCCAGCAACCACACAGCCAGTCGCCACGCGTCCGGCAGTCGCACCCGAACGCGTCGTGTCGACGCGCGATTTGCTGGGCGGAGCGCATCGCATCTGGATCGAACACGCCGCCGAACGCTACCTGCTTCAGGTGACCCGCAGCGGCAAGCTCATCCTGACGAAATAGATCCGCGCACTAACTACCGTTCTTCACGAAGGTAAGCCACTTAGGCGACGCTGGTCCCCGCAGCGGTCACGCCCAGGCAGCCAACCCACGCCGCGCGCGTTGCGCGTCATCACGAGGTTGGCATGAAAACTGAGGTCGAGGTCGCAAGCGCGGCGATCGTGCGTTGTTCGCGACTGTTGCGTTTCAACGCGAACGTTGCCGAGGTGTGGCACACACTTGGCACTGCGCTCGCGGCGCTGGGTGATCGAGCCGGGGCGCTTACTGCTCTGCGGAACGCGCTGTTGCTCGATGAGAGCCGCGCGCGCACCCACCTGGAGCTCGGCAAATTGCTTTTCGACACCGGCCGGTTCGACGATGCCTTGCGCTGCTTCGACTGCGCGGTGGCGCGCGATCCGGCGTTCGCCTGCGGAGATTCATGAATGCGGACGGCGAATGCAACGCTGCCCGAGGTCTTTCCAGCGCGCGCACGCGCGCGGCGCGCGACCTCCGCGATTACGCGCGGGCGAGTTCTCAACTGGATTCGCGTCACGCATATGTGGATCGGGCTATGGGGCGCCATGCTGGGCTTCATGTTCGGCGTCACCGGCCTGCTCATGAATCATCGAACGGTGCTGAAGATCCCCGTTGAGAAGGCCGAGATCACGCGCACCCAGGTCACGATCCCTTCGGCGATCGAGTCGCCCGCCGAACTCACCACCTGGATGCGTGGCCGTTTTGCATTGCCTGACGCCCGCGCTGTCGTGCGTATTCAGGAGCCGGCACACGTTCGTTTCATGGGGCAGGAGCTGACCCAACCCGCGCGCTGGTCTGTCACGCTGGCCACGCCGAAAATCTCCGTGAGTGCCGCGCACATTCCCGACAGCGGAATCATCGAACTCGAGACGCAAGACGCGACGCGTTGGGGGTTGCTGATGCGCTTGCATACCGGCAGCGGCGCGTCGACCGCCTGGGTTCTTCTGGTCGACACCATCGCCGGCGCGTTGATTCTGCTCACACTGTCCGGGGTTCTGCTGTGGAGCAAACTGCGTCTGCCGCGCTTGGCGGGTGCGGTGGTATTGATTGCCGCGCCCGCGCTGACGGCTGTCTATCTCGCGACGCTTTGAGTCGCATACCGAGCGTCACGCGGCGCGACTTCCTTTACGATCTGCGGCCACCCATCGTTGCCGGAGATTGCGAATGCGTGCCACCGTTGTCCTCGCGGCGTCGAGCCTGCTCATTCCGGTGCTCTTGACGGGCTGTTCGCGCGCTCCCGCTCCAAAGCCTGCTGATTCGCCGCCGGCGACGAGCGCGGTGCAAGTCGTCGCCGGCTGGCCCGGGTTCGTCGAATCCTTCATCGAGGCGCGTTTCAAGGCGGATCCGTATTTCGCCGTGCAACAAGGGCGCCACGAGTTCGACGGCAAGATGCCGGACCTCAGCCGTGCCGGCATCGATGCCGATGTCGCTGAGCTGCGCAAATTCCAGGGCGAGCTCGCGAAATACGATCCCGCCTCGCTCACGCCAGCGCAGCGCTTCGAACAGGAATACCTGCAGTGGGTCATCGACACACAGCTGTTCTGGCTGACGGCCGCGGAGTCTCCATACCGCAACCCCGCGTGGTACCTCGACAAGCTGGACCCCTCGATGTACCTCACGCGTGAGTACGCGCCGCTGCCGAAGCGCCTCGAAGGTTTTCTCGGCTACGCGCGCGCAGTTCCGAAGATCGCAGCGGACATCCGCGCCAACCTGCGCACCCCGCTGCCCAAGCCTTTCATCGAGCGGGGCGCGGCAGGTTTCGGTGGCTACGCTACGTTTTTCCGCCAGGAGATGCCGCCAATCTTCGCGCAACTCACCGACGAGAAACAGAAACAGGACCTCGTCGAGGCGACTGAGGCAGCGGCTCGCGCCATGGATGAGCTGACGTCATGGCTTGAATCGCAACGCGCCACGGCGAGCAACGAGTTCGCACTGGGTGCGCCGAGGTTCGTCGAAATGTTGCGTCAGACCGAACGCGTCGAAACTCCGCTCGAAGAACTGGAGCTGGTCGGGCACAAGGATCTGGAACGCAACCTCGCCGCGCTCAAGGAGGCCTGCGCCGGCTTTGCGCCCAAGGCCAGCCTTGCTGCCTGTGTCGGCAAGATGCGCGCTGACAAGCCGGCAGCAGGCACGGTCGAGGGCGCGCGCGCGCAGCTTGCGGATCTGCGCCAGTTCGTTCTCGACAAGCACATCGTGACCATTCCGAATCAGGAACAGGCGCTGGTCGCCGAGTCGCCGCCGTACAACCGCGGCAACTTCGCGTACATCAGCATCCCCGGGCCATACGAAAACCCGAGCGTCAAGGCGACGTACTACGTGGCGCCGCCGGATGCGAAATGGAGCAGCGCCGAGCGCAATGCCTACCTTCCCGGCAAGGCCTATCTGCTGTTCGTTTCGGCGCACGAAGTATGGCCTGGCCACTTCCTGCAATCGCAGTTCTCCAATGCCAGCCCGTCGCGCATCGGCGCGCTGTGGTGGGATTATTCTTTCGGCGAAGGGTGGGCACACTACGCGGAGGAAATGATGTACGACGCCGGCCTCGGAGCAGCGAAGCCGGAAATGCGCGTGGGCATGCTGACCAATGCCCTGCTGCGCAACGTGCGTTTCCTGTCCGCCATTTGCCTGCATAGCGGCTGCATGACGCTCGAGGAATCCGAGGCGATGTTTCGCGAACAGGCTTTTGCCGACGCCGGCAACGCCCGTCAACAGGCCCTGCGCGGCACCTATGACCCCGGTTATCTGGCGTACACGCTCGGCAAACTCATGATTCGTAAGCTGCGTACCGATTGGCTGGCCGCCAATCCAAATGCCACGGCGCAGCAGTTCCACGACAAACTACTGTCTTACGGCGTTCCGCCGCTTCCCCTGGTGCGCAAGGAAATGCTGGGTACTGATAGCGCCGCGCTGTGATCGACGCGGTGCGTACCTGTTAGCCGGACACGAACATTGTGAGTTTGTGTCGCGAACGGTGGTTTTCTGTAGGGCCGCAATTGTCGGCGTTTGCTGACAACGCGTAGGCAAAAGCGCTGAGGGAACTTCTCATAAAAAATGTGCTCGGATATCACTATGCGCAAAGTGATTTTATCCGCGGCCACCTGTGTGGCTGTTGTGGGAGCTGCACTCGCCCAGGTTGGTGCAAGCAGCAGCGTGTACTTACTCGACGTCGATCCCGCGCGATATACGGGGCCGGTTGGCCAGCGCCTGATGTTGCGCGTGGGCGATAAGCCGCGAAACATCGCGATCGGCACGGAGGACGAAATCTGCGTTCAGCTGCAGCGCCTCGCCGGGGAAGACGAAGTCATCAGCGCGCGCGTGCGCGCCCTGCGACCGCAGCCGCAATCCGCGGCCGAAGTGCGCGTGGTGGCGCCGGATATTTCGCCCGGCACGTTTCGCAGCACCCCCTGGGGCATGCTGTTACGCGCAATACCGGAGAAATCCGGAAGCGTGAGCTATGTGAAGCCCGTCGGCACCGACGACGCTCCGGTGTGCACTCTCGAATGAAAGGGTAGCCACGCTGGCTATCCATTCCGCAGCGCGTCAATCACCCGGCTTTCGTTATCGCGTCCGAAGCCGAGATCACAAAGCTTTCGGTAGACATCGGCCGCCACTGTTCCAAACGGACACTCGACGCCCAGCTTCTTCGCGAGCCGTAGCGCGTATTCGATGTCCTTCAGTCGCAGCGCGGGTGTGAAGTTCACACTTGCGGTGTGGTCGCCGGCGATGAACCGGCGCACGTTGCGCACGACCTGCGGGCTGGCCGCCTGGCCGCTGGTGATGGCGTCAGCCACCAGTTTCAAATCGAGTCCGGCGCGTTCGGCGAGCACCATGCCTTCCGCGGCCGATGCAATCTGCACGGCGCCCACGAGATTGACCATCAGCTTGTAAACCGTTCCGGCGCCCACCGCGCCGAAGTGCAGCACGCGCGTGGCCAACGAGGTGAGGATGGGTCGCGCCGCGTCGAGATCGGCGGCGTCCGCACCGACCAGCAGCGTGAGCGTACCGGCGGCCGCTGCATCCGGAAGTCCGGTGACAGGCGCATCCACGAAGCGAAAACCGCGAACGCGCACCTGCGCCGCGAGTTCGAGCACCCAATCGTGCGACAAGGTCGAGCACTCGATGGCCAGCGCGTCGGGTGAATTGTCGGCTGACAGTGCTCCCCGTTCGCCCAGCCACATGGCGCGTGACGACTCGTCGTCCGCGGTCATGCCGATGATCACATCCGCGTTCAGCGCAGCAGAGCGCGGCGATTCGGCAATGCGCGCGCCGAGTTTTTCGAACGGCGTCGCACGTCCAGGCGATCGGTTGAAGACCGCGAGGGAATGTCCGGCCGCCAGCAGCCGACTGGCCATGCCGGTGCCCATGTTGCCGAGGCCCAGAAACGCGACGCGCATCATTTGAAGCCCAGGCGACTCTTGACCGCGGAATTCTCGATTGTGCGAATGCCATCGCGATCGAGTCGCCAGCGATCCATGTATTGCACGGGCACGATCGCCCGTACCCCGGATTCCTCGAGCAGACTCGCGAGCGCTGCATCGGCATAGGGCTGCGGCGGACCCGCCTTGAAGGGGCCATACAACCCATCCCAGTGCACGGGTAGATAGGCCCTGGGCCGCAGCACCGGCAACACCAGTTCGGCCACCGCGCGGCCACCCGTGGCGATCCACAGATCGACTGAATCGAGGCCCGCGGTTTTCATGGCCGCGCGCAGATTGTCGAGCGGTGCGCCGTAGTTCTTCCCATCGACGATGACCGGTTCGCGCAGGTCGATGGCGCTCGCCGAATCCTGGAACAGCCAGCTGAAACCACCGGCCGGCCCGGTGACCTTGAACAGGTAGGCCCGATTGCCACCGCCATTTGGAAAATCTTCCGCCACGCCGGCGCGCAACGCGCCATTGGCATCCGGAATTGGGGCTGCGCCGAGCTCAACCGGATTGTGCTGTTCGGGATTCCTGGCCGGATCGCCACTGTGGTTCCAGCGGATGACGTACATGTCCACGCCAGGCTCGAGCGTGAACTTTTCGCCGCCGAAGACTGCCGTGCAACGTCGCGCGGGAATTTTCCCGGCCCGCGCCTGCAGGCAGGTGGTGGGCGAGCCGATGATGCGCGCGCCCGAGAGCTTCGCCCAGGTCGCCGTGTCGAAGGAGTGATCGAAGTGGTTGTGACCCGTGAGCAATAGATTGACGGCGGCCTTGCCGCCGAGAGCGGTGAATACTTCGCGAACCGCCGCAGTATCCGGTTTCATCGCCCGGCGCGTGCTGGCGACGCCGCCGCCTCCTCCAAAGAAGATCTCTTCGGGCAGGCGCGTGATGTAGCCGTCGGCAACG
>Ga0307513_10004037_pt1 | contig 19696 bp, 8 predicted proteins | sample 15_EM_MG_FD_202174 | JGI IMG/M metagenome (GOLD analysis project Ga0307513, IMG submission 202174) | Populus trichocarpa ectomycorrhiza microbial communities from riparian zone in the Pacific Northwest, United States - 15_EM | ecosystem: Host-associated > Plants > Roots > Unclassified | place...
TTTTTTTCCATGTTCATGAGTGAGAAAATGGTTGAGATATAGGTTTTTAGGATCAAAAAATTTAAACCTCGATTTTCCGATCACTTAAGCAACCTTGTTGATTTGAAAAAGTTATAGGTAGATGACTACCTAGGTAGGCGATGCGTTGTCCATTAAATTAACAAAAATAAGTATTAATGATGTATCATTTACCTTTTAAGCAATTGAAATAAAAACCATGTTCACATGGGTTTGTGTTTGTTGGGCAGGCATAAAATCTCAATCTTTCAACCCATTCACATTTGACCCTTCTTTTAGAATGTCCCTTCAAAATTTTTTATTTGATTTTTTATGTGTCTCATAATAAGATTTTTAAAAAATATTGATGTGAACTAGGTAGAAGGCATGTGAGATGAGTTATTTCACCTGCAGAGGAGTTTACAGCCGAAAATATATTTGAGGAGGTTGGCGATTTTGATCATGAACATGGTGTTAGGTTTTAGCAGCATAAGACCTGTGTACATGGGAAAGTATGACCACTTGATTATTTCATTCATAGGAGAGAAAATAGGAAGGATGGTTTTCATGATGATTTGGACAAACTTTGATCTCAAAATAATCTATTATGTGTGTGAGAGGAAAATTTTTTTTTTAGTTCTTTATTGAATTAATTCACAACAAATAAAAAATAATCACTTAATAGCGCAATGCACAATAATATAAAGACTCAAGAAGCAATAAAAATTAAAAACTATCAATACAACATGAAATCATGAATAGAAAAATTAATTCGAGTAAAATAGAAACGATATAAAGACACAAAAGAAATAATAAAAATAAGAGGATTAATGAAATAAGATTCAAATAACCCAACTAAGCAAAGACACTAATTGTTTTTCTTTTTAACTTATCAAAGAATGAACCATACTTCTTGGTATTTTCTATACTTCTCGTTCACGTATCTTTATAAACATTGTGTGAAGGTTGGTTATTTATAGTATTGGTGCCTCAGCACATGTTATCATTGTTTCAAGCTCAATCACATACCTGAATTTAGTTTTCTTGGAAATGATTGATTTGACTATAGGTTTTTGAATTTGTATAGCCACGGGGTTTTCATCAGTTGATATTAAAACAAGGCTATAAAATCATGTTATATCCTTTTATATTTTACTTTCTATGTTATTTCATCATTATCATCGTCTAAAACTTAGTTATGTCAAAAGTAAAAAAAAACATAATAAGCGATGGACTGATTATTCAGAAATAAAATTAATGTGTGAGAGTTTTTTCTTACTTTTGATTCCTCATGGAACCACTCTAACTTATCAAATAATTAACCAATTTTATGGCGTCTTCTATACTTCTTGTTCGCATCTCTTTATAGGCATTGGGTGAATGTTTAATTATTTATAGTATTGGTGCCTCGGTACTGGTTAGTTGTGTCAAACTTAATTACAAGCCTATATTTAGTTTTCTTGCAAATGGTCGATTTGATTGTGAGTTTCTGAATCTTTATATCCACGAGGTTCAAATTAGTTGGGATCAAAATAAGACTCTAAAATTAGGTTATATCCTTTTTGTCATTTAGTTTCTAAGTTATTTCATCATTGTTGTAATTTTATCTAGACTTATGGTATAGTGTGTGTCTATATATATTGTGATCTGATTTTTTATAATTCAAAAAAGAAAGAAAGATCAAAGAAATCACACAAAGATAAAAAGTAGGGTTTAAGCCACAAAATTAGGTTCTTATTTTCCATATAACTTGGATTCAGCAACTTAAATCTATTTTTTTTTTAATTTCTAGTATATATTATTGTTATATCTTGACATTTAGGGCTATTTAGGTACATTTTGTTAGGTTATTTCTGAAATTTAAAAAACAAATCATAACAGGTAGTTTTACATCAATATTCTCTTTCTTGTTAAGTTTTGGCTATGTCAAAATGAAGAAAATTAGTGTCTTCATATCGTTTATTTTTCATAAGAATTCATTTTGCTATTCACAATTTCATATTCGTAGTTTTGTATTGATAATTTTTATAGCTTTTTGAGTCTTTATATTATTGTGGATAGGTGATTGATCTTTCTAATTTGTTATCAATTAAAATCAAATATTCAAATAAAATTAGGTCAAAAATCTATTCAAATAATTATTGCTTTATGCCATTGTTTTTAAATAATATTAGCCCTTTTATGGTAATATTAAAAATTAATTTTTAAATAATTATATATGAATGTATAATTTTAAAAAACATTTACTCATGATTATTCGACACAAATGAACTATCTGTTTTTTCTAATTTTTTCATTGTAAAGTTTTTATATAATTTTTTACAAAATTATTATTCTTTTAATACATTGGTTTCAAAATTATGAATTCATGATTTGTTTTATTAGAACTTGCTTTTAAGATTATGATAAGTTTTTATTAAAAAACATATTTATGATAAAAATTCATTTTTTTAATAAAAAATAACAACATTAATAAAAGGAACACATAAATAAGAAAAGCTAGTTTTGATTAAAGAGATAATATTTTTTTTTCTACTTGTTTCAAATAATTGAAAACAAATTCATATCTTTATTTTAATTGCTTTTAGTTTTTATGCAACAAAACACATAGCTAAAAAAAATGTAATTTTTTAATATATTAATAAGAAAAGGATAATTTAGACTAAAAAATTAACCTTTTCCTATATAATTTAAATCATTATTCTTCTTGTAAAAATAAACAAAAATCTCAAATATTAATTACCACACAGTCAAAGTCTCAACATTGAAGGACAGCGGACAGCGAAAGAAACCCCCATTAATATGCCCCTAGTTTTGATATTTGAAACAAGCTTATCTACCCATTGTCTTTAGCTTGGGAATTTGGACCTCGCTAGATTCGTCACTTTCAAAATACCATGGATGGCACCTTGATTAAACTTTAAATAGATCAAGTTTGTTTTTATATTTTTTTTAATTTTTGAATCATTTGTTATTTTAATATATTTTCAATCAAAATAAATTTTAAAAAATTATTGTTACCATAACATTAAAAAATAATAGACAAGCTTATAATCTCGTATAATTATTATTGATCTTTATTATAAGATAAACCCGTAAGAAGATTTTCTAAGCTTATATTTTTCATCAATACATAACCCTTTCTATTATTACTTCAATGAATAAATTAAGCAGCACTATTTTTAATCTCAACTAATTAAATACAATGTGGAATAATAAAGAGAAAGGAATTTAACAAGGATGATGATGTTATTAGGAAGAAAAGAGAGTTGATGATAATGATCCAAACAGTGAAAAGACAGGCCATTTATTACTATGTTTCGGTCGGATTGCATACGAGAAGAGGAGAACTTGTCTTCCTCGGTGAATCCAAGGAAAGACACAGTAGATAAATCCATTTTTGCAAGTTGTGTTGCCGAAGTCTCCACCAAATACACGTATCTCCACCATGCACAGAAAATGAAGCTCAAGTCTCCAGGAGGACCAGGACAGAAGCATTTCTCTGTCGGCTCCTAAAAAGATTTTTTCCCTCCTGTTTCTCCAACCAAGAGGCTCTAGCCACTTGGTAAATCGTAGATTGAAGATAAGTTTAGAATTGGAGGTAGAGAAGGATAAAATGCATGGATATCATGATCCCAATTATGCAGTCCTGGTGGTTTTTTTAGTTATTTATTTTCCTATATATATATATATATTATATTAGAAAGTCAGCTATTAACTAATATCGAAACGGGAATATTCAACTACAAAAAAATGTTTCTTCTTTCTTTCATTTATTATTTATAGTTTTTTAGTTTTTTTTTATTGTTTTAACAAGTATATATGAAGGAAAGCCGAATTTTATTTATATAAGGATTATTATTTCAACATGATTTTTTTTATTTTCTCATATAAAAATTATAAATGAAATAGGAGAGAAATTGTTGAATACGATATATTACATAATATTAATAAATTCTCCTAAAAAATAACTCTATTTCACCTAAACACAAATAATTTTCAGTTGTCCATTAGTAATTAGATCAAATGGCAAAGGATTTATTCTTTACGGACCAAATCTGAATATTCTAACAACATTAGGACCTAATCATATAAAGACAAGCTGAACTGCGGAAACAGTGCTGGTTAAGGAATCCATGCAGCTTGGTTTATTTTCTTTGCATTTTATTGTTTATGAAAACCTGATTTATTGGAGTTAGTATTACTATTTAGTCCAGTTTATTTTTTAAGTTTATTTGATTATTATGTTTTATATTTTCTATAAACATAACAGTATTATTATTATAATATTTGAGATTTTAAATCAATTACGTAAACTTTTAATTAATATCAAATTAAAATACTAGCATATATACTAAATATATAACCAAACTTGCAAGGAGATATAAACAAGATCTTAACATGCATACTAAGAATACAAAATATTAAACTTAAACTAAAATAACATGGAATACTTACTTGCTTAAATTCTTGGAATTTGATTAAGTTTAATATAATCATTTGTTCTTAAAATTTTATTGCATCTCATTTAGTGCAAATACGATATATTTAATCAGCTTTCTAGGATTCAAACACCACCACTTTATTTAGATGCACTTATAAACAAAGTTTATAAGCTCAAGAAAATACTATTAAAAAAATCTCTCCATAAAGGCTAAACTAAGCTTTAAAGTATGAGAAAAAATAAAAAGGAAAAACACATCTGAAACCATAGGAAAATAAACTAAGACATTAGGTACATAAAACTTGTACAATGTATGTAAAATTGTGCATAAATACTCTTTCTTATGCCTTGTTTTTCTGTAAGATTAAACCACTTCCCATCAAAGAAAAAGATGATAGATATTTGTTTTTTTTTAAGGTCATCACGATGTCTGGTGTGATAAAGTACATTGTTAAGGTGAGAAGATTTTCACAAGTCATCTTTAGTATAACCTTCCCAACATCTAACACCTTGGAGGTTGATGAATTTTTCATATATAAGTGTTTTTCATCCACTTCTTTGGAAGTGAAATTTTTTTTTTCTCGATACATACATGTTTTACGGTACTAATATCAACCCACTACTACAGAGGATTGTTAATCAAGTTGACATTGGAAACAACAATAGATAAATTCATTTCCAAAACTCCATTGGTGAGGTGATGACCTTAATGGTATTGACTTGAGTAGTCCTACCTTTTTTAGAGTTTCCTTATTGATTCTTGTTCCTGCAACCCTTGTCCAAATGTCTACTCTTTCTAAAAATAAAAACTTTTTCGTTGAACTTCATAACAATTCCTCTCTTTTTCATGGCAATCTTTTTATTTTTATTATAGGACTTCACCACTTGTTTTATGATGTTTACTTTAAATTCCATTAATATGGACACCTCCCAAGATACACTAAAATCATATTTGAATGGTTTGCAACTTAACCCAATAAAAATTTGCATTGGAGAACCAAAGTTATACATCATGATTACTCACACCCTATGCCTATAAAAAGACACGAATGAGTAGTATAAAATCACATTGATGTTGATTAATCATTCGAAGAGTTTGCAAATTCAATTAATAACTTAGTATGAGAATGACTCAAACACACAAAAGATAGTAAGAATGTTAATTTCTTTATTAAAAATAGTCTACCAGTAGAAAGTCTCTACAAAATTATATTTATACTATAAAGAATCCAAAGTCTAATAGGATGTCCCTAATGAATATGGATAAATTTAATAAATAATAATAATCAAATGAACTCAAATTTAAATACAGGTTCTAATATCTCTAAAATGCATAATAATAACTAAAAAGATAAATAAAACAATAATCCAACTAATTTAAATAAGACTAAAGTTGTTTTTATAATTAGTTGGCAAAATCAAAGCTCAATTTAAAACACATGGTTCTTTTTCATTTTAATGAATTAGAAGGCGTATCATATATCAATAAAAATCTATAGATGTCTAGTTTCCAGTTCAACTAAAATTGTATTAACATTCCTTATGTATCTCTAGTTATGATCAAAACAATAGTGAAAGGTCAAGATTGATATATTTTAATCTTCTTATTCCAATCTTTTTATAATGTTTGAATGCTTACCAATATGTCTTTCTTGAACATGAATTAAATTAATCAAAGCTTGTTTTTTACTATTAATATCTTCTTAAATTCCATCTTAACTCATGTGTCTTAAAGAAGTCCATTAAAAGTCTCTTTAAACCTCTTAGCCCTAAGTCTTATCACTAGACCAACTAGAACCTCTAACATATCTCTCAGTGTTGCTTAGATTGTATCACTCTCTCTCTCTCTCTCTCTCTCTCACACACACACACACACACTCATTGAAAGAATTCATTTTTAAATCATCACCTACATCAAATAAAGAGATATTAAAGACATTGAATGTAACACTAACACTAATATTATACTCACTTGATATATCCACTTTGTAGAAAATATTATTAATCCTCTCAATGATATGGAAAGGATTATCTCATCGAAGCATCAATTTTGATCTCTTTTATTCAGGAAACCTTTCCTTCCTCATATGCACCTAAACTCAATCTCCTAGTTTAAATCTTACTAGTTTGCATCTTCTATTAGCTTTAAATATATATTACTCATTCTTTTTTTCTATATGTTGTTGTATCTTTGCATGTAAGACTTTCACCACATGTGCTTTTTATTACCATAAAAACTAACCCTTTTCATCAACAAGAAATCAAGTCTAATGGTGTTAAAGGATTAAAAAGAAAGCTAACATCCATACATTTCTATAAATATATGCTAAGAAAAATAAAAAAGAAAGAGCATGGAAATTGCAGCCTTCAAAGATAAATCTCGCATTCGGCCATTCCGACTTGAATATCTTTAGTTAGAGAGTCTTAATTTTGGATTCCTGAATCAAAGCCCTATCAACCTATCAATTTTCAACAGAAAAAGAGCTCATATGAGAGAGATATAATTTTTCTAAGACAACCTATAAATTCTGTCAGTAGACAAGTTTTGTAAAGAAACAAGTCCAACTTACTTCCAAAGTATCCAACCAACATGAAAAATATTTCTTCATATGGAAAAGGTCTTTATTTGGGCAATGTAACTTCTCTAAGTTCAAATTCAAAGCTTGAAGATTTTATGCAAGACTATTTTTTCTTTTTTTTAGAAAAATAGTTATTGTACTACTTAAATGTAGATTGTTTACTTTGGAAATGACCATTTTTATTTATGGAGGATACAAACGGATTGGAGGGATATGAGGATCAAGTCTCTACGTAAGAGTATTTATACTAGAAAGAATCCTAAATCTAATAAGGATTTTTTTTCATTATTTAATATCTTCTTGAAGTCCACCTAATATCATGTGTTTTAAAGAACACTGAAAGCCTCTTTAACCATCTTAACTCTAAGTCTTGTCACTAAACCAACTAGAATCTCTAATGAATCTCTTGGTGTTGTTTGGATCGCATCAATCATACTAGAAAAGTTGGCTCTTCTTTCAGATAACTTGTTATCTTTTTTATCCTTAACCTCAAAATGATTTCTTCAACTCTCATTTCTTTGTGCTTATACTTAAAGTAGTTCTTGAAGTCTTTTTAAGATGGTGGTCATTTTTTAATAATTATAGCCATTTAAAAATATTCACATAGAACCATTCCTTCAACATGAATATCATACAATATAAGCTAAAAATCCTGAACTTAAATAATAGTTCATGAATCAACCATCTTGAAATCTAGAAATTTATTGACTATGAATTTTTTTATACCAGCATCCTCAGCCTTGCATTTTTTATCCAAAGCTTCCTACAATACCTTTGAACTCTTTATTAAACTATACATATTATATATTGTATTATCCAATCCATTCAAGATGTAGTTCTTGCATATAAAATTGTTGTGATTCCATGTGTCCACAACTACCACAATAGCGAGATCATATTCATTTTCTTATAGCTTTGGCACTTCTTCAATCAAGAACTTAGTTAAGTTCAAGGTGGTTAGATAAAGCAATATTTTATGGTACCTCTTCGTAAAGCCCAATCCATTAAACTTTTCAAGTTTCTCAACATGTTTTGTAAAAGGTGATGGTGGAGTCATCCCTACTAAAGTAATAATTGTCGAAGCAACATTGGTTAAGCCATTCAGTCGAAGCAACATTGGTTAAGACATTCAATTCATAAGTTGATGTCTTGGTTATTCTAAATAAACAATAGCAAAAAAGTTACAATTAGAATTTTAGCTTCTTACATACAAAAAATAAACAACTAAAAAATTGTATAACTAAGTATAGCAACTACAAAATCTAAAAAATCAAAAGTTTCTAACTATGCAAGATTTTATTAAAGTTGTATACCTTTAGCATGCATCATACCGATAAAAAATTGTTTAATCAAATTAAACAATTAGCATAACATATCATATAAGATTGCAGAATTACAAGTAGAAACTAAACAAATATTAATTAGTAGAATTAAACATTGTTTTAATTACTTAGTTCAAAAGGATATATAATATGCATCAGTACAATATGATTCATAATGACATGAATATAGTAAACTGGATAAAAGTTAAGCTTAAACTTAAAGTTGTTAATAACCTCTTTAAAAATTATCTAGTTTGCACATGGAACAATAATCTAAACAAAAACTAATTTACATAAAGCATTAAGATTACTATCCAGAGATTAGAGCAGTGATTATAATTATTTAGTTTATATTCATGCAATTTTAATTTGACTATGTGAACTTGCAATTGATATCAAATCAAAATACTAGCATGCATACTAAGCATATAATCAAACTTGTAAAGAGACATAACAAGATCCTAGCATGCATACTAAGCATATAAAATATTAAACTTAAACTAAAACAATGTAAAATACTTACTTATTGAAGCTCTTAAAATCTGATCAAGTTGAATATAATTTGTTGTCAATCATTAATTTTTATCCTTAATGCTTCATTATGCCTCACTTAGTGCAAATATGATGTATGCAATCAGTTTCTCAGGATCCCTATAATACTATCTTGTTTAGATACACTTATAAACAAGGTCCACAAACTTAAAAAAAATATTACTAAAAAATCCCTCTATAAATATTGAACATAAGCTTTAGAGTAGGAGGAAAACAAACATGAAAATTGATGTGAAGAAGAGCTGTAAAATCTGTGTAGAAACTCTTCATTCAGCCCCCTTTATAGTGGATTTTTAACCAAAACTAATATAAAATGAATTATGATAATTTACCATAATAGATTCGCTTCATTGTCAGCCTTAATTATCTATCATTAAACAATATTAAACCTGAAAATTTTGGCTTTAAATTTGACATTTTTTATGATGTAAAATTGTTCAAGTTGATGAAGAAGAAGACTAATTGTTCAAACTCTTTATATCTGAGCTGAACAAACTAAATGACTAATAAAAAATAATTCTTCATGGGACAAAGATTTATAAAACTCAAACTCAAGTCCAAAATAAGTTGGTAGTAAAAAAATAACTATTTTGTAGTCAGAACAAATTATTTTACCACAAACTCAAGCTCGGGCTCGAAGCCCACGAGCTGAGCGCATACATGTAGCTTAAGCCTACAACCCACTTTACTTAGGTCCTTTTTTCCCTGAAATCTTAGGTACCTTTGGACTCAATTTGAATTCTTCATCTTTTCACTATACAAACAATAAGAAAAATCATGTTTCTTTTCTATTTGGAATAGAGTTTTTAGATTTCATAAAAACATGTCAGCTAAGGGTTTCTTTAGATCAATTTCTCATTCATCCATAATTTTTTTGAATGATATTAATGTTCCATGTTAAAAAACTATTGTTGGAGAACAAATTCAAACAAAGTTTAGAAGTGAGCGAATACCACTTTTAATTTGACATTAAATGTGTTCATTAACAATGTTTTAAAATAAAGTTTCTAGTATTTTTCCGTCAAACAAACTTTGGTACAATATTTTTTGTCAAGATATATGTTTTGTGATTTATCTTTCTTTATAACTCAATGTTTTATCTGTTGCATAATCTATATTTAACAAGTTTTATTGCTTTTTAATAGCTATACACTGTCATGATTTAATGTTTTCTTTATTATTTTTGTAAGTGTAATTATCCTCATTTTCCTCTCAATATCTACCAACTTCTGCTAGATATAAAACCCTTAGTTGTTAGGTCTAATCTTTTATTTAATCTTTTAGATTCATTTAATTATCCAATTTGACTATATGTTCAAGGAACCTCCAAGTCAATGAATGTTTGTATAAAGACAAGAACAAGGTGTCCATTGACTTTGAAGAATGTGTCTTATGTATAAGACTTTATGTTTGAATTTGCTTTCTATTCATGCCTTGGATATTGCCTCCGAATATTACAATTATTTTGATAATGGAAGATGGAGATTTATCGATGGACCAACAATTGTTGCTCAATGTAATATTTATAATAAAATGTATATGGCAAAAGTGCAGTTGGTCATATATGAGAAGAGTGTAGTTAAAGATAAAAAAGAATTTCAAAATTGTGGCTTACATGAATAGCTCAAGTGCTTGAAAAAGGATTGGGAAAGAAGTATTATGATACTTTTGTTAAGGACTTAATTTGCCATATATGGAGGAATATTGAATGAAAAACATAGTTGTTTAATATATATTAAACAGAAAAAAAACGTTTCCTTTCTTTCTTTCTTTCTTTCTTACTAAACTTATATATATATATATATATAAGTTTATATATTCGATGTAAATAAGTATATAGATTAAAAAAGAACCCAGATGGCGATGTAGCATGCTATAAGTCGGGCTTGTCCTGGTATTATATTTGTTGTTAATATACTCTCTTAATATATGCACAAACCATCCATCTTTCATTGGGATGTTGTCAAGAGGATATTAAGATAAATTAAGGGCACTATTGATTAGGATTATTTTTTAACAAAGAACCATCTACATCTCTCCATGCCTTGCTGACATGGATTGGGCTAATAAAACTGATGACAAAACATCCACCTCGGCTTATGTTGTCTTCCCTGGTACCAATCCAATATGTTGGAGCTTAAAAAAACAACTTATTGTTGCAAGATCTTCCATTGAAGTATAATATCAGGCCATTGCGTCTACCACTGCGGAAGTTAATTGGCTAACCCAGCTTATTTAAGAACTTGGTTTTCCATTATCCTGAGCTCCAACTATTTCTTATTATGATAATGTTAGGGCCACATATCTTTGTGCTAATCCAGTATTTCACTCTCTTATGAAACATATTGTCAGTGATCAAGTTGCCGAACATTTAATACGAGTTTCTCACGTTCACTGATCAACTGATAAGTTGGCAGATTCTCTCACAAAACATCTTCCAAGAAAAAACTGTTTCAAACACACCGTACCAAGCTTAGCATTCTACCAAATGGCTTGTGCTTGCGGAGGCATGATAGAATGGAAAAGGGAGAAGTTGATGGATCTTGATTAGAAGCATGGATTACGGATGATATGTTGTGATCTGATATGCTGCTCCTAATATGGTGTTTTTGGCTTCTAGGAATTGTATGATTGATTGAACAAATCTCGCTCAACTAATTATGCTTAGCAAAGATACTTATTTGCCAATATATATATATGAATGGATTTGGTACTTAGTTGGTGTTATGTATTCTTGAATAGGTATTTCAAAAAACGTTGAGATTGATTTATTTTTTTTAATCCAAAAGAGTCGTCTCTTGGGATGAAAAGAATTATTTTTAAAACGGGAGCGTCAAAAGACGTATTGCTTCGTATGATCTTGTTTTAAGTTACTCTTTGCCATTCACCAAACCCCAAGTACTGTATTGTTTCTAACTAAGCCTTTCGCCTAAGAGAATAAGTGTCTTTGGGTAGCTTTTGTTGTTGAAATTTTAAAAAAGTAAATTTTAAAAATACGTATTTAATTAAAACAGTTGTAAAACAAAATTTTGCATGTAAAATAAATAAATAAAAATTGGTCATGAATTGACAGATAAATGATTTGGCTTTCACCAATTACAGCTTAATTCTTCGTGTCAAGTTGGCTAGCCGCCACTACCGCCAAATTAAATGCAACACCCACTGATTTGTGTCAAAGCAAACCACTAAACAAAACAAAAGGAAGCTCCCACTGAAACCTCAACACTCACTTTATTTATAGAGAGAGAGGACATGGGACACTTCTTACTCTCCTTCATCTATCCATCTCCAAAAACAATGTCTTTCGTGGTTTCTAAAGCCCCGCAATCTTTCTCGGAAAACGAGAAATTGAATCTTAAGCACCGAGAAGTCGAAGACAACCAAGCACTCACTAACCCTATCAGCAACCAGCTTCATTTAAAACCAGCAGTTCATGCCATGGAGAAAGATGTTATTCTGAAACGTATCCGCCACCATAAGAGCGTAAACAAGGTCAAGAAAGCTTTCCAAGCTCTGGCTGCAAGCAGCTTAGACCAAGAAAACATGGCGTCAGCATACCAACAAAAGTGGCTGGACCCTCATGATGCGTTCTCCTCACCTTGAATGTGGCAATTTTGTTTTCATTAATTAAATATGATTGTACACTGCTTGATTAAAGCTTCATTCTGACCAGGTAAGGATATTGTAACCTGCACGTTTATGATTGCTGCATAAATTATCTTTTAAATTGACGTTCCTCCATTGCCATGTTTAGTATCAGTATTTTAGCTTCTTTTTTGACAATTAGTGCGCCTCTGGAGCTGTCCCTCAGCAAGATCTCCATAAAACATGAGCATTTAAGCATCTGTAGTGAGAACTGATCCTCTAATCTATGTAGTCATCGAAACGACTCAGAATCAGAAGCGATGATAGGTTATAATAAACTAGTCTGTAAGCCTTCAAGGTATGGAACTTCTTACAAGGTAAACTGCTTTGTTCAGCAATTGCAGTTTAACGAACTTCCCTCGAAGAACATTTCTCTCTGAATTTAATGTAAGCTCAAGCGTCAGAGAGACTCGAGTGCCCATAATGCATTTGGGGTTAGTTTGCTTCGAAACTCTCGAGTCATATTTTATAAAATCTATCATGGTTGGTGTGGTCTCGGATGATAAAGCAGCTATGGTGTATGCGACGGCAAGTTTAATCACTAATCAAAGAGAAGAAAAGTACAGGAAACTACCTATTATATGCATGCACCGAGTAGATTAATCTAAGAGATTGAATCCAGCAAGACACCAAGATTAAAATAATCCGTAGATGGCAGGATCAGAGGGCTTCTGAGTGATTCTACAAATTTGTTTATAGGAGGAGACTCCATATCCAGAATGCAGTGGTCCCTTTTGAACGATTAACCTGTATTTTCCAGCAACAACGAGACACCAATATGTTCTATCGACTTTTGAAGCACCAATGAAGAGAAGAGAAGAGAATAAGAGGGGTTGGAATCCAATAGGTGTAGTAGTGCCTTGAGATTCAAAATGGGCAAAGATTTGAGGAGGTCAGGAGGCCCCCCGTGAATTGGTCAGATTGCCGTAAACAATTTCTCCAAAACAGATTAAAAATTCATAATAATCAACAATCAATCTATGGAAATCATAAAATAATTCAATGATATAACACAAAATGCGGGCGTTGATGTGTCGACGCAACTCAATTTTGCATGCGCTTTAGCGGATTTGATCATCATGTAAGAATTACTATGGCATAATAGCTTGAAATAAGCTTTGGGCAGTTGAGCAACTCGCTTTGCCTTGCGCTCTCTTTTTGAGTGGCTCCGCATCCATGTTTACAAGTGAGTAAAAAATTTAAAAAATTAATTTAATTAAAAAAACAAAAAAAAATAATTGTAAAATCAAATCGTGAAAAAACACTGATTAAATCAATTAAAATATTTAAAAAAATATCTAATACAGTTCAGTTTTTGATTTTGTAATGTTTAAACCAAGCAATCCGAATCAAACCAGTTCAGTTTAGAAATTACAAAAAAATAAAGCTTTCTAATAGACAATAACTCATTAAGTCATTAACCCCCCAGCAGACTAACTTAGCACAGCCACCCTTTCCCTCTAAAAGTTTAGAGACACAGACACGCCACTATACCTTCTCAATCCTTAATCCACACTTCACACCCAATTCCAAGATCTTCATCAGTCATCAAACAGACTCATCGTTATATATAGCTAGCTAAAATGATTTTCTAGCTATTTTTTAAATTAAATAATTATTTTTTTATTAATTTTATCGTATTGAGTTAATTGATAATTAAATCTTTTTTTAAAAAAACCAAGATTTTATTTGTATATTTTCAACTTGAGTTGGCCAAGATAAATTCAATATATTATCATCTCAATAATAAATAAAAATATTGTTCAGTGTATCACTGTATCAGTATTTTTAAAAAAATATATCATTTAATAAATTTTAAATTCATGATTTTTTTTTTTGATAAGAACATGTATAAAAATTACCAGCAAGTCTAATATATAACTAACATAGGGAATGTAAGAACAGTAAAATCAACTTTTCAATAATAACATAACTAACAAGGGAAAAGAAAAAGGTAAACCAAACCAACAATAACGACAGGAATCTGGGATTACTAATAGTGTTTACAGCCTTGGAAAAATAGAAAAAAAAAAGTTGATGTTCCATGCATGTTATTAACAAAAACTCTAAAACCTGAGAGTTTCACCGTGACAGTACAGTTTACTGTAAATTAATTAATAAAATTACCATGTTACCTTTGAATGGAAAAAGATAAAGTCTTTTAGGAGGGGTGTTTCGGTTTTTTTTTCACTGGCCCCCATTGACCATTAAAAGATTCTAGGGGTTGTTTACATCTTTTAAAAATTTTCAGCATAATAAAAAATGCTTCTTTATTTCTAAAATCAATAAAATTTAGAATTCTTGATTAAGAATTTTTTTTATTATTTTTAGTAAGCTTCTTAATAGTAAAAATATTTATTTTCTCCCAGAATAAAAAAATTATTGGGCTGTTGGATAAGGGTATTTTAGGGTTTTTAAGTATCCATGTACAATGAAAGTATAACTTTAACCTTGAAAAAGGCAAATATAAACTTTGTATTTGAGGGTATTTTTATACTTTCATACGAGTATTTTGTGTAATTGTTAAGGTCATGATGACACTTTGGCTTTTTCATATTGTTTTCAATTTTTTTAATGAGAAAAACTGAATACACACTAGTGAGTGAGTGACATCCGCACCATTTAGACGGCACGTGTGACACCACCTGGTAGCCAAAACTAGGTAGATGCGTCACCGTGTCCTCTTCCATGTGGAGCGGCATGTGGCAACTTACGGTGATTAAATTGTCGTCTATGGCCGTTTGATTTTCCCCTTTTTTTCTCTCTCTCCTGACAGGTAATGTACAACATTGTGCTCTTTGTTTCTTACATTTTAATTTTAGTGCTCATTGTTTTAATTTCTTATTTCATTCTTTTTTATTTATAATTTTTTTTTTCAATTTAGTCCTTCAATTACAATTTCTCGTATGTTTTTTTTTAATTTCTAATTTCATTCTTATTCCTTTTATAGAAGTTTTTTTTTTCAATTTAGTCATTCAATTGCAATTTCTCATATGTTTTGTTTTTCATTTCACTCCTCATTTTTTTTTTTAAATTCTCTCCTTGGCATTTTGTTGAAGTTTTTTTGGATTTTCCTTTCATCCTTCAATCAATTTTTTTGTTCTTTTATTTTTTTTCAGTTTGACCCTTTTTCTTTTTATTTATTTTTCCTTTTATTAAACTACTTTTTAATTCAATTTAACCCTCCAATTGAAAATTTATAACTCTCTAATTAATGTTTTTTTTTTCACTCTTATTTGTTTTAGATTTTTTTTGTGTAATTGGTTTTTTTTCTAGTTTCATCTTTCGACATTTAATTTGTTAGGAATTCAGTTTCGTACAATCTTATCGTTCTATATTATTTTTTTACTATTGGTTTTGTGATTATCTTTAATGTTTTTCTATGGATTTATCTTGGTTTCATAACCTAGATCACGAGTTTGGCATGCCTTTTTTGAATATAAGTTTTTTTAGTTGTTCAATTTTCTGTTTGATTTTTCAAGATATTATTCTAATTCATCTATAATTTTTTTTTATATAAATGAAGTTTATTTTTTAAAATAAAAAAATATTCATTTTGAAATAATATTGCTAAAGTGTTTGACCTTGCATAATAGTTTTTTATAATATGAGTTTATTCAGTCAATTTCATTTATATTTATCTTTTAAGATATGAGTTTTTTATGATGTGGATTTATCTTTCATTGATTTAAATAAATAAATTCAGTAAAAATAATAGGGTGAATGTCTCATTTTATGTGATTGAATATCTTGATCTGTATTCATCACTCGATTTTTTCTGTTTTTGTGTTGGTTATTGTGAAGGATATTTTTTATTTACATAAATAGTTATCAATTTATTTAATTATATGGATTTAACTTTTATTGATTTAAATAAATAAGTTCAGTAAATATAATCGGGTGAATGTCTCATTTTATGTGATTGAATATTTTGATCTGTATTCATCACTTAATTTTTTCTCAGTTGTTGTGAACGAGTTTTTTTATTTACATAAATAGTTATTAATTTATTTAATTAGATATTTGTATATACTTTTTAATTTACACTTTAAATTTTTATATAAAAAACATATTAAAATATACGCGGATGAAATTGCTAGTATTTCCTGGAACTGGAGAACACTCTTTTATTTTTTAATAGACTACCATTTCTGCTGATTATTGATTTGCTACCGACCTAAATCCGTTTTCCTCCAGTAAATGATGGACAGATGCCTTCTCTGCATCCATGCAGATTGTTTACCCTTTTCTCCACCATGTCCCGGTTCATGAAGTGGAGGCGCAGCCGCGCAGGTGATGTGTGCACTGAGATTTATTGAAGGTAACCATCCCAACCAGAATTTTCTCAGGCTTCAAACCATGCCTGCCCACTTCGCTAAATTAAAATCTAGCGTCACCTCCCAGAAAAATTTCCGTCTTGCTAAAGAGGATGCCTCTACTTTTCACAGGTTTAACATCATCAAGGCATCTTAGCCAAAAGTCCAAGTCTTGCATGAATAGCACTTAAGAAGACTAATAAAATGTTTGGTAGGTGTGATTTGAAGTGTGGTTGTGATTGTTTTTTAAATTGTCTTTACTTGTAAATGTATCAAAATAATTTTTTTATTTTTTAATAATTATTTTTAATATCAGCGTATCAAAATAATCTGAAAACATAAAAAAATATTAATTTGAAGTAAAGAAAAAAAATAAAAAAATTTAAAATTTTTCAAAAACGTTTTTGAAACGCAAAAATAAACAGGATTTTACGAAACTTAGTTAAAAAAAGCATGTAAAAACTGCTTCACAAGAACTGCATTTCAAACTTAATTTTTTAGTGAATTTCGCAATATAAAACATAATTTGGTTTGTTATCAAATATTTTACTATATTTGTTGCATCATAAACACAAAAATAATTAAAAAACAAACACAGTCCAAAAAGCAAGACACGATAAATCTTTCACCTCATGCTGGCACTACCAACATAAACCTAAATGGGCAGTATTCTTCACTATCCTCGCATCAATTACATAGCTAAAGCCAAGTGTTTCCTGGGAAATTGCAAATGGGCCACAGCCTCACGTCAATAGCAACTGCCTAGGCAAAGCTTACTGCACTGCCAGAGTCAGCTCCTAATTTGTTAACAAAAAAGAGCAATTTAACTCCAAAAAGACCTCCACAAATTTTAATGAAGCTTGAAGGGAGCCATACAGAAAAAGAAGGGTAGAAGAAAGTATGGGCAGCCAAAGAAGGAAAAGTCTGAAGCAAACCGCAAATCTTTAGTAGAGGAAGTCCTGTCAGAAAGCAATTTGGCAAATCAAAGTAGAATCCAAGAAAAATCAAGCGGTGCATGTTCTGCCAAGTAAATAGCATTTCATCAGTATAATCAGATTTTTCCCAAGGAATTCTACGTTTCATACTATCAATAAGCTTCTTTCACGCCAATTCTGAATATCATAGCCTTAAGAAGAACGGAATAACTTTAAAGCTTCAAAATTTGCTAATCAATTTCACAACATTTCATCAATACATAATAGTTCTCTTTTCAAGGTCTTGCTTGCTAAAATTTGAAACTAGTAGTGCAGAGAGCAGAGTAAGTACCTTGCTTTACTTTCTTTCTGGGTTTTTCTTATCTCTTCATCTTGTTGTATTCCCTGCAAACTTAGAATTTTTTTAGTAGAAACATTAAATTGAAAAGCTAAAAAGAATAAATTTTGAAACCTGCTCTGCTGTGAATTCCTCAGGTGCATCCGATACCGGACTTCTCTGCCCGACATTTCAGGTTTCTTTGTTAGGTTTTGACTTTTGGAGGTTTCTCTCTGGGGTTTTGAGGTTTAAGGATTTAGTATTTTGGTCTATGCCTATGTCCGTGTCTCATGAAAGTCAGGAAAGAAGGAACAGGTAACCTCTCATCGATCACTATTCAGAAGCACCGTCCACTTTTGTCTCTCAATTTTTTTAATTTTTATTTTATTTTTTTGCTTTGGTCATCCACCTGTAGTTTCTTTCAATTTGGACCTCAAATATTCTTTTGTTATTGTTTTGAACTTTTTTCATTCTCTTTAAATTACATGTTTGTGTAAGCCCGAGCTCTCATAAATTGTTTTGAAACCGAATGTCGATTTTGCATGAAAAAGTTCTAAATGATTGTTAAAGAAAAAATTAAAATAACAATGACTAGAAATGACATTAAGAACAATTGACAATCTTTTTCCCATGTTTTCTGTTCAAGAGGCACGTAAATCTACGTTTTGATTCCTCGATTCTAACATCTCACCTTATATTTTTCATTTGTTTCATGATTCAATTCCTAGACATTTAGAGAGAAGCAAGAAAGTCATTAAAAATTTTAAAAAGGAAGAAAGCTCTTGAGCTACTAATAACTTTGATATTGATTTTTATATATTTGTTTTCGAGAAATAAATTTAATGGAGATAATTTTCACTTTTATTAATGCTAGAAAATTTACATCAGAGCTTGAAAATATTTTTTATTTAATTTAATTTTGAGTTTTATTGACTGAATAATATTTGTTCTTGTTGTTAGATATGCTTCTATAAAGCCATCTCTGATGTGATAGCAGATGGACAAAACGTCGCCCACCAATTTTAATTAAAAACTAAGATGAGTGACATGTTATTTGCTCTTTAAAAAAGACAAAAAAGCATATACACGCCTGATTTCTAAACCCGCATGGATTTTACTGTTCACATTACTTTTCATAGCCACTATTTTCTTTCTACGTCCCTGAGATGTTGTTTTTCCTTCATTCATTGTGTTTTTGTCTCCCGAAAACTTTGGGATACAATTTAAACTTTGTTTATTTTTGCATTTACAAAGTAATTTAAAAAAATTTAAAATTGTTTTTTTTTTTACTTTAAATTATTTTTTTGTATTTTTAAATTCTTTTAATATATTAATATCAAAAATAATTTTTTAAAAATAAATAAATATTATTTTAATACATTTATAAAATAAAAATACACTTATAAAAATAGTGCATTCTCAAACATAACTTAGGCCATGTTTGTTTTCCGGAATTCACTTTCCGGGAAACCACTTTTCAAACTTTCCTGTGTTTGTTTGCCATTAGAAAAGTTGGTCAACGAAAAACACTTTCCGGTCAACGGAAAACACTTTCCAGTCAAAGAAAAATTTGGTTTGGTTTTCAGGAAA